>JAEEGL014454091.1_pt1 | contig 10534 bp, 8 predicted proteins | sample 9134231 | NCBI WGS metagenome assembly JAEEGL01 (sample SAMN16246548, study PRJNA631951) | gut metagenome | biome: gut microbiome; feature: rumen; material: fiber-attached | host: Bos | place: Iran: Karaj | collected 2018-10
CAGTAGTAATTGTTCGCCTGCTCAGAAAAAGATGGGCAGAACAATTGAAACAAGAAGGAAATAGCAGTGGAAGAGATAGTTAAAGCATTTAACCGTGTTGAAAAGCAGTGTAATCAGATGTATGGCGATATTCACGGTGTAACTTTGTATATCAAAGATATGGAACAGGTGTCTAGGGCCAAGTCCCGGTCTGTTCCCGGATGGGAAGAAGACTATCGGAATCTAAAGCGTATACGGCATGTCAGAAATGCTTTGGTACATGATGATGCTGACGCCGACCTTGATTATTCGGCAGCGGATATTGCGTATCTTGATAGTTTCTATCAAAGGTTATTGAAACGGCAGGATCCGCTTGCTCTGGTGAGAAAACAGAATGAAAAGACCAAGCTCCGCAGCACTAATGGAAATGATACGCGTCCTGTATATGAAAAAGGTGCGCGAAAGGGTAATGGCTGTCTTGTGCAAGCAGCATTGCTTGTATGTATCATATTGCTGTTTTCTCTTATGGTACTGGCCATATGGGTGGTGTATAAAAGCTTCGCATAATAATCAAAGTTCACGGGAGGTTCCTATGTTTTTCAAACGCAAACAAAAACCAAAGGGTTCCTACGACCATGAAAACAAGAAGCCCGTAATCCGCGCAAGCATTTGCACCGGTGAGCAGGTGGCGGGTTTTAAGGATCTGTATACCGGAGCGTTTGAAGAGGTTATGTTGCTCCGGAATGCGGCAGACCTTGAGGAATTCAAGGAGCGATACGGCATCGAAGGCGATATCTAGAAGTTTTATTGATAGTTGTTTTATATAGTTTTCCGGACGTAGCTCAATTGGCAGAGATAGGTCTCTTTTAGAGTACGGGCCCATATTTCGTTCGTGTATGCGGGTTCAAGTCCCGTCGTCCGGTTACAGAGAATACAGTTAAATTTCCAAATGTCTTTTTTCCGAGGGGATTTGGAAATTTTACGAGTGAAATAATAATGCGGAGTTAATAATATATTTAGGAGTCCCCCATGATCACACTACAACCCGTCCAACCGCACCAACGTGAACTTCTGTGGAATATCAACCAGAAGTACCTGTACGAGATGACGAATTTCTATGATGATCCCATGGATGAGTGCGGCAACTACCATTACGGGCATTTTGAGGAGTATTTTACGGATCCCCGGCGGGAGGCGCTGTTTATCTGTAGCGGTCAGACGCTTGTGGGGTTTGCGTTCATCTGCCCCTACTCGAATATAGGGCAGGAGCCGGATTACACCATGGCGGAGTTTACCATATTCCCGGCCTACAGGCGGAAGCACTTTGCGAGGGAGGCGGCAGCGGCTATCATAACTGCGCGCCCGGGGAAGTGGGAGATAAAGTTTAACGAGAAGAACCTGCCTGCAAAGCGGCTCTGGACGGCGGTTACAGAGGTCTATGGGCCTAAGGTGCATCATCTGAATGATGTGGAAACTGTGCTTGTGTTTGAGGTCAAATAGCCTGTTATCCCCGCAGGGGAGCCAACCGGCAAAAAGCATCACATGAGTCGACCGGCGCCCACTTGGTATTGAAAAAACAAAAAAAATGTAGTATTATATACAAAACAAATCGTGTCTTTACAGCCGAGGCTGTTGGAAATGCGGTTTTATTCCGCTTTACGCGGGAACCTGTTAGGGCAGCAAAGCCGCCTAGACAGAAGAAAGAAGAAAGGTGTATTATGGCAAACAGAAGACTATTTACCTCTGAATCCGTAACCGAAGGGCATCCCGACAAAATCTGCGATGCGATCTCGGATGCGGTTCTCGATTCAATGCTTGCCCAGGACCCGATGAGCCGTGTTGCGTGCGAAACCGCCATCACAACAGGCCTTGTCCTTGTAATGGGCGAAATCACAACAAAGGGATATGCGGACATCCCCAAGATCGTTCGCGAAACTATCCGTGAGATAGGTTATACCAGTTCTGACGCGGGCTTTGATGCCGATACCTGCGGTATCGTCGTTTCTATCGACGAGCAGTCATCGGATATCGCTATGGGTGTGGACAAATCCTTTGAGGCTAAGGCTAATGATGACGATGTTTTCGATTCCATCGGAGCCGGCGACCAGGGTATGATGTTCGGTTATGCTTCGGACGAAACACCGGAGCTTATGCCCTATCCTATATCTCTTGCTCACAAGCTTACAAGAAAGCTTACAGAAGTAAGAAAGAACGGCACTTTGCCGTACCTTCGTCCCGACGGCAAGTCCCAGGTTACCGTGGAATATGATGAAGACGGAAAGCCTGTAGCGCTCGACGCTGTCGTGCTCTCCACACAGCATGCGGCTTCCGTATCGCAGGAACAGCTTCACGAAGATATCAAGAAATACGTATTTGACGAGGTTCTTCCGAAGGAACTCCTCACACCGGATACAAAGTACTACATCAACCCCACAGGCCGTTTCGTTATCGGCGGTCCCAACGGCGATTCCGGTCTTACCGGCCGCAAGATCATCGTTGATACATACGGTGGTTACGCAAGGCACGGCGGCGGCGCTTTCTCCGGAAAGGATCCGACAAAGGTTGACCGTTCCGCAGCTTACGCAGCGCGCTACGTTGCAAAGAACGTTGTAGCGGCAGGCCTTGCAAAGCGCTGTGAGATCCAGCTTTCTTACGCTATCGGTGTAGCGCACCCCACATCTGTTGCGGTTGACACCTTCGGCACAGGAAAGCTTCCGGATACCGAGATCTCGAAGATCATCACAAAGCACTTCGACCTCCGTCCGGCAGGCATCATCAAGATGCTGGACCTTCGCCGTCCCATCTACAAGAAGACTTCCGCATACGGCCACTTCGGACGTGAAGACGCAGACTTTACCTGGGAGCGCACAGACAAGGCAGAAGAATTAAAACAGTACCTGAAATAATTAAGAAAACAACCTAAGGGCGGCAGGCAAAACTGCCGCTCTTTATATATATCTTGTTGCAAGTGATAATACCCTAATGGTAAAATGGTGATAGGATCCAGCCCTCTAACGAACTCAGGACGATGGATAGATTATTATCCACAAGGAAAAAAATGGAGGTGAAAAAATGAAGCTCAAAACAGTAGGTTACTATAAAGAGATGCCACAAGGCAGAGAAACAGACCCGACTATTTTTGATTATATTAATAATAAATCGTTGGACAATATTGATAAAATATGTGAATACCTTGACCAAGGGGTCACCTTTATTACGTCACCCGGAACCGTAGAGGATGTCATATGTCCTGAAAATGGTGTCATAGGAACATCCAATGCACTTACAGACGGCGTGTGGCTTTGGCCGGAGGCGCTGTCTTATTACGTGAAAAAATATGCGTTGATACTACCGGACGATTTCATTGAGACGATGAAAGCACACAATTGGAAGGTGTTATTTGACCTTGACAAGGCGGATTGTGACGACATTGAAATCGATGGGATAGCAATCATTTAACTGATTTAATCTGCTATAAGCAGAACAGTACACAAGATTAAGGATAATAAAAGGGAAGAGCATTTATGCCCTTCCCTTTTACCTTCTCAAGGCATACCTTGAGTTTGTCACGTGTGCGCATAAGCATCATTTTCACTTGCTCTCGACGTAACCAGAGCGTTTGTAAATATCCGCCCATGCGTCAAACAAAGTGTCACAGCAAACTACCAAGACCGGATATTAGTCTGGCGACCGCCGCTTTTTCCTGCAGTTTTTAATTTGTTTCTGTTAAGGTAAAGGTTTTCGGATATCTGGCCGAAATATAGAATGTCAGTCAAGGAGTGATATGACAACGTCATTCATGGAATGACATAAAAGTATTGGAGAAAACAACATGGATGGAATATTTACGAAGAATAATCTTCGCAATGACAATATTCCCATCAACTTTAACGAAGCAAAGCAAATCGCCAAGGATGGCGGAACAGGTAACATAAGGATCACGGAGGCATCGGGAGCGGCATTCGTCCTAAAGGAGATAGGAAATGCGCCGTCAAGCGGAATAGCGGGAAACCTTTATCCGTTTGATGATACGGACACGACAGATAATATGCTCGTGGACACAATGTCCGATACAACATCGGACACAGCCAACCGAATAACGGAAGAAGACAGCGAAGAACTGGAAGAAGAGGGAATGAGCATCGAGCGTTATAACAAAGAGCGCTTGAGCCGTTTGCTCGAGACCAGAAAAGCCATGCGGGACCTGGAAGAACAGGCCATTGAAGCAACCGGCGAAAGGCTGTCAAGAAAGCGCGAGAGCGCAAAACGCGAGGGAATGGCACAGGCTGTTAAAAAGCTGGACCCGCGTTTTGAAGCTGTTGCAGAACGCCTTATAGAGGCGGATCTTCCCGTTACGGAAAGCAATATCTCCCGCATCGCCGAAGCCGTGAAAATGGCAGGAGAGGCGCAGTTTATGACTGAGGCTTCTTTTTCGTATTTGATCGAGAACAGGCTGTCCCCGACCGCAAGCAACGTTTACAAGGCGGTGCACAGCGGCGTGGGCGCAAAGATGACCATAGACGGCGAGGCACTTTCCCAGCTCAAGAACGATATAGACAAAGTTGTCAAGGCAGCGGGATTCGAACCTTCCGAAAAAACCGCAAAAGAGGCGCAGAGCCTGATAGAGAGCGGCATTCCCGTTACTGCGGAAAACCTCTCCTACAGGGAAGAGCTTGGCAGCATAAAGGACGCTTTTGAAAGCGGCAAGGTATCGGACAAAGCCCTTACAGAAGGCGCCGTAGCGACCCTTAAAGAGGGTTTTGCACCGAAGGATATGAATCTTCTCGTTGTGATAAAAAGAGAAGAAATAAGGCTTTCGGGGACGTTAGAGAGCGCAAGCAGGATGAGAGAGCTTGGGCTCGAACCCGACATAGAAGCTATAACGGAACGTATAGAAGCCTTAAAGCTCAAAGAGAGGAATGCATCGAAGAGCGCCCTTGACGGAATGGTGGACGAAGAGGACTTAAAGGACATCTTTGAAAAGACGCTTGATGCAAGGGATGCTGTCGAAGAAGCCGGCGAAACCCTGGCTGCAAGGACCTTTGCGGTAAGAAGGACCATTACCTTAAGTGAGATATCCGTAACGGCGAAAAGCCTTGCGGGTACCGCAAAACTGCAGAGCGCAAGCGCTTCCTACGAAGCATCGGCCACAGAGATCAGAAGGGATCTTGGCGATTCCATCGGCAAAGCCTTTAGCGGCATAGAGGAAATGCTTTCGGGCATGAACCTTGAGACAAGCGCCGCAAACGTAAGAGCCGTGAGGATGCTTGGCTACAATTCCATTGAGATCACCGCTGAGAATATCAGCGAGATGAAATATTATGATGCGCAGATCGAAGGCCTGAAGGCGGATCTTAAACCGCAGGTAACGGCAGAACTTATCAAACGCGGTGTAAATCCTCTTGAGACTACGGTCCGCGAGCTCAGCGAAAAGGCAAAGGCCATCGCAAAAGAGCTTGGAACCACACCGGAAGAGCGGTTTGCCGAGTATCTTGTAAAGCTTGACAGAAAGCATGAGATAAGCGCCGAACAGCGAGAGAGCTACATCGGTATCTACCGCATGCTCTACAACATAGAAAAAACGGACGGAGCGGCTATCGGAGCCCTTGTAAAGAGCGGAAGGGACCTTACTCTTGCTAACCTTCTTACGGAGTCAAGGACCTTCAGGCGCGGAAAACTGGATGTTTCCGTGGACGATGATTTTGGAGAACTTGAGGAAAGAAATCATGACGAGCCTACCATCGACAGACAGATCGCAAAGGCTTACGGTACAAGGATCGCAGAGGAAACCTTCAGAAACTCAACCCCCGGAAAACTGGCAAATGCTTTTGAACGCTTTGCGGCACAGGGACAAACGCCGGAGGATATAACCCTTGAGGGCATGCTGGAAACGCTGAAAGAGATCCCGGAGGATGACCTTGATGCGCGGATGCGCACGGAAAGGCTGGATGCCTTGAGGGAGACCCTGCAGGGAAACGAAAGAGAAACAGGTTTTCTTAAAGAATTCGGCATGGAAGACAGCGCAGTGAACATACGCGCGGCAAATACACTTCTTTCCTTCAGGGGAGAAAACGCCACCGTAAAAGAACTGAGAAAACGGGGCGGGACAGGAAGCCTTGCCGGGGCAAAAGCAGAGGCCGCAGGCTCTAAGGAGGACAAAGAAACGGATCCCGCAGCAGAGACGGGAGCGTTGACAGAACTTCCGGATACCGAGGAAGGCCTTAATGGATCCCTTGAAAACCTTGAACTTACGGCTGCTGAGCTTTCTCAAAGGCTTTACGCAAATGCGGATCTGACGGGAAGAGAAGCAAACGCCCTTAAGGACCTGCTTAACCTTGGAAAGCTTAAAGAAGCCCTGAGAACAAAGAACTTTTACGATATCCCCCTCGCGGATGAAGATGGAATCGTAAATATTCACCTTACCCTGATGCATGAAAACGAGAGCAGAGGCAGCTTCTTTGTTTCGCTTGAAGGTTTCACGGCAGCGGGAACGGTCAGAGGATCCTCCGTAAGCCTTGTGGTCACGGCAGATTCCAGAGATACCGCAAACGCCATGAGACAGGATAAGGAACTTGAAAAACGGCTTGAAAACGCAGGATTTGAGAACGTGAGTATCGCGGTTTCGGGCGGAAGGGGCACACAGCCCGCACCCGCAGAAGGAACCGCTAAGACCGGCAAACTCTATACGGCGGCAAAAGAAACAGTACTTTACCTTAGAAGATATTCGAAGAATACAGGAGAAACAGTATGAGGATCAATCACAACATGTCGGCCATCAAGGCTAATACCAACATTGCAAGATCGGATAACGCTTTAAGCAAGAGTCTTGAAAGACTTTCGTCCGGCTACAAGATCAACCGTGCGGCAGACAACGCTGCGGGGCTTGCGATCTCCCAGAAGATGCATACCCAGATCAGAGGTCTTGATCAGGCGTCAACAAACGCTTCGGACGGCATTTCAGTTATTCAGACAGCAGAAGGCGCGTTAAACGAAGTTGAGAATATCCTTCAGCGCATGCGTGAGCTTTCCGTGCAGGCGGCAAACGGCACAAATACCACAAACGACCGTGCGGCCATCCAGGCCGAGATCGATCAGCTCAGGGAAGAGATCGACAGGATCGCGGGCAGCACCGAGTTCAACACAAAGAAACTGCTGGACGGCAGCGCAGACAACAGATCTTATTCCGACAACAACGATGTGACCCTCATCTCGGTTTCCGACAGCGTGGAGATAAAGGAATATGCCCTTAACGTTCTCCAGGATGCAAGACAGGCCGTGCTTGTGGGTTCGGGCGCAGACACCGGCGATATCACCGAGGACGAGGCTGGCACCATTATCGTTAACGGGCTTAGGATCCCGGTTTCCGAAGGCCAGACAATAGAGCAGGTATACGAAAACATCAGAAATGCCTGCGATACCATTAATGTTACCGCATTTTTCAGCGACGGAAATGTTGATACCTCAAATACGGATAATGATTATGCCGGTTACACGGCACAGGATCCGTCAAGCGGCGGCAGCCTTACCTTTGTGACAAAGGAGTACGGCTCCGAAGCAAAACTTGAGATCTACTGCGAGAACGAGAACTTAAGAGACAAGCTTGGGATCGGCGAAGACGGTGCCAAGGCACAGGGTGTGGATGTTAAGGCTACTCTCGGCGACGGTTTCAGATCCAGCGCCACTGCGGACGGAAACGGCTGCGTAGTGACGGTTACCGATACAAGCGGCTTTAAGATGCAGTTCAAGGTCAATCCGGGCTCGGCGCAGACCCAGTTCCAGGATGCGACTCTTGACGGTACGGAAGCCGGAGAACCGACGGGCACTGAATATTCAGTAGGAGTAACTGTGCTTCCCGCAGGCCCCCTTGATCTTCAGATCGGCGCAAACGAGGACCAGGTGATGGAAGTCAGGATCCCCCGCGTAACATGTGAGACTCTCGAGATCCAGGATCTGAATGTCTGCACGGATGAAGGTGCCCAGAACGCCATCGGAATGGCGGATAAAGCCATTGAGCAGGTTTCCGCTATCCGAGCAAAGCTTGGTGCTTACCAGAACCGTCTTGACCATGCGGTAGCAAATCTTGATACTTCCGAAGAAAACCTGACAGATGCCATGTCCCGCATAACGGATACCGATATGGCCGAGGAAATGACGAACTATACACAGTACAACGTGCTCGTACAAGCCGGAGTTTCCATGCTCACACAGGCAAACCAGAGGCCTCAGAACATCCTGTCGCTTCTTCAGTCGTAAGTCAAAAGTCAGCGCAGGAGCTGTAAGAAAATAAAGCGGACGGAGCCATGAGTTTCCGGATGCAAAAACGGAGGAGCAGATGGAAGACAGTAAAACACAGGAGTTTGCGGCAAGAATAGCTGAAAGTTCACGTTCGGACCTTACGGTCATTGTTTACGATGTTATCCTTGAAGACATAAAAGAAGCTCGCGAAAAGGCGCAGGACCGTGAGGAATTCAGGCGGCTTCTGCTCCACGCCAACAAATTCGTGAACGAGCTTATGATAACGCTTGATTTCAAGTATCCGCTTGCAAAGCAGCTTTGGTCTCTTTATGAGTATGTCGGCGGGATCCTTACCACTACGGCATTTTCCGGGAAATCAGAGGGCCTTTTGGAACCGGAGAGCATAATGAAGAGGCTGCGCGACTCTTTTGCGGAGGTGGCAAAGCAGGATACGAGCGGTCCTTTGATGAAAAATACGCAGAGGATAACCGCCGGATTGACCTACGGCAAGGGAAAACTCGATGAAGTAACAACAGGGGTCAGCAACCGTGGATATCTGGCCTGATCCTGGTACGGTATGAGGATAAAAAACAAGCATGGGATGCGGCATTTGAAAGATGCAAAGCCGATTCCCATGCTTTTGTTGTTCTAAGATGTGCCTTAAGTCTGCCGGATGGCGTTCAGCCTGCGCTCTTCCTCGTGTACCGCTTCGACCGCGCGGTCCATGAGCTTTCCCTCAAATTCCGAGCTGTCCTCGAAAGGCAATGTCGAGTAGCCTACAACGGTCTCGAGTTTTGCTTCGTACATAAACCCGGTGTGGGACGAAAGGTCTTCAAATGCGGATTTGAACTTTCGCACATCGACCATGGTCTGTTCGATGACTACAGCGAATTCGTCGCCGCCAAAGTGGTAGCATTTTCCCACGTTCTTGAAGGCTTTTTCAAGATTCTGGCCCATAAGCCTGAGTGCGTCGTCCCCGGCTCTGTGGCCAAACTCTTCGACAAGATCTTTGTGGTTAAGGAAATCCACAAGGTAAAGTGTTACCGGTTCGCCGATGGCCAGGCGGCTTCCCATGGTGGAAAAGTCCTCGTCGAAAGCGTTCCTGTTGCTAAGGCCCGTTATGACGTTGCTGTAGGCCAGATGCTTGTAGGCGTTGAGGTTCTGGCGCTCCTTTATCAGCGAAACCTGTCTTGCAAGGATCAGCAGGAACAGGGAGGCGATGAAAAGGATGAAGCCGATCCCGAACATGATACCGTCGTACCCCTTGGAGGGGGCCACAAAGTAGCAGATAAAGCCGCCTATGGCGGATATCAGCAGGAGGATCACTCCCGAAAAGAAGAATTTGGTCTCCAGTGTTTTCTGCGGTTCAAGGAAGGCAAATACAACGGAAGTCACCACGACAACGATCATGTAGATGTGGGTGAGGATCAGCACTTCCATGGGATCCGCAAGGTTTGTCACAAAGAGGAAAACGTTCAGGAGCGGAATGCACCAGCCCAAGAGCTGCAGCAGATAAAAGATCTTCTGGCGGCGCCTGAACATCTGCTCGCAAAAGCCCGCATAGGGCACCGTCAGGCAGGATAAGGATAAAAACGATACCAGGCTTACGGCTTCATTTGCGTTTGTGTGAAGCTGCGGAAGGTCGCTGCTGCAATAGAGCCAGCAAGTCACAAAGAACACAAGGATGATGAAATTTCCGAAGAGCCTTACGTTTACATTGGACTTTTCAAAGATCTGGTTTATCAGCAGGACAATGGAGGTGACGATCAGGGTAAAGAGGATGGAGATCATCACGACACGGATATAGTTGTCCTTGACGACGGTGGCCTTAAGGTCGCCGGTTGTGCCGATCTTTACGGCGGAAATATCCATATTGGAGAGGTTGTAGTAGGGGGTGAGAACGATCTCGAGAGTGGCTCCGGCGTATTTTTGCTCTACCGGGATCAGAACGCGGATATTGCCTACCATGCGACCGAAATTCAGCGGCTGTTTGGCACCGTAGCTTCCTATCAGTTCACCCGCGGCATAAACTTCACATTTGCAATAGAGGGCAAGGAAGCATATGGAGTAGTCGTCTCCCATATAACCGGGAAGAGAGGTCCGGATGGATATCGGTGTGCCTTTTTTTGCGCTGATATGCACGGGAAGCTCATCGTACCGGTAGTGGGATCCGTCGATCAGATACCCGTTCTCGATCTCTTTGTCCACCGTTTCGATGGTGGTTTTTTCGTAGTTTCCCGCCAAAAAGCAATATATGACGGTGACGAGAACAAATAAAAGTGTGAAGGATTCCAGGATGATCAAGGGTAAACGTTTCTTC
>JAEEGL014589684.1_pt1 | contig 10534 bp, 13 predicted proteins | sample 9134231 | NCBI WGS metagenome assembly JAEEGL01 (sample SAMN16246548, study PRJNA631951) | gut metagenome | biome: gut microbiome; feature: rumen; material: fiber-attached | host: Bos | place: Iran: Karaj | collected 2018-10
TAAGGAAGGAGATGAAAGAAAATGTATATCCCAAGTGGAAGTTGGTTTATCTTTGCTAAAGAAGATAAACTTAAAGCAATTGCTAAAAAGATTGCAAAGAAACTTGCATAAGTTTAGGTTGTTGCCTAAACAAGAAAGGTTATCAATTTCTATTTATATCGTTTTAAGTTTGCTTTGGAATTCATTGAGCTTGGTAATTATATTACTCGTTGCAAATTTGAACCATACTTTTATTGAATGCTTATTCATTTTAACTTCGTTTTGGTTATCAAAACACGCATTTGGTAAACCTTTTCACCTACCTAGTATGATTCAATGCTTTATTGTATCAAATTTAACATATTATATCTTGAATAGAATAACAACACCTTTAGGAATTAGTATATTTATACCTATATTGTTAGGTGTAGGTTTGTCTTATGTAACTTCAAAGTTAGTAAAGAAAACTTATAAACCACTTTATAGGGGAATGCCAAAGGAATTGTTTAACGAAACGATTTTAAAAATTGTTGACAAAGATAGTGTTAAATACAAAATATGTTATGATTTCTATATCAATAAAAAGAGTGATTTATCATTATCGTTTGAGTACAATTATTCCATAGCGGGCATTAGAAAGATAAAAGATAGAATTAATGATAAGATAAAAGGACTAAATTAAAGTCCTTTTATTTTTATTTGTATTATTTTGTATCGGTTTTAAATTGTATGATTAAACTACGAAAGGAGATAACAACACTCATTAGATTTGTTTAAAACGCATTTCAAAGAGTAATAAGCTTGTTATCTCCTTTTGTTTAGGAGGAATAATATGTATAACAATGCTTATATGCCGTATAGTGCGCAACCAACATTGGATAGAATAAACGCACAAATGGCAGAATTAGAAAAAATGAGAGAACAATTACAAAAACCCGTTCAACAACCAACGAACCTTACACAGAACTTTCAAATAGCACCTACTAATCGTGAAGTAATCAAATATGCTAGTTCAATGGAAGAAGTTCAAAGAGATATGGTAATTGGAGACACACCATATTTTAGTAAAGATATGTCTGTTGTATGGATTAAAAACACCAAAGGTGAAGTTAAGACTTACGAGTTAAACGAAATAATCCCTAAAGACAATAAGGATTTACAAATTGAATATTTACAAGCTCAAATAGAGCAATTAAGAAAAGAGATGAAAAAATATGAATCCACAAATGTTGTTGATGAATCAAATTCAAAACCAATTGAAAGCGAAGAATCCACAAATATTTCAACAATTTCAAAATCTAATAAAAAATCAAAATAACCCACAAGAAATATTAAATGGGATGGTTAGCAAATATTCACCAGAACAATTGCAACAATTTACAAAATTTGCTAACGGGTTTGGTATAACTGCCGAACAATTAAGTAAATATGGTATCAATCCTAAATAGGATTAGATATAAATTAGACAAAGAAAGGTGGTGAAATAATGAACGGAAACACAGGAATAACACCTACTGTTGAATTAGCAACTACTAATGGTGGAAACGGATTTGCTTATCCATATCCAGTTTACCCAATGATGGGTGGTGGATTTGGTGGTAATGGTGGATTCTTCGGTGGTGATAGTGCAATTTGGTTAATTGTTTTACTAGCTCTAATTTGGGGCGGTAATGGCAATAACGGATTCGGTGGATTTGGTGGCAATAGTTTCGACAACGGATATGCTTGGTTATCTAATGGACAAAAAGAAATTATGCAAAATACAAACAACGGATTTGATACTTTGCACTTAAGCAACCAATTAGAAGGCACAAGAGATGGCATTTACTCATTATCTAACCAATTATGTAATTGCTGTGCAGATATTAACAGCAACATTGCAAATGGTTTCTATAATAGTGAAATTGCCGCAAATAATCGTGCAATAAATCAAATGCAAGACACCTTTGCTTTAAGTAGACAATTTGCCGATTGTTGTTGTGAAAACAGGTTAGGCATTGCCAACCTAACTAGCACTGTTTTAAGTGAAAACTGTGCCGATAGAGCTGCTTTAGCAGATGGATTAAAAGATGTATTAATTAATCAAACTGCCAATACACAGAAAATATTGGATCAATTATGTGCCGATAAGATAGACCAAAAGAACGATACTATCGCACAATTGAGACAAGAACTTTTATACGCTAGAGGACAAGCAAGTCAAGTAGCTCAAACTGCACAATTAAGAGCAGGACAAGAAGCAGAAGTCGATGCGTTGTATAACAGACTTTCTAGTTGCCCAGTTCCAAGCACACCAGTATACGGAAGAATCCCTATATTTACTTGCAACGGCAACAATGGATGTGGTTGTGGATGCAATGGATACTCTACCAATATTATTTAATAGCATAAGGTCAAACACGACAAACTCGATTACGAGAACTTGCTAAAACACACAATGAGTGGGCAAGTGTCCACTCTTTTTAATTTAAAATGCACAATAGATTAAAGATATTGTGCAAAAAATCGAAAGGAGAACGAAAAGATGATACAAGCATTACAAATTACGCCTGAAATTTTAACTTCTAATACAGATAATATTAATTTTGACACAATAGATTTAAGAACAAATAGTGCTAATTGTTGCGGATGGTTACAATATATGCCCGGTGGTAGTGATTTCACTATTATAGGTGGTGGAACATTTGAAGTTTCATTTAATGCAAATGTTACAAGTGATACTGCAGGTATAGTGGCACTAGCATTAAAAACTGCTACTGGAACAGATGTTGAAGGAACTGAAATGGATGCAGAAGTAACCACAGCTGGGAACTATATTAATATTTCATTTAGTAAAATATTAAGAGTTTGCCCTAGAGTAAACACTACTGTAGCTGTTGGTTCATTGCCATCAACTATTACGGGGACAACAACTCTTACTAACACAGAAACACAAATACCAGTAGTTAAAGATGCCAACCTTATTATTCGTAAAATTGGTTAATGCAAAATAACAACCCAATCGATGTAACTTCACTTTTATTACAAGCATTAAGTTTGCAAATATTATTTAGAGATTACAATAACAGAGATTTAATGCAAGAGTTACAAACACAAGATGAAAAATATTTGAAAACGATAATAAAAAATCAAGAAGAAATATTAAAAATACTTAACGAAAGGGGAAATGGCGATGGAAGATAAATTAGTTAAAAAAACAGAAGAAAAAATTAAAGAAATATTAGAAGATGACATTAATGTAAACAATTTAGATTACTTATATAAATTAAGTAAAATTAAGCATATGGCAAAGGAGGATGAAAGTATGAATTATGGTAATTACGGAAACTATGGTGGCAGAGGCCCTAGTCGTGGCAGTTACGGAGAATATGGTCGTGGTGGATATGGAGAATATGGAAACTATGGTGAAGGATCATACGGAGAATATGGTCGTAGTAGTTACGGCAGAAGGGGTGTAGATAGTAGATATCGTGGAGATGATTCACTTGATAGAATGTATAGTGAATACGGAAGATACCAAGAATCCCGTTCAAGATATGGTGCAGGTGAAGAAACTGACAAATCATTTCACTATATGGTAAAAGCTCTTGAAGACTTTATCAAGGTTTTAGAAGAAGAAGCAGAAACACCACAACAAAAACAACAACTAATGCAAGCGTTACAAGAATCAATGAGATAGCATATGTATAAATATTACAATGCAAATGCACTAAACAAATATGAAGATGATTGTGTCGTTAGAGCAATATCTTGTGCCACTAACAAGTCGTGGGATTATGTATATGATTATTTGAGTGATATTGCCCAATATGAAGGCACATTACTTGATAAAAGGGATTTTGTGAGAAGATATTTAGATAGAACTTATAGGAGACTATATGGGATAAAAGGAAGTGTTGGTTATGTATCTTCACTTTTTCCTAACAATACAATTCTAATAACGATGAGTGGACATATAGTATGTTCTAAAAACGGCATCATATACGACACATTTGATTGTAGAGATAGGCAAGTAGAAAGTGTTTGGCTTGTAGATTAAAAAAAGAACTATTAATTTAGTTCTTTTTGCTTGTCTAGCCAAGTAACACCAACTGCATAAGCAGCCCATACATCTTTTGAAAAACCATAAAAGAAGTCTTGGTTTTTCTTTGTGCCTTTTCCATTTTTAAAATCAAATGTTGCAAACCTATCTATTAATGCTTGTCTTATGTTACTATCTTTTGCTTTCATAGAACCACACAAGTTCATCTTTTCATCTTTTCGATAAATATAATCTGTAAGTGGGCAGTCAAAACTTTCTATAAACTTTCCTATCCACACACAAGTATCAAACACTTCTTTCCCTACGGGCATACCATAAGAAGCAATCATTTCGATTGCAAAAGCATCTATTGGGTAAAATTTTATATCGTTTTTCAATTTTGCTTTTAAATCTTCGTTGTCTATTTTTCCAAATTCTAGTGGTTTATATGTTTGCTTGTCAATTACACAATAGGCACTTTGAATGTTGCCGGGATCAATTGCTAGAATCATTTTTCATCTTCCTTTCTAATTCTAATTTAAACTTTACACTTTGTATTTTTTTATTTACATCTTTAATCTTATTGAATGTTTTTTGTCTTTTTTCTTTATCATACCAATTATTGTCAAGCTCCCTTTTTAAATATTTCCTTTCCAATGTTAGTAATGATAATTTTTCAATTAATTTATTGTTCATAATATCACACTACCATATAAATAATAACACAAATTGACTAAAATGTAAAGTTGTGTTATTATTTGTGTATAGTTAGGAGAGATAAAATGACAAGGACTAAAGAAAAAAATCAAGAAATTGTAAATAAAAACAAAAACGAGTTGCGAGAATTAGAACAATTTTACACAACAAATAAAGTTGACACAATGTTTAAAACAATAGAAATAAAGAAAAAAGAATTAGTTGAAGATATGATTCAATATGCCAATGAACATACTGTGCCTTGTGCGTGGGATAAAGAAGGGAATCCTACTTCTTATAGAATAAAAATAAATCCATTAGTTATTACTAACTACTTCTTCAAACCAATAACACCGATTACAAGTCAAGAACCAATATATAATGCCGAAAAGTTAGGAATGGTATTTGATTATTATTGTGATATATTGGCAAATGTAAATGACAAAATAGGTAATTTCCCAAGTTCGTTGACATCTTTTTGTAAATTAGCTGGTATAACACTTAATACATTAAGACAATACAAAAATAGCACGGATTATAATATGCGTGTTGTTGCAGAAAAAATATATGACCAAATTGGTGATGAAAATATCACAATGTCTCAAATGGGAATAGTAAAAGAAAGAACAACAATGTTTAAAATGAAATCTCAAAACGAACTTGTTGAAAAGCAACAACCAAATATAAATATCAATATTACTGAAAAACCAGATTTCGAAAGAATTGAAGAAAGAATTGGCAAATATAAACAATTTGCCAATAAAAAGGAAAAGAAATAATGGATAAAGAGAAATTAAAGATTAAAAAGACTATTGTAGAAATATTAGATATTTTAACTAACAATTTTAAATATTCTTTTGGTAAAAAAATAAGTTTTGAAGACATATTTGAAATGATGAAAGATTTATATTCTTTATTCCAAAACTTTGAAGATAATACAAAAGAATGCGGTGAATTAGTAATTAAAAGATATATTCCTTTATTGGATTTGCTAGTGCAAGTCGATACAAACCCAAAACATTATCAAGAATATGCAAAACATTTAAAGTATGCTTATAAATTGGGTGCAAGAGTTTCACTAGAACACTATATGGTGTATCGTGAATGGGATTTGCCAGAAAAAGAGAAATTTTTTGAACCCAGATACAATATTCTAGTTGGATATATGCACTATTTACAAGAATTAGAGTGCAATCCAAACTTTACAACTTTAATATTTAATGCACCATCTGGATATGGTAAGACATATCCTAAAAAAATAAGTGAAGCTTGGTCTTTTGGGATAGATAACAAAGGGGCAATGTTGTCTTTGTGTTCCAACGATACTGTCGTTAAAAGCGGTAGTAGAACAGTTATAGATGAAATAAAAAGTGATGAGTTTGGAGAAGTATTTCCAAGTTTAAAATTTGACAAAGAAGATAAAGATTTCTTTTTAAAAGAAACCGATAGTGAATGGAAATTAAGAGGATGCACATTACCTTTAAGCTACTATGCAAAAACAACACAAGCTAATGTCGTAGGATCAAGAGCAAGTAAGAGCATTCACATAGATGACCTTTATCCAGATTACAAAGAAGCAATGAATCAAGCATTAAATAAATATTACTATAACAAATCAATAACAGTTTGGGAAAAGAGATTTGTTCAAAATAAACCACCTAAAGTTTGCATAACGGGAACATTATGGGCTAGTGGTGATTATATTGATTTGAAAATTCAACAATTAAAGAAAGAACATAAATTTGTTAAACATCCTAAATATCCATATACTTGGGTTAGTGAAGATAAAACTTGTGTTATTATTCAAGTTCCTGCATTAGATTACGAAACGGGAGAAAGCACTTGTCCAGAAATAAAGTCAACAAAAGACTTATTAAAAGAAAAAGCAAATATGGAAGATTACCTATGGGAAACAAACTTCCAACAAAAACCGACAAACCCAGAAGCTTTGATATTTAGTTACGATAAATTAAGAACATACGAAACGATACCATCTACTGATTATATTGGGACTTATGCTGTAATAGATGCTACTAGAAAAAGTGGCAAGGACTTCTTTGCAATGCCAATATTTAAAAAGGTAGACAATGATGGCAAGTTTGATTACTATTTAAGAGATTGTCTATTTACAAGAACTGCAACAAAAGATATGTATAACGATATTGTAAATAAAATCATAGATAATCATATTATATGTCTAGTAATAGAAAGCAATGTTACAAGTGAGTTAAAACAAGCAATTGAAGAAATGCTTTCTACCAAGAACATCGATTATTGCGAAATAATAGAAAAGTATAATACTATACAAAAATCTGCAAGGATAACCAATGAAATGCACTTGATAAAGAAATCTTTAGTGTTCCCTAACAAAGCAATGTATGGCATTAATACAGACATTGGTAGATTTATGGAAAACTTAACACTTTACAATAGTGATGGTAGCAATCCAAACGATGATGCACCGGATAGTGCAGCTATGTTTTGTAGTGAAATAATTGAAGAAAATAGTCAACCACAAATAGCAATTCCCATACCAGATATTAGACAATTTTTCTAAATTAAAATGTATAATTTGACAAAATAAAAAAAATAATGTATATTGATTGTGTAAATTAAGAGTAAAACTCGGTGAGGAGTTGAAAAATGAAAACATATGGTAGACACACTATTTACGCTAACTATACCGAAGAACAATTGTTAAGTGGAACACCAGAAGAACAAGCACTTAAAGTTCTTGATATTTTACAAAATAGTGTAGAATTGCACGGAAAAAACAAAGCGGAAACTATATATTTGCAGAATTACTTATACGGGGATCAAGATATAAAAGACAAGAAAAAGTTAACAAGAACTGATATAAATAATAAAGGTGTAGAAAATTGGGCTTGGGCATTTCAAGATTGGAAAAAAGCATTTCTTTTAGGTAAACCAATTCAATATGCACCATTAGATGATAAAGCAAATGAACAAATAGTAACTTTAAATAATTATGTTAGTTATGAAGATAAAGACCAATTAGACCAAGATATTTACGAAGATATATTTACTGTCGGCCGTGGTTTTAGATATGTTAATGCAAGTCCAATAAGTGAAGATGATGAAGCACCAATAGAATTACTTAACTTGGATGTAAAAAATACAGAAGTTGTTTATTCTAGTTCAATTAATCACGAGCAACTTTTGGCATTCGTGCAAGTAAGCAAAAAATATATCGTTCAAGAAGTAGACCCAGATACGGGTAAACCTAAAGCAAAAGAGGCCCCTTATAATGAATACAATGTTTATACGAGAAATAAATTATATATTATAGATGATAAACTTGGTGAACAACAAATGAGAGTAATTGAAACGAAACCAATTATTCATAATTGCCATATTGTAACAGAATATTACTTTAATAGGAAAAGAATGAGCTACCTAGAAATATGTAAAGATATATTCGATGATATTAACTATGTAGAAAACCTAGATAAAGATGACATAGAAAGTTTTGTAAATGCAATAATGGTATTTACAAATGCAGAAGTAAACAAAACTGCGATGGACGCTATTAAAGAATATGGTGCAGTTTCTATTAAATCGACTGACCAAAAGAAAGCAAGTGTTGAATTATTACAATCTAGGTTAAAATCACTTGACACTCAAATTTATTATTTGAGAAAACTAGGTGCTTTGCATAGTATATTGAGTGTTCCCCAAGCAACTAGCAATGGAGATTTAAGTAATGCTGAAACTGGTAAAGGTTTCTTAACAGGTCAAGGATTCACAAGTGCTAGTGTAAGAGTAGAAAACGAAGAAAAATCATTTAAAAAATGTGATAGAAATTCGTTAAAGGTAATTTTAAAGATATGTAAGAGTTTAGATAATAGTGGAATAAGTGATTTGTTAGTAAGTAAAATAGATATTAAATTTAGTAGAGATTTAAGTGATAACTTGTTGACAAAAACACAAGCATTAATAAATCTAGCTACTGCTCAAATTCCACCAGAAATAAGGAATGCAGTTGTTGGCTTGTTTAGTGATCCAGTAAGTGTTACAAAATTACAAGAATCATTTATTGAAGAACAAAGACAAATCACACAACAATTGCAACAAGCAAAAAGCAATAACAACGAGAGTGGAATAAATGAGCAAAACAACAATATAGAAGATACAAAACAATTAGAAAATCAAGGGCAATAGCCCTTTAATATGGGTTTAGTTCAATGGAAGAATGTTGGTCTCCAAAACCAAAGATAGTGGTTCGAATCCATTAACCTGTGCCATATAGCGGTCGAAGTGTAATAGTAGCACATTAGACTCATAACCTAATAGAGGGGTGCAATTCCCACGACCGCAACCAATTTATTGCTCGATGGTGAAGTGGAAACACAAGCGGCTTTGAACCGCTCATTCGTTAGTTCGAATCTAGCTCGAGCAACCAATTTTAGCTTTAACATTTGTGAGCTTACAAATGTAAATATAAATCATTCTCTAAATGGTTTTGTTAGCTTCCGTAAAAAGCTATCGTTAAGAAGGAGATGAAAATATGAACAGAGATGAAGCAAAAAAAATATTAGGAGAAAATGCAACCGAAGAACAAATTACTAATTTCTTAAACAACTATCATTTAAACGAAAATGCAAAAGTAAAAGAATTACAAGATCAATTAAATGCGTTGAAAACAGAAAATAGTAAATATAGTGATTACGACGCGATTAAAACTAAATTAAATGAAATCGAACAAGCAAATATGACCGAACAACAAAAATTAGACCAAATGAAAAAAGAAACGGAAAATAATTTGCGTGAATCAAGAATAATCGTTAATACTGCCAAAGCAAAAGAAATTCTTGCTGGTGAGAACATTGATGAAAAATTGATTGCAAGTTTGGTTGATGATAATTTAGAAAACACTATTGCAAAGGCAACTATGTTTAAACAAACATTAACAAACCTTAAAGATAGTGTTGCAAAGCAAACAAAAGAATCTTTGGTTAATGCAGATTTAAAACCTACTATTCCAAATGTTAATCCAAATGAAGATGTAATGTCACTTGATAAATTTGGCAATATGAGTGCCGAAGAACAAAACAAGTGGTTACAAGAGAATCCTAACGGATTAGAAAATCTAAATTAAAAAAAGAAGGAGAGATAAAAAATGGACAAATTTAGAGATAAGATTTTTAATGCACAAGTATTTGAGACTTATCGTAGAACATTAGAAAGCACAAAAGAAAATTCATTAATTAAGAATGCTTTATTTAATGTTGTAAACAAATACAAATCAAAAATGAGTGAACAAAGTGGTGGCTACGCAGTAGTAGAACCTATTAAAGGAAGAATTGGTGGAGATCCTGTAAACTACGATGGAAATACAAATATTCCAAAAGGTAGCGAAAGAGATACTTTCTATCAAAGAAAGATTTGCTATGGTAGAGCAAAGGCTTGGGGAGAATATGATTTTGCTAGTGATATAACTGGTGCTAACTTCAAAGCCGAAGCACAAGAAGTTAATGAATATTGGGATGAACAAAGACAATCAACAGTATTATCAATTTTAAAAGGTATTTTCTCAATGAGTGGTGGTGTTGATGGAGCATTTGTTACAAAACACACTTACGATATTACAAGCGCAACAAATGCAAACTTAAGCGCAGACGCTTTAAATAGAGCAGCACAAAAGGCATTAGGAGATAAGAAAGCTAAATTAGATGTAATCTTTATGCACAGTGCAGTTTCAACAAACCTAGAAGGATTAAACTTAATTGATTTCTTAAAATATACTGATGCTGCTGGTATTCAAAGAGATTTAACTATTGGTACATTCAATGGTAGATTAGTTATTGTTGATGATGA
>JAEEGL015092522.1_pt1 | contig 10534 bp, 6 predicted proteins | sample 9134231 | NCBI WGS metagenome assembly JAEEGL01 (sample SAMN16246548, study PRJNA631951) | gut metagenome | biome: gut microbiome; feature: rumen; material: fiber-attached | host: Bos | place: Iran: Karaj | collected 2018-10
CTGTTTTGCGCGGAAAGTCTGCGGCGATCTGGGAAATCGGTGGTCCGCTGCCGTAAAGCGGAGGCTGCAGTTTTCTGCGGTTGGGAGAGGACTATGGATATAACATTGGTAACTTCTTCATATGATAAGGTCGTTCACGGTACCGATAATGATAAGAAGACCGGCTGTGGTATAAACCTTCTTAAGCCGGAAAATGTAACACGTTTCCACAGGACTTCAAGAATGACCGATCTTAAAGAGATCACCTGTGAGAAATGTAAGGCAAGCCTTGCCAAAAAGCTCATAAAAGCTGATAAAAAAGAAATGGCACTCCTTCTCAAGGAAGAGAAGAAGCGTGAAAAAATGGGTATGGGCGATGAGGGCATAGTACCGCTCGGAAATACCACCGCAAAGATCACAAAGGATCCTGATGCGAGAAGAAAAGAAGAGGAAGCAAGAAGAAAGGCAGCGGAAGAAGCAAGAGCTGCCGCAGAGGCTAAGAAAAAGGCTGAAGAGGAGGCTGCAAGGGAGGCAGTCGAGTATTACAATACTCCTTCTCCGAATGCTGCTCAGCCGCAGCCCGAGGCTCCTGTGAATACCATCCCCGGAACAGGCATACCTATGGACGAAAGCCTTTCACAGTTTGCAATAAATGTACCAAGTGAAGAAGAGGCTCAGCCTGCTGCACCGCAGGAGGATGATTTTCTTGCTCAGTTCGCTATACAGAAGCCGGATGCCGAGGCAGCACCGGTCCAGAACAATACAGTAGTTCCGGAGGACGATTTCCTCGCTCAGTTCGCAATACCTACACCTCAGCAGTCTGCTATCCCCGGCGGAGAGCCTGCACCTGTGAATTACGGTACAGAGCCTGAGGAAATGGACGGACTTGACTTTAATAACTACGGCAGACAGCCTGTACAGCCTGCTCCTGTTTACGGTCAGCCCGAACAGCCGATGCAGGTACAGAGCGAAGAGGACGTTATGCAGATGTTCTCTATAGACAATAATACTCAGGAACCTGTATACGGTCAGCCTGTATATAATCAGCCTGCATACGATCAGAATGTATACGGTCAGCCTGTATACGGTGGTGATCAGCCTGTCTACTATACAGAAGACGGTCAGATAGTTCAGCCGTACATAGATCCTTCTCAGCAGTATATCCAGCCCGATGCACAGTATATCCAGCCTGATATGACAGCTCCTGCTGATAATTTCCAGGACGCAGGATTTTATAATCCCGATCAGGTATACGGTTATGATGAGACTATCCAGCAGGGTGTCCCTGTATCAGCTCCCGTTTATCCTCAGTATGATGAGAATATGCCGAAGGAAATGGATGAGCTTGATATCCCTGCTATAGAAGATATATCAGCACCAGTTCCAGAAGCAATACCTTCCTTCCCGAATGTCGGAGCACCTGTTCCTGACGGTATCCCTGCCGTTGAGGATATAAATCCAGCGGTGATCGGCGATATTTCAACGGTTCAGGAAACAGCAGCAGCTGTTCTTGATGAGATACCTTCGGTAGAAGATATTGCAGTCCCTGCATTTGATGAAATACCAGCAGCAGATCATACATCTGCGCCTATATTAGATGACATTTCGGCAGCAGAAGATCTGGCGGCACCGATGATCGATGATATGCCTGTACTTGGCGATGCAGCTTCATCAATGATCGAGGATATTTCCGCACAAACATTTAATGAGCCAGCAATGGCAGAAGAGGAGTATGATATCAATATGAGTGATTATAATTATGTAGCACCCGGCGCAGGTGCTGAGAGAAATACAGCTGAGGCAGAACAGCCTAATCAGCAGGCACAGCAGCCTCAGATAATCAAGGTTCCCCAGCTTGCAGGATATGATGCAAATAATCAGCCTGTATACAAGTATATTCAGATGAAGCTCGTAGGCCGCGACCAGAACGGTCAGCCTGTATATGTTCCTGTCGGAGCACCTCAGGCAGGTCAGGCACAGAGATCCGCAGCTCCTGCACAGCAGACAGCAGCACAGGCTCAGAGAGCAGCCGCAGCTCCTGTTCAGGGCGTTCAGGGTCAGAGACCTGCTGCTCCCGTACAGCAGGGCGTCCAGGCACAGAGACCCGTTGCTCCTGTACAGCAGGCTGCTGTAAAGTCGCCTGTTCCGAAGAAGTATGTACAGCAGGGCGGTATCCCTTCTGCAAACATCTCAAAGATCGCTGTAAATCCGCACAGCAAGTCAACTTCACAGGCATTTATCAATGCGATCGCAAGCTCAAAGGACTATGCTGACAAGAACCTCATCGAGACACAGGGCCTCAAGGCTAACAGCCCTGTTCTTACATCTGTAGAGGACGTTCTTTCAACAATGGGCGATGAGACTGCAAAGAGACAGCTCCAGGCAAAGGCTCAGGCACAGCAGAATGTTCCTGTATTCGAGGAGTACAAGGCACCTCAGAAGAACAGCTACAGAGGCGGAAGCTCAGCTCCGAGACAGCAGTCCTCTTCAATGATGAACGATGCGCGTTATATGACAAAGGCAGAGCTCAAGGCTAAGAAGAAGCAGGATAAGATCGACGCTAAGTTCAAGAAGGAAATGTCCAAGAGAGGCTTCTGATAAAAACAGTGCCCCTGAGGCTTACTTTAAAGATCTCACGATGAAATGAGGAAAACCAATGGCAGAAAACAAGATCCTTGAAGAGCTGAGAGCAAAGCTTACAGGCTCTGACGAGGAAAAAAATAAATTTCTTCGCAGCGAAGCAGAACGCTTTGCAGCGGAGGGCAACACTGAGGGCGTAAGAGCCGCTACAATGCTTCTTGTGGAGATAATGCCTGAGGAGCAGAAACAAGAGGTCGAGAGACTTACTCATCTTGACGGTATGCGTCTTGATGAAATGCAGGAAAAGATCGTAAAGCTCATTAATGAGAAGAATATGAACGAGGCAAAGACTCTTGCAGAACGGCTTTATAAGAAAATAACCGTTGACTACAGAGACACTGATAATGCGAAATTTGTTTCGCTCAGAAATCCATTTGAGGATAATCTGTATCAGCTGAAATACAATCATGAGAAAAGAACGCTTAACCGTACACCTTTTGATTTCCCTGCATATATTACTACATATGCGTATCTTCTTGTGGAAACGGGTTCACCTCTTGATGCTATCCCTGTACTTGAAACGGCTGTTGAATACAATCCGCTTGATGTCAATCCGAGATTTGAGCTTGCAGAGGTGTATAAGCTCCTGAAAAACAAGAGAATGCTGATAGAGACCACAAAGGAGACTCTTGAGGTCGCAGCTTCGCCTGTTGCAATAGCAAGATGCTATGCGAATGTGGGCTATGCACTTACGGATATGGGCGAATATGATGACGCAGTTGCGTTCCTGTCGGCAAGCCTTATATTTGCTCCCCACCCTGCCATTCCGTATGAACTCAGAGATGTTGCTGAGCGTAAGGGAAGTCCTATAAAGGCTCCTACTCAGAATGAGATAAACGAGACTATGAAAAAGTACGAGATACCATACGGACCTAATGAGGACGTTGTATCCGTTGCTGCAAAGCTTTCGGCAAGTTACCTTATGGATAAGGATATACCCAATGCTCTTAAAGCGCTGAAGCTTACTTATAACCTCACACGCGATGAGGAGATCAAAAAGGTTATTCTTAAATATGAGCCCGATGCACGTATGACAGCTTCGGGAGCTGATGAAGAATCAGCTGAAAAGCCGGATATAACACAGTCGGTGAATGATTCACCTGAAGAGTGATATAAAGGCACTTCCGTTATGGAAGTGCCTTTTTGTAATGTATAATCATCACTCCTTTGCAGATAATATCTGTGGGAGATGATGAAATGAGCAAGAAAAAGATACCTGTTCCCGAACCCGAAAAAGAAGAGTATATTTGTCCTTCGGCTTCGTGGGGCGATATGACGGGACTTATTCCTTTTGCCGCAGAGGACGGCATTCAGCGCAGCTCCTGTGATGAGACGTACTCTTATCTGCCCGAATACGGCGGCGATAAAGAAGAAAAAAAGTGACGACTGCGGAGAATTACTCCGCAGTTTTACTATTATGCACAATCAAATCAGTGAAAATTTGACATATATTCCAAAATTTGCAAAACAGCTTTATTTATTACTTAAAGCATGGTATAATATACAATGTTAATTTAATTCGTGACTTTTATTACAATAAGTTATTATGCCTCAGAAAGCTTTCTGACAGCTTAAAGGATCGGGGGAATTTTATGAAAAACGGAGTAAAAATGCTCGATATTGCCACAAAACTCGGCGTCAGTGTGGTAACGGTCTCAAATGCACTTGCAGGCCGTGACGGAGTAAGTGAGCAGATGCGAAAGAGGATCTGCGAGACAGCCGAAAAAATGGGCTATAAACCGTCAAATACCAAGAGCGAGAAAAGACGCATGGCAATACCTAAGATAAGCAAAAACGTGGGTATACTTACGTCTGAGCGCTTTGTTGGTGCGAGAGGGACTTTTTATTGGGAGCTTACCGCAAGTATCTCCAACCAGCTCTCACAGATAAATGTCTGCACAGTATATGAATGCATATCGGCTGACAACGAAAAGGACGGCATACTGCCGAATATGATAGTTGACGGCAAGGTGGACGGCGTTATCGTCATCGGACAGGTACACAGAAGCTACATAGAGATACTCAGCAAGCTGACTATACCGCTGATATTCGTGGACTTCTACGACAACAGATATCACGTTGATTCCGTTATATCCGACAGCTTCAACGGCGGATATATGCTCACGGACTATCTTGTTTCAAAGGGACACCGCAGGATAGGCTTTTTCGGTACGCTGAACGCTACCAGCAGTATCAACGACAGATACCTCGGATACCTGAAGTGTATCATGGAAAATGAGCTGGAATTCCGCATAGAATGGGTAATCGGCGACAGAAACGAAAAGGGTATCCTCAACGAAAAGATAGATTTTCCTGCTGATATGCCAACTGCTTTCGTGTGCAACTGCGACGAGACTGCTTTCCGCGTAATATCGGCTTTAAAGACCAAGGGTGTGCGCGTTCCCGACGATATAAGCGTAGTCGGCTACGATAATTACACTGTATCCAGCATTTGCATACCTACCATAACTACCGTAGAGGTAGACCTTGCGAAAATGGCAGAGGTATCTGTAGGCATAATGGCAAAGAAGCTTACAGACCCTACATATACCGAGGGCAGACGCATCATAAGCGGAAAACTCATTGAAAAAGAGAGTGTACTTGACATCAACAGCGGCTATAACAAGGAGTGACCGAATGATTATCAAAAACTTTTTAGGTCATTTAAGAACTGTTCAGCAGCACAGACATCAGGTATTCATACACTGTCTTAAAGCAGGCATACCGTGGCGCGGACTTGTTCACGACTTATCGAAATTCTCGCCAACGGAGTTCATTCCTGGAGTGCTTTATTATCAGGGCAACCGCAGTCCCAACGAGAGGGAGAGGGAAGTTGACGGCAGTTCAAAGGCGTGGATGCACCACAAGGGCAGAAATCGCCACCACTTTGAATACTGGACTGACTACAGCCCCGAAACCAAGAAAATGGAACCTGTAAAAATGCCTGATATCTTTATTTTTGAGATGTTTTGCGACCGTGTGGCGGCTTCAAAGATATACAACAAAGAAAATTACAACGAGTCCATGCCGCTTGAGTATTTCCTCAGGGCGAAGCCTCGACGCATAATCGAAAAGACTACAGCAGCAAAGCTGGAGTTTCTTCTGACTATGCTTCGTGACAAGGGTGAGGACGAGGTGTTCCGCTATATCCGCAGGCAGGTCAGAAAGATGAAGTAAGATTTGAAAAGGACGCCTGATGGCGTCCTCTGCATTTTAAGAACAGAGGTGAGATGAAATGAATACGAGATTACCATATCTCCGTGAAAAGACTTCAAAGCTGACAACCTCTCCCGGCGTTTATATAATGCGTCGTAAGGACAGCTCAATAATATACATCGGCAAGGCTAAGAACCTGCATAACCGCGTCAGCAGCTACTTCCGCGAAAATCCCGATCATACGCCGAAAGTGGCAGCTATGGTATCGAATGTATACGACTATGACTTCATCGTTACAGACAGTGAATTCGAGGCACTTCTGCTGGAATGCAGCCTTATAAAACAGCACAAACCCAAGTATAATATCCTTTTGAAAGACGATAAGGGATATCATTATATTCGTATTTCAGATGAGGAGTACCCCCGCATCACCAACGAAAAAAATACAAAGCAGAGCGGCAGATATCTTGGACCGTATACCAGCGGAGCAATCACAAAGGAAGCTGTCAACGAGGCGAACCGAGTGTTCATGCTGCCTACCTGCAAGAAAAAATTTCCGCAGGATTTCGGAAAAAGCCGTCCCTGTCTCAATTACCATATAAAGCAGTGCATGGGAGTTTGCAGAGGCAGGATAAGTGCCGAGGATTACCGCAGCGCAGTCGAGCAGGCAGTCGAGTTTATAAAAAGCGGCAGTGCCGAGTCGGTAGAGCGCATGGAAGAGGAGATGAACAAAGCTGCCGAGGAGCTTCAGTTTGAGAAAGCAGCAATGCTCCGTGACAGGATAGCCGCAGTAAAAAAAGCATCGGAAAAGCAGAAAATAATCAACAGCGGAGTCGAGTCCGCAGATGTTATCGGTATTGCAGAATTTTACGACGGACTGTATATTTCCGTGCTCATGTATCGCGAGGACAGGCTCTTCGATAAGGCAGTATTTGAGCTTCCTCTCCCCGATAAAGACGAGGATATACTCAGCGGCTTCATGCTGCAATTTTACTATAAAAAGCCCGATATACCGCGCTCAGTCATAGTTGACCATGTCCCCGAGGACAGCGAACTGCTGATGGAAATGCTTGAGGAACAGGCACAGCACAAGGTTAAACTCCATGTGCCGCAGAAGGGCAGACAGCTTGAGCTTCTGAAGCTTGCAAAAAATAACAGTGCGGAGTATGCCGCTATCAAGAATGACCGTACAGGAAAAGAGGTCATTGCACTTGAGCAGCTTGGGCAGAGTCTGGGACTTTCAAAGCCGCCGCGATATATCGAAGCCTATGATATATCCAATTTATCCTCGGAGTCGATGGTTGCGGGAATGGTAGTCTTTGAGGACGGAAGGCCCCTGAAAAAGGCGTATAAACGCTTCACCGTAAAGGAGCAGCAGTTCCAGAACGACTACGGAAGTATGCACGAGGTGCTCAAAAGGCGACTCATGCATATCGTAACAGGGGAGGGGGACGAGTATTTCACGCGAAAACCCGACCTGATACTCCTTGACGGCGGTAAAGGTCACGTGAACGCAGTTGCGCCTGTATTGCGCGAATTAGGTCTGGACATACCTCTTTTCGGCATGGTCAAGGACGATAAGCACCGCACCCGTGCTATTGCAACGGGAGGAAGAGAGATACAGATAAATAATCTGAGATCGGTATTTGACCTTGTGACAAGGATACAGGACGAAGTGCACCGCTATTCCGTAAGCTTCATGCATACGCGCCACAAGAAAAAGACATACAGCTCCGAGCTGCTGAATGTACGTGGAATAGGCGAAAAGAAGGCAGCTAAGCTGTTTATGAAGTATAAGACCATAACCAATCTGCGCAGTGCATCTCCCGAGGAGCTTGCGGCTGTTGCAGGAGTGAATATGGATACAGCAAAAGAGCTTTGGAAAACTATACAGGAGCTCTGATCGGCACGGCAGGAATATTGTAATAAAAATGCTTATATTATAATAGTATACGTAAGAAGCAAACATGGTTTCGGGGTAGTTTTAGTAAAAAATATAAACTTGTCCACAGAAAGCCCTTCGGTTTTTCGAGCAGTAAAACGACGTTTTTATGCAATAACAGTCAAAATAACTAAATTAGCAATAAGCAAATTGCCGCAGTTTACAATTCTGTAAAAATTAGCAGAAAAAATGAGCTTTTATGTTGCAATTTAAAAGCGAGTGTGTTATAATTATTGTGGAAGTTTAACAATGTTTGGTATACGTGTGCATATACCATATATTGGGCTGCCTTTGATGTTGTGTTTTTGTAAAAAGTGAGCCGTTTATAGCAGTCAGTATTACAGATAGTATATTTCTTGGTTAATATTGATAAAAAACGGTTGATTATTTATGTCAAAAAAGCGATTGAAAAGTAACTATTAAAATGTTATAATTGTTATTATTAAGGCAGTGAGAAACGTTCATCACAAGTAATTAATTATGGAGGTGGTTTCATGAAGAGTTTTTCCTATGTAGCTCAGGACGCAAGAAGCAGACAGGTCAAGGGAATCATGAATGCGGAAAATGAGCAGGAATTCTTACAGAAGGCCAAAGAAAAGGGCTTGTATGTCAAGGATTATAAGGAAAGCGATTCAGGTGACGCAAAATCAATGTACAAGTTCAACACGAAGGAACTTAACTTCTGCTGCAGACAGCTAAGTGCTATGCTTACTTCGGGTCTGACACTTGTAAAAGCCATCGATATCCTCACCAAGGAGCAGGAGAACGAAAAAGCGAGAGCAATATGGCAGGATATCTACGAGAATGTACAGAAAGGTGAGTCTTTCTCGTCAACTCTCGAGATGCACTCGGGTTCATTCCCTGACTTTCTTATTTCCATGGTCGGCGCGGGCGAGAGCAGCGGTTCGCTGGATATCATTATGACTCGTATGTCTGATCACTACGCAAAGGAAAACAAACTCAAGAACACGATCAGAGGCGCAATGGTCTACCCGATCATTCTTCTCACCCTCTGTATTGTAATAGTTATCTTCCTCTTTACCGTTATCATGCCTACATTTATCGACATGTTCGAGGATAAGAGCAAGATGCCGCTTCTTACAAAGATACTGGCAGCGATCAGTGACTTCTTAAAGACAAAGTGGTATGTACTGATCATAATAGTTGCAGCTCTGGTATTCGGATTCAGATATGCAATGAAGATGCCTAATCTCAGAAAGAAATTCGACAGAATGCTTATAAAGGGACCTGGATTTGGTCCTCTTGTAACGAAGATCTATACAGGAAGATTTTCAAGAACCCTTTCTTCACTCTACTCAAGCGGTATTCCAATGGTTGAATGCCTGCAGAGAGCATCAGCGATTCTCGGAAATTCATATGTAGATGAAAAATTCGAGACAGTTGTTGATGAGGTTAAACAGGGTGAACCGCTTTCATCGGCAATAACACGTACAGAGATATTTGAGCCTATGTTCTGCTCTGTAATCTATGTTGGTGAAGAGTCGGGTGCTCTTGATACTATCCTTGAAAAGACTTCGGATTACTACGAAGAAGAATCAGATGCAGCAGTTCAGCGTCTTGTTGGTATGCTGGAGCCTATCCTTCTTATATTCATGGGTCTTATCATAGGAATGGTTGTGTGCGGAATTTATCCTGCACTTTATGGTTCATTAGAGAGCATCGAAAACGGTTAATAAGGAGGAAAGATAAATGCTTTCATTTGATATTACAGATAGAAACATACGAGTAGTAAAAGGAGTTGAGGGCGGCGGAAAGATCAAGATCAGTTCTGCTGCTACAGTAAACGTTGAAGAGGGACTTATCGTTAACGGACACGTTAAGGACGTTCCTGCAGTTGCAACACTTATCAACAACGTAATCAAGATGCACAGAATGCCTGATAAGGAAGCGATCGTTTCGATCTCGTCCAACCTTACGATCTTCAAGGAAATGACAGTTGCAAAGGGCAGAGGTCAGGACCTTCAGAAGACAGTTAAGCTCCAGATGCAGGCAGAGCTCAATCTTGATGATTCATACAGCGTGTCATACATCATAGTAGGTGATGCAGACAGCAGCGAAGTAAGCGAGCCTTCATACAAGATCCTCGCTACAGCTTGTCCTTACGATATCGTAAACAGCTACAGAGAAGCATTCAAGCTTCTCGGCATTTCACTCAGATCAGTTATGGTCGGCTGTAACTGTATCACAAGAGTTCTTCTTGCAGATACAAAGATCAGATCAAAGATGCCGCTTCTTGCTGTACAGATCGACAACAACTTCATCTCTCTCAACCTTTATGAGCAGGGACAGCTTTCATTCTCACGTTTCGCTTCTATCGACGCAGCTGACTACGGATATTCTGACGACTATGTATTTGAAGCCGTTAACGAGAATATCTTCCGTATGCTCCAGTTCCACAGAAGCCGTAACACAGGTGAGTCTATCGAGAACGTAATCTTCTACGGCGATACTCACGAGTATGTAAGACTTACTGATGAACTTGAAAAGCTTGATCTTAAAACAAGCCTTATCAACGTTCCTCCACAGATCCACGGTCATGAAAATCTTGAATTCTCACTGTATGCTAACGCTATCGGTGCTATGTTCAAGAGAAACAGAGAGATAGAGAAGATCAACCTTCTTGAAACAGACCTCGGTACTGCTGTTAAGAACAAGATGAGAAGCGAAAGCTCAGGCAATGTTGCTATGATCGCTGCACTTATCGGTTCTGTTGTTATCGCAGGCGGTGTATACGCAGGTATGGCAATCAAGGACAAGGGCATAAAGAACGACATTGAGAAATGTGAGTCTGTCATC
>JAEEGL015931392.1_pt1 | contig 10534 bp, 10 predicted proteins | sample 9134231 | NCBI WGS metagenome assembly JAEEGL01 (sample SAMN16246548, study PRJNA631951) | gut metagenome | biome: gut microbiome; feature: rumen; material: fiber-attached | host: Bos | place: Iran: Karaj | collected 2018-10
CGATATTGTAATCCTACTGAAAACTTTAGTTTAAAGAAGGATATATATTGTTTCATTAAGCTGTTTTATAAAGATTAATAATAATATTGTCTAGAGTTTCATTGTCTATTTCCAAATCAATAATATTCATTTTGCTACTTAAATAATTTAAGAAATCTGAGACATTAATTATATCTGAATCAATCTTAAATTTGTAGCCTTCGACTGTTTTCTCCTCTTCTATAATTCCTTTTTTTCTTAGTTTTTTGATTTTGGAGTTCGTTGTAACTGAGATGTATTTATGATGATCATATTTTGTTTTTAAATTTTTTAATGTTCCATCATAAACAATTTCACCGTGGCCAATCATAATGATTCTTTTAGCTAAGGCCTCGATGTCACTCATGTCGTGAGTGGTTAGTATAACTGTCACTTTTTGTTCTTTGTTGATTTTCTTGATAAAGTTTCTAACTATTTGTTTAGATAAAGCATCTAAACCTATAGTAGGTTCATCCAAGAATAATATTTTTGGTTCATGTAGTAGTGATGCAGCTATTTCACAGCGCATTCGTTGTCCCAAAGATAGGTTTCTTACTGGGATGTGAATGATATCTTCAATGTTAAGTAGTTTGACTAGGTGATCTTTTGTTCTTTGGTATTTTTCTTCATCTATTTTGTAGATATCTTTTAGAAGATTAAAGGTATCTTCTGCTGGAATATCCCACCATAGTTGAGATCTTGCACCAAAGACAACGCCTATTTTGGAAACGTACTCTTTGCGGTCTAGCCATGGTACTAGTCCATCAATTGTAACTGTTCCACTATCTGGAATTAAAATACCAGATAAGATCTTGATAGTTGTTGATTTTCCCGCACCATTTTGTCCTATGTAACCAACGATACTACCTTCTTCAATGTTAAAAGAGATATCTTTAATCGCATCTATATATTTATAATCTCTTTTAATGAAGTTCTTTAAGGTTGCTTTTAGTCCACTTTTTTTCTTAGCAACCTTAAACGTTTTGCTTATGTGTTCAACATTGATGAAAGACACTTTTTACACTCCTTTCCTAACCTTTTTACAAACTACTGTACAACGCAAAAAACCAGATATTTCTATCTAGCCACCCATCGTGTAAATATTAAATTGTCATATTTTGCAAAAAAGTCTTCTTCATTATAAACTATGAAAAATAAAAATGCAATATTTTCTATTGCATTTTTTTAATTTTTATTTTTCTATATATTTATCTAATGTATCGATACGATATTTTGGTGTGTGCATTTCGCTAGTTGGAACAAATCCAGGTCTTGCATTTATTACATCTGGAATTCTATTAACGATATCTGCACAAGTTAATTCAACTGTTGATGGTTGTTTAACTGTTACTGTTGTTTCTGGTTCACCAATAATAGTCCATTCGTTTTTATCTACTTCATCTGGAGCGTATACTTTACCAATACATTCAGCTTCTAAGATAATACCCTCTTCTGTTTCTGCTGTTACAACAGCACTCATTCCAGTAGCATTACCTGCTTTGATTGTCATACCTAAAGTACTTGATTCTAAGTCTTCTTCATGAGTTTGAGGTACGCATACTTGATTCATCTTAGTAATATGTAATTTTAGACGATCAGCTAGCCAACCTACTGTATTCCACATATATGATGGATTAAACTCACCAGTTTCTATTAAGTGATTTCTTTCTTCTTCAGTCATTTGATCAGCAGCAGCAATTTCTCTATCAAATTCTTCGAGAGTTAGACCAGCACCATGAGCTTTGGCTAAGGCGATACCATAATCTTCTACATTATATGAAGATGATCCTTTAATCTTAGCTATCTTATGTGTTGTTCCAGCTAAAGTAGTTATTAAATTACCCCAGAAATAATCTTGGTAACCACTACCTGTAACTGTACAATTATTAGCTTTTGCTAAAGTATCAATTTCTTTCCATAAAGAAGGACTTGAATTAGATGCAAAGAATGCTTCTTCACATGTAGTTATTACATTTACACCATTAGATGTACATACTCTTAGTTCATTACGTAAATCTCTTAGTAAACTCATTGTTTCAATAATAGCTATATCTGGTTTCTTTTCTTTAATAACTGCATCTAAATCTTTTAAATGACTAACTTGGATATTTTGGGGTACATCCGTTCCCATTATTTCAGAAATATCTAAACCAACAATCTTCTTGTTGATATCAACAGCTCCTACTATTTCTCCTCCATGTTCTAAGACATATCTCATTGTGTACTTACCCATTTTTCCACAACCTATTTGTAACACTTTCACCTTATCCATATTTATTCTCCATTCTATATATATTATAAGATATATTTAGTCTTTTTGGGAAATTTTTTTCCTTTATAAAAAACAGACACTATTCAGTGTCTGATAAGTCAACATTTTCTTCTTTTATTAAGTCGCTAAAGTCAACTTTAAATTTTTCAATTGCTTGTTTTTTAGCATCTGGATAAACATTTCTAGCATTACATATTGCTTTATAAATATGTTTGATACGGCAAACTTTCTCGTTATCAAATAAAGCATATGTAAAGGCATTAGATAGTATAGTTAAACAGATATCTGGGTATCTTGATGATATCTCATATACTCTTTTATATTCATCTGTCATATCAACAATGAATTTCATAATTCTTTCTAGAACGAAATCAGTGTATTCAAAGTGAACGCCAGTCTTCTTTTCAATTTTTGGATATGTACCCATTAATACTTGAACTGTATGTGGTTGATCTAATTCAGCTACATCGATTTTTTGGAAACGTCTTAAGAAGGCACGATCTTTAAGAATATATTGTTCATATTCTTCATCTGTTGTAGCACCAATCATTTTAATTTCCCCACGGTCTAGTCCTGCTTTAAACATGTTGGCGAAGTCGATACCTTGTTCACCGCCGCCTTTATTTACTAAAACGTGTGTTTCATCTAAGAATAGGATTACATTTGGACGAGCTGCCAACTCTTTTACAAGTAGATCTACTCTACTTTCAGCATCGCCATCAATAGTTGTTTTTCCTAATAATGATGTTACATTTAATTTATATAATTCACGATCTTGTAGAGCAACTGGTACAGTTTTATTTAGAATACGGAAAGCAATACCTTCAACAATAGAAGTTTTACCTGTTCCGGCTTTACCAACTAAAAGTGCACTTTTTTCAGGTGTTAACAAAGTCATAATAACTTGTTTAATTTCATTTTCACGACCAATAGCTGGGTCAGTAATATACTCTCTTTTTAATAAGTTTTGACCATATCTTTCAAGAATACTTACTTTAGAATTAACATCAAATACTTCGATAGGTGTTTCATCTAAAGTTTCAATTTCTTCTTCATCTTTATAAAGCAAGTCTCTATCTACTTCTACTTCTGGTTCTGCTGTAGGTTCAAGCTTTAAAGAATCAAGATCATTTAATTGAGGAGCACTACCACTAGCTTTTTTTACTGTGAATGTTACATTACCTTTGTGTTGTTCGTCGATAGTTTCGTACATATATCATCACCATAATGATTATAACATAATTGAACCCTTCTTTTGTTAATAACTATGTTTTTTTACTATTTTTTGCAAAAAAATAATGGTTTTTGTTGACATAATAGGTCAAAATGTTATAATTAAAGAGCAATGCCTGATTAGCTCAGTCGGTAGAGCGCACGGCTGTTAACCGTTAGGTCGTAGGTTCGAGTCCTACATCAGGCGCCAGTTAAAAATAACTCTGATATGAATCAGAGTTTTTTTATTTTTCAAAATGTTTAAATGAATAAGCATCATTGTTCTTAACTATATAAACTTTTAAAGTAATTATATTGTACTCTTCAGTACTTAAAGTATTATTTATTTCTGTTGGTAATACGGCTTCTTTATTAGGGATTTTCAAATATACTAGATACATATAATAATTATCAGTTACTTGTCTTTGGTATTGAATATCTATTATTTCATACTCTCCCCAAGAACGTATCATTGAATAATTCAATAAATCATCTTCTGCAGAGCGATCTCTGACTGCATTTATTCTTTCAATAATAATTGCTGCTTTATCAACACTAGCTAGTTCTTCAGGTTCTGCTTCGATTTCTCTTGTATTAGGTGTTTCGCCTTCACTAGTCATTTCTTTAAAGGCTTCTTTTATTTCATCTTTGACTTTAGTATCATCAGATAAACCTTTATAATAATCGAAACCTGCATATATTAAACAAGCAATTGCTGCTAGTAGTGAACCATATATTATTATATTCTCTCTTAGTTTATGAGACATAACTATCACCTAGTATTTATTATACAAAAAAATAGAAAAAAGATATATAATTATTGTAGGTGATAATATGAGAAAATATATGAAAGATTATATAGATTCAATGGATAAATACTTAAATCTGGAGAAGAAACATGACTTAGAAAAAGTTATTGCTGATCATTTAATTAAGATAGGATTTTTTCAACACGAAAGATTTATTCATTTATGTGTTACATTAGCTTATGCATTTTTTTGTATTTTATTTACTGCTTTAGTAGCATTATCATGGTGGTTTGCTCCTATTGCTGCTATCTTATATATTTTCTTAATATTTTATATATTCCATTATTTCTTTTTGGAAAATGGGGTTCAATACATGTATAAACAATATGATGAATTAAAAAAATTGGGTTAAGCCCAATTTTTTATTTACGATTATTTAATGAAGTAAGATCAATACTTGGTCTAATAACAGTATCAGTATGTTCAATAACAATATCTTCGATCTTTTCATTATTCTTGTTATATTCTACTTTTTTATCTTCTTCATCTTTTAATTTAAGATTTAAATTATCCATTAAATCTACTTCTTTTTCTACTTCATCAAATACTTCATAGTTTTCATGATAGTTTTCAAAACTTAATGTATCAAAGATAATATATTTTTCATAAAAACCAAATAGCTTTGTTAAATATTGGATTGGAAAACCACCTGCTTTAGCATTATATAAGAATGCTAGTGCATTATAATCTTTTCTAGCTAAAGCTAAACCATTATCCATTTGATTTAATTCTTCTTCTGTAAACATTTTTAAATCATTTAATTTAGTTAATTCAGGATATTTTTCTAAATCTACTTGTTCACTTAATTTAAATTTATTTAAAGCATTACATGTAGCTACTTTATCATTAATATCACCAGAAGCACCTTTTTGAATAGTTAATAGTAAACGATTGATTTCAGTGCTTACGGCATCTTCTTTACCATATTCTTTTAAAATAGAATCAGTAGTTTCTTTAGCTTTAGTAATCTTTTCATTTAAGTATTTATCTAGAGTTTTTTCAAATATCTTTTTTATTTCTTTGTTTTTATCTTGTAATTCTTTAAATGTATAAACAATATAAATAATAACAAGTACTATAACAATAAGAAATAGATTACCGAATACAGCATTTGCTAAATTATTCTTATTCATAAGACACCTTCTTATTCTTTATTATTATACCATATCCATTTTTATTATATTATTAAATTCTTTAGGATACTTAGTTGTAAAATTATATGTTTTATTATTATCTTTATATTCTAATAAGTAAGCATGTAGATATAATCTGTTTGCTTTATGATTAGAATATTTTTTATCTCCTAGGATAGGATGACCTATTTCTGCTAGAGATGCTCTTATTTGATTACGACGACCTGTTTTAATATTTATTTTGAGTAATGAATATTTATTATTCTCTTTTAATACTTCATATTCTGTTATAGCTAATTTACCTTTTTTAGGGTCTTTTGTGATATAAACATCTAGTGTAGATGTTTCTACTAAATAATGTTTTAAGACGTCTTTTTTCTTGTTTAAATGACCTTCTACAATGCAATAATATTCTCTTTTAACTTTATCCCAATTGTTTTGTAGTTTTAATTTTTTTTGTTCTGTTTTAGCTAGTATTACTAAACCAGAAGTATCTCTATCTAAACGATGAACTATAAATATTTTATTTTTTGGATATTGTTTTTTAACATATTCTCTTGCTTCATTATAAAGTGTATTTCTTTCTTTTTTTTGAGTAGCAATTGTTAATTGTTTAGGTTCTTTATCAACAACAAGAATCTCTTTATCTTCATAGACGATATTTAACTTTTTCATCTTATCACTTCCATATTAGTTTTCATATAAATATTCTATCTTAGATGAACCAACATTCTTTGTTTTTAGATTAATTCTATATTTCATGCCTGAAGAATTTGTTGATGCACTATCGTGTTCATCTTCTACGACGATTTCTATAGTATTATCTTTATATTCAGTAAAAGTCCAATTATAGTAATATAATTCATTCCACGGTGTTACTACTATTCTTAAATCTTTTCCGTCAGTGATAATTAATTCATTTGTATCAACTGCTATCATGTATTCATTTACTATTTGAAGTAGTTTGTAATATTGTTTACTTTCACTTTGCTTTATTCCTTCTTTGTTGTAAGTAATCATTTTATTATCTTCAATAAGATTTAGGTCTCCATTATAGATTGAGTAATCTTTTGAATAGATATTACTAGCTATTAAATTTGCGTTAGAGGAATAAAGATTAATAGTAGGTTCTCCCATACAACCTTCTTCTTCAAGAATAAATTCTTCTTTTATATCATATGTTATACATTCACCTGTAGATGAAGTGATTACTTTATCAGTATCAGTACTTAGTAAGTAGTTCTTTTCGCCATCTTTCTTTATTGCACCAATTACTTTATCATTGATTGGATACAACTCATCGTAGTTTCTATTTTCATAGATTTTTTGATCTTTTGAAATATTATAGTAACCTGTTCTTTCAGCACTTTTATAGATCACTCCTACAACTAAAGTATCTTCTAGATTTGTAACTAGCTCATATTCGTCATAACTATTTTCTAGTTTTAATTCAGTTATTTCTTTAGTATTTATATTATATATTTTTAGAGTGCTATCTTTAAATAATAGAAAATTTTGATGTTCTGAAACACTTAGAATTTTAGCATCAATTGAATCAGTTGGTATGGTATATACAACTAGATCACATAGAGTTTCTCCATCTAAACAAATATAACCGTTTTTATTACCGTATATTTTTAATTCATATTTTCCTTTATCACTAGTATCTTTTAATAAATAAGATATAGTTAAGAAGCCGATTACTACTACTAATACAATTAATAATAAATAGATTATTTTACTTGTTTTTTTTGTTTGATTTTGATTCATGATATCACTCTATTCTAATGATATTTTAGCATAAAAAAATGCAGTTATAAACTGCATTTTTTAATAGTCTTTTATCTAAATAACCATTGATATAGTAAGAATTGATCATTAATCATATTTTTGTTACCAATTGTTTCTAAATTACCATCAGCTTCTGCTGTGAAAATTACATAACCATGACCATCTTTTTCATAATATACTGCCCAGTTGTAACCACTGTGAACATGTCTATCTTTCCATCCTGCATTTCCTATTTTGCCACCAACTAGGTATTCTAAACCAAATATAGGACTACTTGGATTATTTATAGAGAAATATTTACCATTATTAACAGCTGTTGTAGAAGTATATTTAGCTTTAAAATCCGGATTTTTATAAATGTTATATAATTCAGTGTTTTTCATAGCATAGCCTAGTATTTGTGCTGTTTCATAAAGAGTTGTTTGATGATTATCTCTCATGAAGCCACTAGTATTAACATAGTTAGTTTTGGCATTAGTACCTATTATTTGATTTTTAACATATTGAGTCATTTCTTCGGCGAAAGCTTTATCTAAGGTTTCACAAGATTGATAATTGCTTGGATCAATATTAGATGTATCTAAACCAAGTCCATTAGGTGTTGTTGTTAAAGATACTGCCAATTGAGCTGTTGCATCCCATGATGAACCATATAATGAAGCATAGAATAAATCTAAGTAAGAAACTGTATCATAATCTCTTAATCTTTGGCCACCTGAAGAATACCACTCATCTGAACATTGTTTTATTTTTTGATCCATTTGGACAGTGCTATCTAGGTTTATTCCGTTTTCTTTCATTTTAATTAGAGCATACATTGCTGTTGTAGCTTTAGTTACACTTGCTGGATAAATATATTCATTTGTTTCTGGTCCAACATGGTAGGAATCTTCTCCTAGACCATCTATATATCTACTATCCATAACTTGGTTATGTTTAATAATTGTTTTATTATCAACATCATAAATTATATAACCTAAAGATGATACTAAGTCGATTGGTCCATCACTATTAAGATCTTCTTTTACTATTGCTTGATCTAATAACGTCTTAGAAATAGTCATTTGTGGTCGGATAGCATATTGTTGAGTTGCTTTATTATCTAAAGCATATCCTACTCTTCCATTATCTTGATGAATTGAGTATTCCGCTGTATCATTTCTTTTTGTCTTAGTCCAATAAGTCATATATCCTCTTAAGAACATCGCTGTATATCGATTATAATCATCACCAGTCATTATTCCATCTGTAGCTCCACCTAATAGTGAAGAAAGTAATTCACCATCTGGTAAATCTATTGCAATTGATGATGTATCTATATGAGCTTCTGTAGCTAGCTTATTTAAATATGGTGTTTTGAAACTAGTATATAATTTAGTTTTGATAGAACTTTCATCATAGTCTTTATTATTACTATCAAATACAGATGAATATATTTGATTATATTTGTCTTTGATAGTCATAAATGTTAGTTTGCCATCGGATGCTTCTTTTAATAAGTATACTGATAATAAATTAACATTATTATTATCTTTAGATAAGAAATACCATCTACTGCCATCTTCTAAAGTAATTAAATCTCCTACTTGATTGTCTCTTACATTTATTTCATATTCAAATTCATGATTGTTATATTTTACTTTAACAGTTTGGTTTCCTATTTGATTTAAGTCTGGTGAAGATGCTAAAGTTGGTTGGAAATTTGCAACTTCTACACCATCTCTAGTTAATTTTAGTCCCTTAGTTGTAAATGTTCCGTATGGATAGAATTGTTTTTGGACACTAGTTGTTACAAGATTATAAGTTGGCGTAGGACAATTTGAATCATATATTACTTTTGAAGTAATATTTATAGCATTTGTTTCGTCAGCTAGTGTTTTACCAGTTTGATTTAAAACGATTATTGAAGCCATAAATAATAATATAAAAAGTTTTCTTCTTATTTTTTGTTTATGTAAAATTATTACAATAATTGCTAATAATATTATTAAAATGTAAACAAATGAGATGCTCAAGAAAGATGTCTCGGGATTGTTAATTTTTTTACTACCTTCTACGTGTGGTATTAAAGATACTATATTTTCTTCTTTATATGAACCATCTATCATATCGTTAGCAGCTATTTTTGATCCAGTTATTGTAAGTAATACGTCACTAGTACTATTTGCTTCTAATACACTACCAGTAATATCTATAGCGTATCCAGTTTTAGATGAATCGTTTTTTAAAGATAAAATATAATTTCTATTGCTATTATTTTGAATTTTAAGTCTATAAGTAACTTGGGCGTTCTCTTCACAAAAGCCATTATTAAAAGTTACTGTATCTCCTTCGATTTTTGGTTTTTCTACTTCTCTTGCTAAATCTGAAATACTTTCTTGTTGAATTTCTTTTATTTCAATGTCTTTTCCTTTAACAGAGAGTGGAAACAAAAGCATTATGAATAATATAAGTACTTTTTTCATATTATCACCTATTCTAATTATATTTTATCATAAAAAAAGCAGTTATTAACTGCTTTTTTTATTCCTTGTCAAATGTATGTTTTACTCTATCGTGTTCTTCAGCTTTTTTACCATCGTTGAATCTTTCAACTGTACCTACAAGGTAGCCAGTGATTCTTCTAATTCTTTCGAATCCTACTCCCTCACCTACAGTTTTTTTGCTTTCAACCTTAGTTTCAGCTACCTTTTCAATTTTTTCCTTTTTCATACTCTCTACCTCTTTCTATTTTATTGTTTTATATTAAGACTTTTTAATACTTCAACTGGAATTGGATCTCCCTCACGACGTCCACATCCTGGACATACGTCTCTAATAACCCCTACATATCCACAAACAGGATCTCTGTCTACTGGATGGTTAATTGCACCGTATCCGATGCCTGCTTCCTTCATCATTCTAATTACTGATTCGAAAGCTTCAACATTTTCTGTAGTATCTCCATCTAATTCAATGTAACTGATATGTCCAGCATTAGTTAATGCATGATATGGAGCTTCAGTTTTAATCTTCTTAGATATTGAGATATTGTAATAAACTGGTACATGGAATGAGTTTGTATAGTAAGGTCTATCTGTTACGCCTTTAATCTTTCCATATATAGCTTTATCTATTCTAGTAAATCTTCCACTTAATCCTTCAGCTGGTGTAGCTAATAGTGAGAAGTTCAACTTATTTTCTTGTGCAAATCCATCAATCTTTTCTCTCATATGGCCGATAATTTCAAGGCCAAGTTTTTGAGCTTTTGCTGATTCACCATGATGTTCACCAATAAGAGCTACTAATGTTTCAGCTAA
>JAEEGL016865656.1_pt1 | contig 10534 bp, 9 predicted proteins | sample 9134231 | NCBI WGS metagenome assembly JAEEGL01 (sample SAMN16246548, study PRJNA631951) | gut metagenome | biome: gut microbiome; feature: rumen; material: fiber-attached | host: Bos | place: Iran: Karaj | collected 2018-10
CTCACTGCTTACTCTTATTTGAACTTGTTGCAGAAGATTTGGCAGGAGCGCTCATGATCTTCATCCATCCGCCGGATTCGTAGATCGCGAGCTTCCTCTCCCCGAGAAGCCTCTCGAACTCCGTCCAGGTGATGACTTCCAGCCTGTCGTTGCCGCCTTTGGTGAACTGAATCCCCTCGGTGCCCTTGACCTTCCCCGGCTTCAGGCCTTTGGTCTTGGCAATCTTCTTCGCCTTCGCTATTCCGATGTGTTCCATAGACATTTGGACGCCTCGATAGCATATGGCCAGACTCGGTATAAAAAACATCCTTAAAGTGGGAAAATGAATACTTAGAAATTGAATCAATCCAACTACATTATATTTACTAATTATTGGATGTAACATCCATATCATATGACTCTCATAACCGCAACGAATATGAACGACGGAGTATAGGCGGTGGCATGCTTCAGAACGTCAGCCTGCCGCTAAGATACACTCCGGGCGGGACAATAACCCCTGAATCGGGGATCGAGCTCGGTCGCGCAATCTCGTCAGAGCGCAGGCGCGTGGCGGTGGTCTCCGACAGGATGAAGAGCAGCCGCATGATGAAAGAGGCCCTGATTTCCGGGATACTGTCCCAGGGGGCGAACGTAGTGGATGCGGGATGCGCCCCGGAGCCGGCGGCGGCATACGTCGCCAGGAACTGCGACTGCGCCGTGTACGTGACCGAGAGCAGCGTTTACGGGCACATCAGCGGGTACAGGGTGTTCAACAGGGACGGAAGCCCGTTCACCATGGAGCAGGTCAGGCATCTGACCACGGTGCACAGCAGCCTCAAATCCCCGGACCACCAGAGCCTGGGCAAGAGGGTAGGGTACGCCTACGCCGTGGAGGACTACAACTCGTACATGTCCTCCGTGCTCGGGAAGGTCTCCGGCGCTCCCGTGATAGTCGACTGCGGATGCGGGGTCGTGGCCGAGTCGGCTCCGCAGATCCTCGGAAGGGCCGGGATAGAGGTCATCTCGGTCAACGCCCATCGCGACGACGACTTCGTCCCGAAAGAGACCACCCCGGACATGCAGGAGTTCGGATGGCTGCACGACTTCGTCTCGAACAAGGAAGGCTGCATAGGTATCGGCCTGGACCGCATAGGGAGCCGCGCCACCGTCATAGACGAGGAAGGGGACGTGGTGGACCCGGTGAAGGCGATATGCATGGTCGTGAAGGCACTCAAACCGAAGAGGATGGTGGCGTCCATGGACACATCCTCCCAGGTGGAGCTGGCTTTCGCGGAGAACGGCGTGGAGGGCGCCGAGTACCTCCTCTCCTCCTGCCACGTGGCGGACGTCGCCTCGGCGATGGTCAAGGAGGACGCCGACCTGGCGGTGTGCGGAGACAGAGTGCTCTACAGAGGGCTCCCCACCCCGGACGGGATCCGCACGGCCGCCGTGATATCTGGAATAGCCGACTCGGAGAGCCTGAAGAGGATCGCCGAGTCGATGCCGACGCGCCATGTCAGCTCCGCCTGCACGAAGATAGAGTGCGAGGCCGGGGCCTTCTCCCGCAGGCTGGAGGAGAGGATGAAGGAGTCCGGGGGCTGCAGATACGCATGCCTGGACGGATGGCGCGTGGACATGGACGACGGGTGGTTCCTCGTAGGTCCTCCGACCGAGTCGGGAGTGGACATTCATGCCGAGTCCACGGACAGGGCGTACCTCATCGGCCTGATGGAGGCCGCGACCGACCTCGTGAAGTCCTGCTCGCACCCTCAGTAAACCACTTCGAGGTCCATGACGTTCCCGCTGGAGTCGTAAGCCTTCCAGCTCCTGCGGTCGTACGGCTGGCAGGTGATGAGGTGCACCCCTCCCATGTTCCTGAACCAGTCCAGGTCCGCCTCCGAGGCCTGGTTGGAGTAGCCCGGATGGGAGTGGGCGGTCCCGGCGATGTTGTAGTCTATGGGGGCCATCCACTGGTTGAGGAAGCTGTGGCTGTCCCCGTAGACGGTGCCGGGGAGCAGTATCATCTCCGTTATGACGCCGTCTATCTCGCGGGTCATGCAGAGGAACTCGTCCGGATACGTGGAGCGGGCCGCCTGGTTGAACCCGTCTATGAAGTCTATGTCCACGCCTGTTATGCGGTTCATTCGCCGTTCACCAGCTTTTCGCGCACGCGGGAGTAGAAGTCGTCCCTGAAGCGGATGAAGCGGGCCTTCTTCGACGACATCATGAACTGCACCGACGACGTCCCGCGCATGGGTATCTCGCTCTGGCCGTCGAGGACGATCATGCAGCCCTTGTCCATGACGTTCTCCACGGTGACCTTGGAGGTGGCCGGGACCAGGAACGGGCGGGTGGTGTACTTGTACGGAGCCATGGGGACCACCAGCATGGCCTCCACGTTGGGGTCCATGTACGGGGCGCCCAGGCTCATGGCGTAGCATGTGGAGCCTGTAGGGGTAGATATCACGACTCCGTCCGCGCGGAAGTCGGCCGCCAGCACGTCGTCTACGTACACCCTGTAGTGGCGTATCTTGGCGACCGTGTCCGTGTGGACCACGGCCTCGTTCACCGAGTCCGGGAGGTACCCGGAATCGTACCACGCGGATATCTTGAAGCGGGCGTCCATGGCGTAGTCCCCGGCCAGGAGGCGGGATATCCCCTCGGCGATGTGGTCCCTGTCGATTTCGGCGAGGAATCCGACGCTCCCGCCGTTTATCCCTATCACCGGCGCGTCCGTGGCCTGCATGGCCCTCAGGAGGGTGCCGTCCCCTCCTATCACCACGACGATGTCGGCGTCCATGTCCTTCAGAGGTATGCCGGGCGCCCCCAGGACAGCCGCGATCTCGCTGTCCAGGATGTAGTCCTGCCCCTGGAGGGCGTCCACGACCTGCCTGGCGTACTCGGCCGCTCTAGGGATGTTGACGTTGGCGTAGACGCCGTACACGAGGCCGTCGTGGGGCAGGACGTCGTTCTTCATAACGAAGTCGAACACCTTGCGGTCGCCGACGGCCAGGAAGTTGGACCTGTGGTCGAGGTCGAACGGCATGTCCAGCGGGGCGCCGTCCAGGTCGTAGACCTCGCCTCCGGCCTCCTTGAGGAGGATGTAGCTGGCGGCGATGTCGACCACCCTTATGGCGCGGGTGTACCTCGCCGAGTTCATGTAGTAGCCGTCGGCCTCCCCCTCCGCGACGATGGCCATCTCCAGCGACGCGCATCCGAACGAGCGGGACGACTTGACCCTCTTCGCCAGAGCGACCGAGTCGGGATGGGCGCTGTTCCCCTGGTAGATCATCATGAAGAGCTCGTTGAGGTTCGCCCTGCGGACGCGCATCGGCTTCCCGTTCTTGGACGCCCCCTTGCCTTTCTCGGCGGCGAGGACGTCCCCTGTGGCGAGGTTGCGGAGGTACCCCAGGCGGATGTCGGACAGACGCGACTTCCCCACGGCCAGCGAGACCGTGTAATAGGGGATGGAAGCGATGGCGTTGGACGTGCCGTCTATGGGGTCCATGACGAGGGTCTCCTCGCAGCCGTTGTCCACGTACCCTATCTCCTCGCTGAGGATGTTCAAGGGTATGCCGTTGCGCTCTATGTGCATGAGGGCGGCGTTCTCTGCGATCTTGTCGATCTGCGACGTAGGGGTCCCGTCGGCGCCCATGCAGACCTTCTCCCTCTTGGAAGCGGAGTCGGGGATCTTCGCTATCGCTTCCTGGACCGCGTCGGCGATCCCGGAGAGTGTCTCGATCGTTATCATGCCCATCCCGATAGTGTGCGGATAGATGGTCGTTTCCATGGAAACGGTTCTCAGGGATAGCGAATCGATACGATGCCACGGACAGGGCAGGTCTGCTCTGCCCTTTGGCGCCGAAGCCGGAACAGCCGGAAGCCGAATTCCAAAGGCCCATGGTGGGGATGAGCAAAACTGGACGAATCATGGAGTCCGAGACGCCGAGATCGAAATCGGCGAAGGCGCATGAGGCGCTGCCTGTGCTGCAGTCATCGGGGATCCTCTGCGGACAGAACGGCATCGTCTCGGAGGCGGCCGTCCAGATCTTGACTGTTGGACCAGATTACGCCTAGCGCTGCCGATACCCTACCAATACCTTACCAATTTGGTAGTGTATTTCTATGTCGAGGACGATGTGCCACTATGCATCTCCCCGCTAATCCTCCGAATGTCTTCAGGATGTTCAAAGACGGACAGAGCGCGACGGCCATTCTGTCGAAGGATGTCGGCGAGTATGCAAAGGAATTCAACAGGAGATATCTCCACTGGTCGGAGGTCCGCATGAGGGATACGGGGCCTTTCGATCCCGACATTATCTGGGCCAGGATGAAATTGGCGCGCATGGACGGGAGCCCCGTCCTTCGTTTCGGCAGAACGGGCTATCGCTACCTCGTGACAGATGGCATCATGAAAGCGCTCCACGAGTTCGATCGGAGGGCTGCGGCGAGAGCGCTTCCCGACAGTCTGGATTCCCATACGAAGGCGTACTACTCTGTAAGCTCGATGATGGAGGAGTCCATAGCTTCCAGCCAGATGGAAGGAGCGGTTACCACCACCAAGAAGGCCAAGGATATGCTCCGCATGAAGCTGTTGCCGAGGAACAGGTCCGAACGCATGATTGTGAACAATTACAAGGCCATGCAGTTCATCAAGGACAATCTGGAGCAGCCTCTCACCCCCGAGCTGATAAAGGGTATTCACAGAATCGTCACCGACGGCACTTTGAACGAGAGGTTCAGAGGCAGATTCAGGGACAACGATGACGTGGTCGTCCAGAATCCGCTGACAGGCGAAGTGTTCCACCAGCCTATTCCTGCAGAGGAGATTGCAGGGTCCATAGGGCAGCTATGCGAATTCATCAACGATGGAAACGAGCCCCTCCATCCGGTCTTGAAGGGCATAGTGCTTCACTACGTGATAGCCTGCATCCATCCCTTCGAGGACGGCAACGGCCGTGTCGCACGCAGCCTGTTCTACTGGTACGAGCTGAAGAACGGATACGGAGTCATGGAATATCTCGCCCTTTCCAGGTTCATCAAGGACCACAAGGGGAAGTACGAGGGGGCCTACGTCTTCGGAGAGACCGACGACAACGACATGACATACTTCGTTCTCTACAACCTCAAGGCTCTGGCGGAATCGATGGACAGGTTCGAGAAATATCTGAGGAGAAGGACGGAGGAGGAGCTCTCCACGAAGGCCGAACTGTCCGCTTACGGCCTGAACGAAAGGCAGATAAGCATAGCCTTGAGCCTGATGGGAGGCGATTCCGCCACGGTCAGGTCCATCCAGAGCCAGTACGGCGTGTCGCTCAACACGTCAAGATCCGACATCAAGGTGCTGAAAGGCCTAGGCCTCATAGCGGAATCGGGAAAAGACGTGAACACGAAAGTGTACTCCTGGTCGGGCAGGAGCGTTCGATCTGCTTCACGATTTCCATGGAATAATAGGAATTTATAAATATCATGTCATGATATGCGGTCTTGCAAGACGGCCATAGCGGCGGGGCAACACCCGGTCCCATCCCGAACCCGGCAGTAAAGTCCGCCCGCGTACCTGTCTGTACTGTACTGCGCAAGCGTACGGGAACTCAGGCACGCTGTCTGCACCTTTCTTCTCCATTTCTTTCTGATTACTGCCCCAACAGTTTATACATATGTGCCGATCGCCCTGCCGATGGAAGCTGTCGACCGCACGTTCGGAAGAGTCTTCACCGAGAGAGGCCGCCTCTACACAGCGTCCTCCGCCCCCGGGAAGAGGGTCTACGGGGAGAGGCTGCTGTCGGTCTCCGGGACGGAATACAGGGAATGGGACCCCAGAAGGAGCAAGCTGTCGGCGTACCTGTCGGTCGGCGGAAGGGAGTTTCCGTTCAGATCCGACAGCAAGGTCCTCTATCTGGGAGCGTCTAGCGGGACCACGGCCTCGCACGTCGCTGACATCTGCCCGGAGGGCAAGGTATACTGCGTGGAGTTCGCACAGCGCATGTTCAGAGAGCTCGTCGGCACCTGCGAAGATCGCCCTAACATGATGCCCATACTGGGGGACGCCACGAAGCCTGGGGAGTATTCCGTGTTCGTGGACTCGGCGGACGTCGTGTACCAGGACGTGGCCCAGAAGAGGCAGGCGGACATCATATGCGACAACATGGACGCGTTCGGCGCCAGATTCGGGATGGTTGCCGTCAAGGCCCGCTCCGAGGACGTCACCGCGTCCCCCGAGAGCGTGTTCTCCATGGCGGAGTCGCGGATTCGCGAGAGAGGGTTCCGCGTGCTGGACGCCAGGTCGATAGAACCGTACGAGAAGTCCCACGAGATGATCGTCTTCGAGAGGCGCGATCCATGAGGACCGCCTACGCCGTCGCTTTCCGCGGAGGCCGCTTCATGATGGTGTTCAACGAGCGCCGCGGAGGCTGGGAGATGCCGGGCGGCCATGTGGAGCAGGGCGAGACCTCCGAGCAGGCCGCCGCCCGCGAGTTCGAGGAGGAGGCCGGATACAGCATAGATATCGTCGCGGTCCGCGACATAGGCTACTGCGACGTGTGCGCCGCCGTGATAAGAGAGAGCACCGGCAGGCCGTGCGAGATGAGGTCCGAGCTGTTCTCGGAGATTCCCGAGCAGCTGTCTTTCGACAGGGAGGAGTACGAGGACACCGTCCCCTGGGCGAGAGCGGCCGTGGAGAAGGCCTCGGCAGACCGCTTACGGCGACTGCCGGAATATGGCTGAACAGCATACTAATTATAACCTGCAGACCATGCCGCATCATGGAAGAGACGCCGGAAACAGATGCGACTAAGAACGAATTGTCTCCAGAAGCCCAGCTCGCGCCCGAACAGGATGCAGAAGGGCCTGCAGAGAAGGCTGCTGAAGAACCTGTGGAGAAGCAAGAGGAGACGCTGGCCGAAGAGCCTGTGGCCGAAGCTGCGGAAGCCGAGGAGACGCCCTGCACGTCCTCCCTGGAGGCCAAGATAGACGATCTGTCGTCTCGCATCGACGCCATGAACGCGGACATCTCAGGCAGGGTGATGTCCTACGAGGTCCTGGCTCAGTTCGACAAGACGCTGAAGGGAGAGCTTATCGACGTGAAGAAGTCCTCCATAACGTCTCTGCTCATCAAGGTCGCCAACGTCAGGGAGACCGCGGACGACATGGTCGCCAGGATGAAGTCGGGGAAGGACACCATGACCATAGACGACGCGATAGACGCCGTGGACAGTTTCGGAGACATGCTGGAAGAGATCCTCATGGTCAACGGGGCGGTCAGGTTCCGCGACGAGGCGGGGGGCCCCTACGAGTACCCGCGCCACAACAAGGCCAAGGTCATCGATACCGACGACCCCGACCTCAACAAGACCGTGGCCAAGGTCGTCAGCTCCGGCTACATGATGGACGGCAAGGTGATACTGCCGGAGAAGGTCCTCGTGTATCGCTACGTGAAGCCCGCGGAGCGATCGCACCGGATGCAGGAGCTTGTATCTTGAGTCGTCCTCCCTGTCGGCGAAGAACAGCTTCATCTTCTTCATAGGAGACCTCACGGCGATGGTCACCATGCCGTGGACCTCCTGCCTTTTTATCTCCTCCAAGGTCTGGCCCTCCGCGGTCCTGGTGGGCATCGTCCTGTCGGACCCCCTCAGGACCATCGCCGGTAGCTCCTTTACGTCCCCCGACACGGTGATCCTGCAAAGACAGGAGCGCGAGAAGAATCCGGAATAGCTGAAAGAGTACCTTATCACGGGAAGGTCCTTCCTCGAGGAGAGCGTCATGCGGACCCCCTGGGACGCCCCCTTGGACCCGTACAGGCAGTAGACGCATGCGTAGGTCCTCTGGTAGGGCACCTTGAACCTGAAGCTCCCTTCGCGGACGTACTTGTCCTTCGGTAGGGACACCTCGGTCTCCCCGTCTGCATCTCCTTTGGGGTACCTGTCCGACCTGAGCGCGAGCTTGACGGACTGGCACCCTTCCGGCCATCTGAACGTCAAGCTACAAACATCCCCGTCCATGACGTGTCTCGCATCCGATACGTCCGGGAGGGTGGAGACCTTGACCCCGTTCCCGATGACCGCCGTGCCGCCTATTGTATGGACGGCGTACACCCTGCCCACGGTGCCTTCGGGAAGACGGAAGCTCATCAAGCCGTCACGGCCCTTGATGACTCCCTGCACCCGTTTGGCGCTACGGTCCAGGGCGGTCGCGGCGCAGGTAGACATCCCCAGATCTACATCCGGGTTGGATATGAACAGCTCCGGCTCGTCCTTCGAGGTGAACGAGGCGGTGAACAGCCCTCCCGACGACGAAACAGACAGGTCTGACACGGGCTCCGGCGGCGGCCTGGGCGTGCACGAGACGAGCGCCCCTGCGGTCCTATGGGGTATGGCCCTCCCCTTGGAATGCGCGGCGACGAGCCTGTAATGGTAGCTGACGCTGCCGTCGGTGGCCTCCTTGTCGACGAAGAACGCCCTGGTCCCCACGTCGGCGTAGAACTGCCCCGATGCCGAGGGGTCGGAGCCTTCGCCCCTGAACACCAGCACCCTGGTGCATCCTCTCGGGACCCTGTAGTCGAGGCGTATGCCCTCCTCCGACGGCGAGGCGGAAGCGTCCACGACGTCCGCGAACACTACTATCGGCTTCGAGAGGGCTGCCGAATCCGAGACCACGCCCCAGCGCTTGGTATATACCGCATAGCGGTACTCCACCCCGAAGGTTATCCCGCGGTCGACGAGCTCCGAGTCCTTGGTCTCGGCCACCAGGTCCCCGTCCGTCTCGCTGAGAGGGGACGAGCCCTCCTTGCGCACGATCAGATAGGTGGCGTCCTTGGGAGGCGGAGACCCCATGGACAGCAGGACGTTGCCGTCCCTGCTCTGCGACGCTTCGGCCTTGGGAGGCGGCGACGGGCGGTTGCTCTGGAAGTACCTCAGCAGGCCGGGATGGTCCGAGCACTCCTCCACGAGGTCTATGTACATGCGCTCCGACCCCTTCGGCACCGCCGCGAAACGCCGGTCTATGTCCTTGACTATGTCGGAGTACCTGTCCCGCCTGATCCGCACCTCTTCCGGCCCGCGGCGCCTGCGCAGGTGGCTCTCGCACAGGTTCAGCGCAGTGAAGTACTTCTTGGACGACTCCAGCGCGGACAGCCTCTTCATAAGGGCATCGGTCTCCTCCACGAACCCGGCCGCCTCTTTCAGCAGAGCCTTGTCCGCGAAGGACTCGTACCCCTCGAACTTGGGGAGGACGGCCTTTATCGACTCGAGGTTGCCTCTGCTGAGGTCCTCCCTCAGCCCGTCCTCCACTGAGGACAGGTTGGACAGGAACGAGAAGTCGGCCCCGCATTTCTTGCAGTGCAGGTTGGACGAGGAGTTGCGGGTCCCGCACTTGGGGCAGCTGACGGCGATAGGCTTGTTGCAGTAGGGACAGAAGTTGGTCTCCGCGTCCACGGTGAACATGCATCCGCAGAAGCCGCAGGAGAACTGCTCCCTCGCCACCTTGGAGAAGTCGGCCAGCTTGCCCCTGGAGAGGCAGAACCTCTCGAGCTCCTTCATCGCCGCGTCCATGTCCACGCCCTTTCCGGCCAGGCTGCTGTTGACCAGCGCCGATATGGACTTGTAGTCCAGGTACGTGGTGCTGGACTGGAGCTGGTCCTCCACGGAATGCATCAGCAGCGCTGTCTTGAACTCCTTGTAGACGCCTTCGTTGGCGAACATCGGCGTCAGCTTGGTGACCAGTGACGAGTACTTCTCCGCTTCCTTGAAATGCGCGTTCTTCTGACGCGTGCGCGCCCTGACGACCAGCTTCGATACGGTGGACTTGAACGTAGGATAAGACGTGCTCTCGGTCACCTTGTCAGGCTTGTCCGGGCTGCCCTCGACGTACAGGCTGTCGATCGCCCCGTTGATCCAGGCCACTATGTCGTCCGTTCCTATCGCGGAGATGACTTTGAACGCGTTGTCGGCGGCCAGGTTCTTGAAATCGTTGGGATCCGCCTGAGAGGCGCCCTTGATGTGCGACACGGCTTCCGGCCCGACCGTCCAGTTCTTCCTCCTGGCCGGCTCCAGTATCGTGTCTATATCCTTCTCGAAGAATACGGCCGACCCGTCCAGCCTATGGAACAGGCACCTGTCCAGGTCCCTGGTGACCAGCGCCAGGACCTCCTCCTGCGCCTTGGTCCTGCAGCCTGGGTCCAAGATGCCCTTGCGGTACTCGAGAAGGGCGTCCAGGTCCGCCTTGGCCTTGTTCCTTTCCGGAACCGTTTGCGCCTTGGCTTGGATGCGCTGAAGCTCGTCCCTCTTCGCGGATATGATTTTGTCCAGCTCTGCAGGGGTTATGCTCTTGAAAGGGTCGATGCCCAGCTTCCGGAAGCATTCCGTGTCCATGCGGTCACCTGATGTATCTGGATCCGCCCGACCCTATCGTCGACGCTATGGTAGAGAAAGTCTCCACAAGCCCCTCCGCGCTGCTCATGAGCGCGCCTTCGTCCATGGAGGATATCTTCTTGAGGAACGAATGGTCCGCGCTGCCGAACCCTACCGCTATGCACCCTATCCCTCTCTCCATGCAC
>JAEEGL010758476.1_pt1 | contig 10533 bp, 5 predicted proteins | sample 9134231 | NCBI WGS metagenome assembly JAEEGL01 (sample SAMN16246548, study PRJNA631951) | gut metagenome | biome: gut microbiome; feature: rumen; material: fiber-attached | host: Bos | place: Iran: Karaj | collected 2018-10
CGCCGAGAGCACGCGTTTTCTGGCGGACCACATCTCCGAAATACGTGAGTTTGGTAACGCCGAGCGGTTTAATAAGAAAAACATCAAGGATACGGCGAAGCAGTTCAAGTATCTGCAGGGCAATAATGCCATCCTTGTGAACAATATCCAGGAAGGGCGCGATTTAAGCCACGCAGTAGACGGCTCAAAGATCATGTCCGCCCTGCTGGATACGGGGATGAGTGTCGATGATGCTGTACGGCTGAGCCGCGGTATTCATCGGCTCAATACCATCGGACCGAATTGTGAAGGTGTTTTCCCTAAAGTAAAACCGACAAATCCGGAGGCGGGAGAGCGCTTTCACGGGATCTTTGAGCGTCTTTCGTCTCCCCTTAAGCCGGAGAATCTGTCCGGCACCATGAAGTATCTGGAGGAGAACGGCCTTACACTGGATAATTACATCGTTGCGGCGGAGAAGGAGATTTCACGCGCGCTCAAGGAGGCCTATTCCGTTAATCAGAACGGGAAGTGGGTATTCCAGGATCCCGGCATGAAAGCTTCGCCGATTGACGGCATCATCAAAGACATCGATGCGCTGCCGGATCAGCCCGGTACCAGGGAGATCCTGCGGTTAGATGATCCGGCTTTCGGGCACTTCATGAATGAGGGGTACAGTTTTATTGAAGCGAACAATGCTGTCAGGGAGATTGACTTTATCCGCGGTCTCGGGCAGGAAGTACTAAGCGGCATAAGCAGGGAGAAAAAACTGCCGAACGGCGCTGCGACCGATCCTCAGGCGGCAGAGGAATTTGCGGACCTTCAAAGCGCGCTCGCGGCGCCGCTTCAGGACGCGAAGCTCCCTGACACGATGCAGCGGTTAAAGGAACAGGGCATTACGCTGAATGACTATCTTAACGCTGCCGGAGAACAGCTCTGTGAAGCGGTTAAGAACATCTATACGCCAAAGCGGCCGGATGACCTTCTGGGCCCCGTGTACAGCGCTCCCAGGGATCCGGCGATGCAGAATATCGTCGGGAAGCTGGAAGGCATGGAAGCTTCGGAGAAGGCAAAGCGCTTTATTCCGGAAGTGCTTGTTTCCGCGCCCGAAAAGACGGGGCGGATACAGCACAAGGCATTTGATTCTCCCGTCACCGCCCTTGACGGTGATCCGATGGCGCACATCATGAATATCTGCGGAGACAGAAGGACCGGAGGACTGGGCGCGTATATCCCGGATCTTTCTCCGCAGACGGAGAAGCGGATACAGGAGCTGCAGATTCCGATCATGGAGGCCTATGCCGGCGGAATGAAGGAAATCAACGGCAGGAAGACCCTCGATCCGGAGGCAATGAGGAAGGCACGGCCTGCCCTGGCAGAGCTCCATTCCATCATGGAGAAAGAGTATGAGAGGGTAAAGGAATCCGGCAATAATCCTATCGGGGAGGTGCAGCTGCGCCTGGGAATGCAGCTGACGGACTGTTTCGCAAACGGTATCAGCTTCAGTGATCTCGACAGGAAAACAGGCGGCGCGCATAATCCTTCCAACCGTCCTCTGTCAATTGACTGTTCGAACAAGCTGTGGGACCGTCCGAACAGCAAGTACAGCTATGAGCAGATAAACAATGCGGTTAAGAAAACGCCCCTTTACGATAATACCATGGCATCAATCGATCACATGGACTGCCTTATCGCGGAGGAAAAGGCGCGCCGCAAGCTCTCCCGGACGGATAATCCCGATGACAGGGCAAAAGCGCAGGAGGAACTGGATAAGGCCTCTGTGAAGACGGAACAGGCCGCGGCGAAATTCAGTGAGCAGTTTTACAAATTCCGTGAGTTCGCTATGGATCCGGAAAAGATGCCCGAAGAACTGAGGCAGGCGGATCTGGCGAAGAATCTGAAGATGGGCGGCGGAATGGGGCGCGGGGACAGGCTGAGCGAAGATATTTTCCGCAATGTCGATTTTCTGGTCTCCCAGGGGGTAGCGTATAAGGATGCCGTGCGTTATTCCAACGCCTTCAGCGAGATCGACCTGCAGGTTCACAGGATAACCGAAGCGATTCACTATGAAGGTTATGGAAGCCAGGAGGCCACGAAGTTCAGGACTGAGGTGGCCTGCTGCAGAGAGCCGCTGGAACCCAAGCGCTTCCAGGAGACCTGGAAGAAGGTGAAGGATGCCGGCATCGATTTTGAGGATTATCTTACCGCGGTAAGCAGCTCGATATCGGATAAAGCGGAGAAGATCGCGGATTCGATTAAGGAGGATAACGAGAAGCGCAGGCAGCTTGCCGGAGAGGGGGTAAAATTCAAGCCTGCCAATGTAAAAACAGAGAAAGCTCTTCGCGGAGTTTCAGAGGATTTAAAAACGCCGGCTCCGGAGCAGAACGCGGCAGAGTATGTCCGGGACCAGATGGTGACGCATTCGTTCAGGCTTACGGAGGAGAGGTCGAAGCGGATCGAGACAATAAGGGACAGCAATATAGGGGACATCCTCCACAACCAGGAGCTGCTTGCGTCCAAGCGCTGGTACGGAGGCCGTTTCCGCTCCAATTCGGATGAGCATCAGAATCTCACGAGGGACGTCGAAGAGCTGGCCAGGATTATGGGCGCAAACGGCTCGGACATATTTGCGAAGGACAGGAAGAACATTGAAGCAGATGAGCGGAAGGCCGCCAGGCTGGAACAGATCCTGAGAAGGATTAAGGATCACGGCGAGGCGTATCTGGAGAAGAACGGCGAGGAAGCATCCAAGAGTACGACCATGGGAAAGAACAGATCCCATTCCGCCCGCTTCTTCGTGAATTTCGCGACAGAAGCCCTCGATAAGATGAAGGGCTACGCCAGTGCCAGCGAGACTGTTTACGGCAAGGCACAGCCCGCCCCGAAGCAGGCCGCCCCGAAGCAGGCCGCCGCCGGAAACGGGCAGGTCAAGGATATAAACCTTAATGCCCTGCAGGATAAATGTGAGGCAGGGGCTCATTACCGGGATAACGCGATGAAGGATCCTTATGTCAGACGTCAGGGCCCCAGGGCCACAAGGGTTAATACTCAGCAGAAGAACGGCCAGCTGGATCAGGAGGAGATAAAGAAGGGTCCTGTCAATGGCGGGCCGAATAAAGGCTGAAAACAGTTCACGACGGTGAATTGAGGAACCGGCAGGCGTTTTGAACCTGCCGGTTCCTTGCCGGCAGGAAGGGAGTATCTGCGTGCCGTTTTTTGTAGATCATTTGTTTCGGGAACAGATGAACCATATATCTCCGGCGTTTCCCATTACCTATTTTCATGATGAAATAGCCGATCTGCCTGACCGCGCGGGACCGGTGCACTGGCATCCGGAGCTGGAAATAGTGACAGCCCGGACCGGCGTGCTGGACTATCAGGTAGGCGGAGAACATATCTTCCTGAGGGAAGGCGACTCCATATTTGTCAATTCCAACATGCTCCATGGGATCCGGCAGATATCGGGCGAAACGGCGGATCCCATGCCGGGGATCGTCTTTCTGGGAACGCTCATCGCGCCTCAGAACAGCCTGGTCTATCAGAAATATATTCACAGAATCCTCATCTGCGGTGATCTTCCTTATCTGGTCTTCCGGAAAGGCGGGCACGAACAGTTTCATAATGCGGTACGGCATATCTATGAACTGCTGGAGAAATGTCCGCCCTTGTATGAGATGGAAGTTCTTAAGGAACTTGCTTTAGTTTTCATCTACCTTAATGAGCACTTCGATGAATTTCCGAGATGCCGGTTGTCCCGTGTGCAGATCAGTGCCCAGATCCGGGTACAGCAGATGCTTTCTTATATCTATGAGCATTATGACCAGGACATCACGCTGGCGGATATTTCCGCTGCCGCAAGTATTAGCCGGAGCGAGGCGGGAAGGTGCTTCTCCGCGTATCTGGGGAGCTCGCCTGTCTCCTACCTGATCCGCTACCGGCTGCAAAGAGCCTATTCCCTGCTGAGCGAGAGCAGCATGACGATCCATGAGATAAGCCAGGCCTGCGGCTTCCGTTCGGCGGGCTATTTTTCCCGCCAGTTCCGCATGTTTTACGGCTGTTCTCCGGGATCTGTCGCCTCCATGGGTAAATAGTGCAATAAAAAGGGGAAATAATGCCTGTTCCGCAGGGGAGAAATACGATATATCTACTGTGACAGTTCTATTACTGTACTTGGATAAAAACTAAATCAGGCTGGAGGTATATCAATGGAGTTTCAGTGGATGAACGAGTCCGAAATCAGGACAGACGGAAAACGGATTGAGATCATGGCGACTCCGCAGAGCGATTTTTTCTGCAACAGCGGTTCTGTCAGTGAGGAAGGAATCACTCCCGAATCACTGAACAACGCGCCTTACTATTATACGGAGATGGAGGGCGATTTCGTCCTGCAGGTGAAGGTTTCCCACGATTTCAGGGATACCTACGATTCCGCATCCGTGATGGTCATGGCCGACCTGAAGAACTGGGCGAAGGCCTGCTATGAAATGACGGATTTCGGGACGCACGCGGCGGTAAGCGTCGTAACGAAGGGCGGAGAATCCGACGATGCCAACGGGTGCAATCTTGAGGGAAATACGGCATGGCTGAGGGTCTGCCGCGTGGACAATACATTCTCCTTCCATTACTCCACAGACGGAGAGCATTTCTATATGATGCGCTTCTTCAGCCTTCCGGCGGGGAAGTCCGTAAGGGTCGGCCTCCTGGCACAGGCGCCGGTCGGAGACGGTGGGGTGCGCGTGTATGAAGACCTGACCCTGGAGAGCAGGACAGTGAAGAATATCCGGTTCGGGGAATAACAAATTTCTATAAATATCTGTACTGAGGCTGAAAAGCAGATCTGTCCGCCGGCCCCATCCGAAATTGATTAAGATTTCGGATGGGGCCGGTTTCTTTGCGTGTCAGAAACAAGCCATGGCCGTTACAGCGGGCAAACCTCAGTTCACGGGCTGCCGTGGCTCAGAGCAGAGCGTCGTACGGGCGGTTCTCCCGAAATCGGGAATGCAGGTTGAAGTATGCGTATTATGCGTCTATCCTTATATCAGGGGGTAAGGAAATGGATAAGGCAATTGATACAAATACAACTGTCCGCGGTGGCGAAGACAGCCGTAATTCCGGAATTACAGGTATGGTCGCGGATATTCAGCGCTTCTCCCTGCATGACGGGCCGGGCATCCGCACGAACATCTATCTCAAGGGCTGCAACATGCACTGCGCGTGGTGCCATAATCCGGAAACGATCTCCTTTGAGGAGGAGATTATTCTGGATCCGGACAAGTGCATAGGCTGCGGAAAGTGCGCCGAGGGCTGCTATTCCGGTGCCAGGCGGCCGGTCGGCAGGAGGATGACGGTGGACGAGATTATGGCCGAAGCCCTTCTCGACCGGGACTATTACGGAGACGACGGCGGGATCACCGTCACCGGCGGGGAGCCGTTCTGCCAGCCGGTGCTGACGGAGGCCCTTTTAAGGCGCGCGGCGGAAGAGCATGTCCATGCCGCGGTGGAAACCAACATGTCCGCGGACTGGGAGATTCTTAAGAGATGCCTTCCTCTGTGCGAATCCATAATGACGGACATCAAGCTCTGGGATGAGGAGCTGCACCGTCAGTGGACCGGGATAAGCAACGAGAGGATCCTGTCCAATATCCGCCGCGCGGATGCGCTTAACGTGCCGCTGGTTATACGAACGCCGGTCGTCTGCGGCGTGAACGACAGTGAGGAGGAGATCGGGGCCATTGCTGATTTTCTGTCCGGGTTCACCTCCCTTTACTGTTACGAGCTGCTTCCCTATCATCCGCTCGGCCTGTCGAAGCATATTGAAGGGAAGCCGGACCAGCAGAGATTTGACAAGCCGGACAAGGCGCGCATGAAGGAGCTTGCGGACTGCGCGGCGGGACGCGGGATTCCGGTGAGGGTAGCGAACATACGGGTTTCCTGAGTTTTTGTCTCATCAACGGCGCCGCCGGGCGCCGCATCCGGCAGAGCCGCGTCGGCGGATTCTGCCTCATTGGGGGGATGTTATGAATATCGATTTCGGGAAAAGATACGCATATCTTAAGGAGGAAAAACTCCGCCACACGCACGAGAAATATCTTCAGCAGGGCTACATGGACGCGGACGACTACGGGTCAGTGCCGCTTCCGGACGGGTACAGTTTTACCCCGGAGCCCGCGGATGGGGATTTCATCGGATATGAGGGCTGGGCGAGGAATTTCGAGCTGTTCCTGGAGAACCATCCGATCTATGTCGGAAGGGAGGAGATCCTCTGCGGCCGCTGGAGAGACAAGCTCACGGCTTACCGCAAGGCGAATCCGATGGTCCCTCTCGCGCAGAGCAGGTTCCCGTCGGACCGCTTCCCCTATGAGGATCTGATGCCGGGCATAGATCTTTACGGAATTGATTCCGGTATCGGCTCGGACACGCATTTCTGCTCGGATTACCGGATCGGGCTGAAGCTCGGCTGGGGCGGATTCCTGGACAAGATCCGTGAGGGCAGGGCCAGGTGGTCGTCGGATCCGGAGAAGGTGTCCTTCTTTGACGCGGAAGAGAAAACTGTTCTGGCAATCCAGCGCTTCATCGGAAGGCACATCGCGCGGATCGAGGAAATGCTCGCGGAGGAGACGGACGAGGAGCACATCCTGACCCTGACGAAGATGCTCGAGGCGAACCGGAGGGGGGTAAGCGAGCCTGCCGGAAACTTCCTGGAAGCCTGCCAGTTCATCGCGTGGTTCTCCACCGTCTCCAGGATATACGACCGCGACGGCGCGGGCTGCGACCTGGACCAGGTGCTGATCGACTACTACAGGAAGGACCTGGCGGAGGGCACCCTGACGAGGGACGAGGCGTGCTTCATCCTCGCGGACCTGCTGCTGGTGGAGACGCATTATTATCAGCTCTCCGGCTGCGACATCGACGGGAACGACCTGACGAACGAGCTCTCCTGGCTCATCCTTGAGGCCGCGCACAAGCTGAATATCGCGGTTAACCTGACGGTGCGGTACCACGATAATATCGACAAGGATTTCTTCCGGCAGGCGGTCGCGTACAACTTCACCGACCGCAACGGGTGGCCCAGGTTTTCCGGCCACAAGGGGATGATGAACTACGCCCGCAACGAGGGAATCGACGAGGCGACAGCGCTTTCCCGCATCGCGGTCGGCTGCGGATGGAGCGCCGTCCCCGGGGTGGAATTCCCGATGAACGACTGCGTGAAGATCAACTGCGCCAGGGTGTTCGAGGTCGCCTATGAGCAGATGATGGTAAGCTTCCTCGAGGGAGGCCGCAGCAAGCGGTATGAGCCCTCGCTGGACCGCCTGTATGCCCTGTTCCTGATTCACTTGAAGAGGGCGGTGGGGGTTCTCTCGAAGACGCTGGTATTCCAGATCGAGCACGCGCACATCGCAATGCCCGAGCTGGTCATGAATCTCCAGATGAAGCACACCCTGGAGGAGGGCCTCAACATCTCGCAGTGCGCGGAGCTGTATACGCTGTGCGTCGACGGGGTCGGGCTCGGGACGATCGCGGATTCCTTCGCCGCCATCGAGCAGCGCGTCGTCAACGAGAAGAAACTGAGCTGGGAGGAACTCTATAAGAATACGCGGAGCAACTTCGCGGACAATGAGCGGGTAAGGCTTATGCTCGCCTCCTCCGAGAGATACTGCCAGGGGAATTCCCTCGGCGACAAATGGGCGAAGAAAATCACCCTGGATTTCGCGGCGATCGTCAAGGCACAGCCGATGCCCGACGGAAAACAGATGATTCCCGGATGGTTCTCCTGGTCCAAAACGATTCATTTCGGCGCTCAGGTCGGGGCAACGCCGAACGGGCGCAAGGCGTACGAGCCGCTGACCCACGGGGCGAATCCCACTCCCGGGTTCCGCCGGGACGGCGCGGCGACGGCGATGTCGAACGGAATAGCCAGCGTTCAGCCGAATTACGGGAATACCGCCCCGCTGCAGATCGAGTTTGACCCCGGTCTCGCCGCGGAGGAAGGAGGGCTGGACAGGGTGGTCCAGCTGGTGAAGACCCATCTGGATATGGGCGGCACCCTGATTAATATCAATGTGCTGGACAAGGACGTCCTGATGGAGGCGCACGCGAATCCGGACTCCCACCCGGAGCTTGTCGTGAGGGTGACGGGATTTACAGCCTACTTCTGTACCCTGTCTCCCCAGTTCCGGCAGCTGGTTGTGGACCGGTTCCTGGACAGGATGTGACGGCAGAGATGAAACTGAACAGGGCGGCTTACGAGTTTTATACACATAACGAAATCAGGCCGGAGGGATGGCTGAAGAGGCAGCTGAGGATCCAGGCGGACGGCCTTGCCGGCAATCTGGACAGGATATGGCCGGATGTCCGGGACAGCAGATGGATCGGTGGTGACCGGGAGGGATGGGAGCGAGTCCCGTACTGGCTCGACGGTTTCATCCCGCTGGCGTATCTTCTGGAGGACCGGGACATGATCGCCCGGGCCGTGAGATATATCGACGGGATTCTTGAGGGACAGAGCGGGGACGGGTGGATCTGTCCGTGCACGATGGAGGAGAGGCGTCATTACGACATCTGGCCGGCCTTCCTCATCGGTAAGGTGCTGGTGATGTACAGCGATCTCAGCGGTGACGGGAGAATCCCGGAAGCGGTGTACCGCATGATGCGCAATCTCGCGGATTTCACGAAATCGACGACTCTGGACAACTGGGCGATGTACCGCTGGTTCGAGGGGCTGATCCCGCTTTACTGGCTCTATGAGCGGTATCCGGAGGAGTGGATACTCCGGTTCGCCCGGAGGCTGAGCGGGCAGGGCTTCGACTACAGCCGCCTGTTCCTGCACTACACCGATACGGAACCGGCCCGGGAGTGGACGTACTGCACTCACGTCGTCAACCTCGCGATGGCACTCAAACAGGACGCCCTGATGACGAGGATCGACGGCGGGGACCCGGATGCCTTCGCGGAAAGGATGCTGGAGACGCTGTTTAAATACCACGGGATGGCAGCGGGCCATTTCACCGGGGACGAGTGCGTGTCCGGGGACAGCCCCGTGCAGGGGACGGAGCTCTGCGGCGTGGTGGAGGCGATGTACTCTTACGAACAGCTGCTGTCCGTATCGGGAAACCCGCGGTGGGGCGACTGCCTGGAGCGGCTCGCGTTCAACGCCCTGCCCGCGGCAATAAGCGACGATATGTGGACGCACCAGTACGACCAGCAGACCAACCAGATCAGGTGCTCGTACCTGCCGGAGGACCACGTCGTTTTCGGAACGAACGGGCCGGAAAGCAATCTCTTCGGCCTGGAGCCGAATTACGGCTGCTGCATGGCGAACATGGGCCAGGGGTTCCCGAAGCTCGCGATGAGCGGCTTCCTGCACTCGGACAAGGAGATCTACTCGGCTGTCCTTGTTCCGGAGGTTCTTCACACCTCAGTTGGCGGCGTGCCCGTGACGGTCTCTCTCGCGACGGATTACCCGTTTAAGGGGACCCTGCACTATACCGTCGAGGCCGGCGGAGATACCGCCGAGACTGGCGGCGTGGCCGATTTCGCACTGCGCGTGCGCATCCCCTCATGGGCGGAAGACGTGAAGGTATGCGGCGTTCGGGACTATACTCTGAGCGCAGACAGCCTTTTTGTTCCGGGAAAGTGGAGCGGGAAGACGGAGTTTACGGTGGAGATGAGTTTTGCCTTAAGTCTTGCGGAGCGGTCGCGGGAAATGGCGGCGCTGTGGCGCGGGCCCCTGCTCATGTCGGTTCCGGTAAAGGCGGAATGGATCCGGCATGAGTACACGAGGGACGGTGTGGAGCGGAAATTCCCGTACTGCGACTACGAGCTGATCCCGGAATCCGCATGGAACTACGCGTTCCTGAGGGACGGGGAGTTCCGGGCGGAAGAGCACGGGGTGCCGGAGATCCCGTTCTCCTCCGCTGCGCCGGCGGTAACGGTTTCCGCGGGGATGGTGAAGGTGGACTGGAGAGAGGAGTACGGGCACGCGAAGGTCTGCCCGGAGAGCCTTGTCCCGCTCGGGGAGCCGGAGACGGTGGAGCTTATTCCTTACGGCGCGGCGAAGCTCAGGATGACGGAGATGCCGGTGATCTGACTGCGGTTTCCTTTCGCTTCTTCTTTCGCAGGAATGCATAGTATACAAAGAGTATTCAGTAATTCGGAGTGTTCCGCAGGAAGAGCGGACGCTCCGGAGAGGAGACCGGGTCAGAACGATCCCTGCGAAGGAGAAAGTGTATGAGTTTTAACGAGAAATACGGAAAACTTTTCAGCGATCTGGAGAAGCTGCTCGGCGGGCAGAACGCCGGCGATGATCTGGAACCCATCCGCACCGCCATGGAGCGCATGAAGCGCCTCGCGGATGGGACTGCAAAGTATTTCAAGGAGGATGAGAACGGCAAGCTTCCGCCTGTTCCCGAGGAGGATCCGTCGCGGGCTCCTTCTCCGTCACCAACTGCATGGACGGGTCCAACAACAAGAGCAGGCACCTGCCGGAGCACGCGGAGAGCATCATCAGGGAGAAGCACCTGGATCAGCCCGGCATGGAGAAGCAGGCCGACCGGTACA
>JAEEGL011009534.1_pt1 | contig 10533 bp, 6 predicted proteins | sample 9134231 | NCBI WGS metagenome assembly JAEEGL01 (sample SAMN16246548, study PRJNA631951) | gut metagenome | biome: gut microbiome; feature: rumen; material: fiber-attached | host: Bos | place: Iran: Karaj | collected 2018-10
ACAACGTCAAAGGCGTATTGTTCCCTTTTTTCTCTTACGCTCATAAGGCAGCAGCTTCTCCTTATCCGGCATGACATTTCGATACTGTCATGCGTAAATGTTACATATACTCAAGATCTCTGTCAACCCTTCTTGTCTTTTCAAAAGATGGGTATGGTTATGATACAAGACGGAGACGAACGATGGCTTTGACGGCCGCGATCCTATCGCGGTATAACAACGCCGTCGAAGAAAAGGACGCAGTTTGAATCGTGCTCGGAATGTGAGGATAGGGATGCAGCAGGACGTGATTAGTACCCTGAATGATCCCCGGCTTCTTGAGGCCAGGGAATATCACATGGACCGCCTCACGCGGCTTTTTGACGGAGAGGAGCTCGGCGAGCCTTTCCGTCTGCGAGGGTATGCCGGCCGCAGTGAACGAGACGCCGTGACAGATCCCGAAGGGTGGGTGAGAGACTGCCTCGCAGATCTTGCGGAGCATGCCGAGCTTCTGCTGGACAGGAAGGTTTTCCGGCCGCTGTGCGCAGAAAACTGGCTCTACGGCGTTCATTTCACAGACCGCGTCTTCGGCGTGGAAGTCCGATGCAGGGACGGGTTGTTCTGGTCTTTCGGAGTGGAAAACGAGATCGGCGAACTGCCGGTCCCGGATCTGGAACACAATCCGACATGGAGCGCCGCGCGGCGTCTTGCGCTGGCGCTGGTAGGATCCGGCGCAAAAGTGCCGTTCATTTCCACACAGGTGCTCGGCGAGCCGTGGAATCAGACCTTCAATCTGTACAAGGAGAGAGCCCTGGTAGGCTTCTTCGATGATCCCGAAGGCATGCAGCGAGATCTGAATGTGGTCACGGATACCCTCATGGAGATGCATCGGTGGTACCTCGCCCACATCCCGGCAGATCAGTTTCAGCCCATTCTTCCCGAGGGACGCTGTCAGCCACGCGGCTACGGGCAGATGTGCGGCTGCTCGACCCATCTGATCTCGAACTCGATTTATGAAGAATTCGTCCGCGACAAGGATGAGCGCATTCTTTCCCTGTATCCCCGGGGCGGCATGTTGCACCTTTGCGGAAGACATACACAGCATTTCCCATCCTGGAATGAGATGCCGATCCGGGCGATGCAGGTCAACGACACCGCTGCGGACGAACTGGAACAATACCTGTCAGGGACCCGGCCCGACGTGATCCTGTACTTCAATCCCACTTCGGCGATCCCCGGAGATGACGCCCTCCGTATGGCCGGCGGAGGAAAGAGGCTGATCGTTGTCGAATGGTAGACGGGACCCGTTCCATCTGAAGAGGATCAAGGAACCTGCCGCTGCGGCGGCAGGTTCTGTCTTATGGTCATCTCGGATACGTGCCCTGCTCAGGCCAATCCCGCGAACCGGCCCGCCTCTATCGCTGCGGCCTCCCCGTGAAGGGCATGCTCTGAAGCCGTTGAAAAAACGCCGTCTTGGCATGATTCAAGGCAGCGTTTCTGCAAACAGAAAGCGTATCGCTATTCAGCCAGGAGCCGTACCAGCCTGTCGGCCGCTCCCCTTGTATCCTCCTGACTCCCGAAGGTGGAGAAACGGAAGAAGCCTTTCCCGCATGCTCCGAAGCCCTCTCCGGGCGTTCCTACGACCTGAATCTCGTTCAAGAGGGTGTCGAAGAATTCCCAGCTTCCCATGCCGCCGGGACACTTCAGCCAGAGATAAGGCGCGTTCTTTCCTCCGCAGTACCAGATACCGATCCGGTCGAGCGCATCCATCAGGACACGGGCATTTTCCTTGTATACCCGGATGTTCTCCCGGATCTGCCGCTGTCCTTCCTCCGTGAAAACGGCGGCCCCGCCTTTTTGAATGATATAGGAAACGCCGTTGGTCTTCGTCGTACGGTTCCGCACCCACATGTCGTTGAAATGCATACCGCTCCGGACCAGAGCTCTGGGGATCACCGTATATCCGAGTCTCGTCCCGGTAAAACCGGCAGTCTTGGACAGAGAGCAGATCTCAATGGCACAGGTCTTCGCTCCGTCGATCTCGAAAATGCTGTGAGGAACGGTCTCGTCTTCGATGAAGGCCTCATAAGCCGCATCGAAGAGGATGACGGATCCGTTCTCATTCGCGAAGTCGACCCATCTCGCGAGCTGCTCCCGGCGGAAGGCAGCGCCCGTCGGGTTGTTTGGGGAGCAGATATACAGGAGATCCGCCTTCGCTTCCGAGCACGGTTCCGGAAGGAAACCGTTTTCCTCTCCGGACGGGAGATGAACGATGTTTCTGCCGGCCATGACGTTCGCATCCACGTACGCAGGATAGGCCGGTTCCATGATCAGAGCGCTGCTTTCGCGGTCGAACAGATCCAGGATATCTCCCAGTTCGTCGCTCGCGCCGCTGGAGATGAAGACCTCGTCGTCGGCGAGAGAAATCCCCTGCTTCCGGTAATGCTCCGCGACGGCCTCGCGCAGGAACGGTGCGCCGCACTCAGGCATGTATCCGTGAAAGCGGTCTTTTTCCGCCTGATCGTCGACCGCCTCGTGCAGCGCCCGGATGACGGCGCCGCAGAGGGGCAGGGAAACGTCCCCGATCCCCATACGGTAGATCCGCGCCCCGGGATGCTCCTCCAGGTACGCTTTCGTTTTCTGGGCGATATGATAGAAAAGATAGGAGTCCTTCAGCTCCGCGTAGTGAAGATTCGGCTGTATCATTGGACGACCTCTCCTTCGTAGACCGTTTCCGCCGGCCCGGTCATTTTTACTAGACCGCCGTCGCTCACCGTGACCTCCAGGACGCCGCCGTCGAGGACGACGGATACCGGGAGCAGGGACTGACAGTATCCTTTCCGGACGGCCGCGGCCGCGCTGGCGCAGGCTCCGGTCCCGCAGGCCATTGTGACGCCGCTTCCCCGTTCCCAGACCCGCATGCGCAGCCGGTTGCCTTCGCGGATCTCCACGAATTCGACGTTGACGCCTCCCGGGAACAGGGGATGCTTCTCGATCATCGGGCCGACAGATTCAAGATCGACGGAGTCCACGTCGTCGACAAAGACGACGAAGTGTGGGTTGCCGACGGACACGGCGGTGCCCGTGATCGTCCGGCTCCCGACGGGAACGCCGATTTCCCCGCCGACCTCCGCTCTGCCCATATCCACCGTCACGTATTTCACTTTTCCGGACAGGACCTGCAGATCCAGCGCCTTGATCCCGGAAAGCGTTTCCACAGTCAGATGCGTCTTGTCAGTGTATCCCTTGTCGTAAACGTATTTCCCGACGCAGCGGATCCCGTTGCCGCACATTTTCGCCTCGCTTCCGTCCGCGTTGAAGATCCGCATCCTGAAGTCCGCAGAGCGGGAAGGAGAGATGTAGATCATTCCGTCCGACCCCGCCCCGAAATGGCGGTCTGACAGCCTCCGGGAAAGTTCGCCGATGTTGGCCGGCACTTCTCCGAAAACATAGAGGTAGTCGTTTCCCAGTCCGTGCATTTTTGTAAAGCGCATGACATTAGATCCTTTCAATCCTCGTCGATCGTCGATACGCCGATGGTGACCTCCTCCAGAACATCCAGAAGGAGCCGGACCGTATCCAGGGAAGTCAGCATCGTGATGTTGTTTGCGGCGGCGGCGCGGCGGATGGCGACACCGTCTCCGTAGTGAACGCCGGACAGGATCGCCCGCGTATTGATCACATAGCTGACATATCCGGCACGGATGGAATCCAGCACTTCCTGACTGCCCTCGCTGGGCTTTTTCCGTATCCTGGTCTGAATGCCGTGGGCCTGCAGGACTTCGCCCGTGAGCGTGGTGGCTTCGATATGGAACCCCATATCGTAGAAACGCCGGATCAGAGGAACGGTCTCTTCCTTGTCCTCGTCCGCGACGCTGACCAGAACGGTCCCGTAGTTCCGGAGCGTCAGGCCGGCGGCCAGCATCGCCTTGAAGGCCGCCCTGTGGATCTTCTCATCGTATCCGATCGCCTCGCCAGTGGATTTCATCTCAGGCGAGAGATACGCGTCCATCCCGCTCAGTTTGGCAAACGAGAAGGCCGGGACTTTCACATAATAACGCGATTTCTCCTCCGGATACCGCCTGAAGATCCCCTGCTCCGGCAGGGATACGCCGAGCATGGCAAGAGTGCCGATGTCGGCAAGGCTGAAACCGGTCGCTTTAGACAGGAAGGGAACGGTCCGCGAGGAGCGGGGGTTCACCTCGATGATATAGACCTTTTCGGAGCCGTCGACGATGAACTGGATATTGAAGAGCCCCCGGATCCCGATGGCGATGCCGAGCCGCTCGGCATAGTCCAGGATCGTCTCCTTTACCTTTTCCGAGAGGCTGCAGGGGGGATAGACGCTGATGGAATCACCGGAATGGATGCCGGTCCGCTCCACGAGCTCCATGATCCCGGGAACGAAGACATGACGGCCGTCACAGACGGCATCCACTTCCACTTCTTTCCCGCGGATGTACTTGTCCACAAGGACCGGCTTGTCCTCATCGACCTGCACGGCGGAGCGCAGATAATCCCACATGGATTCTTCCTTTGCCACGATCTGCATCGCCCGCCCGCCGAGCACGAAGCTCGGCCGCACCAGAACGGGATACCCGATCTCACGGGCCGCCGCGATCCCGGCCTCCACGCTTGTCACCGCCTGGCCTGTAGGCTGCGGGATCCCAAGGGACAGCAGGAGCTTTTCAAACAGGTCCCTGTTCTCCGCCCGGTCGATCGCGTCACAGTCGGTCCCGATGAGCTTCACGCCGCGGTCGCGAAGCGGTTCCGCCAGATTGATGGCGGTCTGTCCGCCCAGTGTCGCGATCACGCCCTCCGGCTTCTCGAGAAGGATGATGTTCATCACGTCTTCCGCGCAGAGCGGCTCGAAATACAGCTTGTCGGAGCATGTATAGTCGGTGGAGACCGTCTCCGGATTGTTGTTGATGACGATGGCTTCATAGCCTGCCCTTCGGATCGTCTGAACAGCGTGGACGGTCGAATAATCGAACTCGACCCCTTGGCCGATGCGGATCGGGCCTGACCCCAGAACGACGATCTTCCGTTTCCCGGATACGACAGATTCATTCTCCTCTTCGTAGGTAGAATAGAAATAAGGGATATAGCTCTCGAATTCAGAGGCGCAGGTGTCGATCATCTTGTAGACGGGCATGACTCCGTTCCTGACCCGGTATTGAAAAACGTCCGTCTCGCTTTGGCCCCAGTATTCCGCGATGACCCTGTCCGAGAAGCCGCATTTTTTGGCCTCCTTCAGCACCCGGCGACTGAACGGGTTCCGCTTCAGTTCAACTTCCATAGCCACGATGTTCCGGATCTTCCGGAGGAAGAAGCGGTCGATCTGCGTGGCGGCGCTGATGGTTTCCGGTTCGCAGCCGCGGCGCAGCAGTTCCGCGATGGCATAGATGCGGTCGTCTGTGCCGATCCTGATATACTCCGCAAGATCCGCAGTCTCCATGAGGTCGAACTTTTTGAGATGGATGTGATACGCCCCAATCTCCAGGGACCGGATCCCCTTGAGAAGGCTCTCCTCAAAGGTCCTTCCGATGCTCATCACCTCGCCGGTCGCCTTCATCTGCGTGGACAGAGAATTGTTGGCGTCGGCGAACTTGTCGAATGGGAAACGGGGGAGCTTGGTGACGACGTAATCCAGCGCCGGCTCGAAGGAGGCCGGAGTGTTGGCGATCCGGATCTCGTCCAGCGTCATGCCGATCCCGATCTTCGCGGATACTCTGGCGATCGGGTAACCGCTCGCCTTGGACGCCAGGGCAGAGGAGCGGGAAACACGGGGATTGACTTCGATCAGATAGTACTGGAATGAATTCGGATCCAGGGCGAACTGGATGTTGCACCCGCCTTCGATTCCGAGCGCCCGGATAATCTTCAGAGCGCTGTCCCGCAGCATATGGTATTCCTTGTTGGTCAGCGTCTGGGAAGGACATACGACGATGGAATCGCCCGTATGGATGCCGACGGGATCGAGATTCTCCATGTTGCAGATCGTCACGGCCGTATCGTTCCGGTCCCTCATGACCTCGTATTCGATCTCCTTGAAGCCTTTGACGCTCTTTTCGACCAGAACCTGACGCACAGGAGACATTTCCAGCGCGTTCTTCATCAGAGAGAGGAACTCTTCCCGGTCATTGGCAAAACCGCCGCCGGTGCCGCCGAGCGTGAACGCGGGACGAAGCACGACGGGAAAACCGATCTTCTCCGCGACTTCAAGTCCCTCCTCAACGGTGGATGCGATATCGGAAGGGAGCGTAGGCTCCCCGAGAGACTCGCAGAGCAGCTTGAACTGTTCCCGGTCCTCCGCCTTCTCGATGGACTCGCTCCTGGTCCCGAGCAGTTCTACATTGCATTCCGACAGGACGCCCTTCTTCTCCAGCTGGATCGCAAGATTCAGCCCGGTCTGGCCGCCGATCCCCGGCAGGATCGCGTCCGGACGCTCGTGCCGGAGGATCTTCGACATGTATTCCAGGGTCAGGGGTTCCATGTACACCTTGTCAGCAATAGCGGTATCGGTCATGATCGTGGCGGGATTGGAATTGCAGAGAATCACCTCATACCCTTCCTCTTTTAGGGCGAGACAGGCCTGCGTGCCCGCGTAGTCGAACTCCGCCGCCTGACCGATCACGATGGGGCCGGAGCCGATCACAAGAATCTTTTTAATGTCTGTTCGTTTCGGCATCGGCTTTGGTCTCCTCCATCATGCGCAGAAAACGGTCGAAAAGGTGAGAACTGTCCTGCGGTCCGGGTGAGCTCTCGGGGTGATACTGTACGCTGAACACCCGTTGTCCTTCACATTTGATCCCCTCTATGGTGCCGTCGAGAAGATTGCGGTGCGTGACGGTCAGAGGCGTGCCGCGAAGGCTCTCCTCCTCGACAGCATAGGAATGGTTCTGTGACGTGATCTCGATCCTCCCGGTCTCCAGATCCTTTACCGGATGATTCCCCCCGCGGTGACCGAACTTCAGCTTGTATGTTTTTGCCCCGCAGGCGAGCGCGATGATCTGATGGCCCAGGCAGATGCCGAAGATGGGATAACGGCCGATCAGAGCCTGTACGGTGCGGATCGTTTCCGGGACATCGGTCGGGTCGCCGGGCCCGTTGGATATGAAGATGCCGTCGGGATACAGCGAGCAGATCGATTCGGCGGGCGTATTCCACGGGACGACCGTGACCCGGCACCCCCGTGAAACGAGGGAACGGACGATGTTCCGCTTCATCCCGCAGTCGATCGCTACGACGTGAAGCCTGCTGTTCCCGTCTCCGGCGTCCCAGGGCACGCGGCAGCTGACTCTGGATACGGCGTCGACCGGCAGATGATACTCCTTCAGTTTCCGAAGCCCGTCGGAAAGAGACGTGCCGGCGTCGGTCAGGAGCGCCTTCCGGCTTCCGAAATCACGGATGGAGCGATTCAGTTTCCTGGTGTCCACGCCGCCGATCCCGGAGATCCCGTACGCCTTCATGACTTCGCCGAGCGTTTTCGTCGAACGGAAATTGGACGGCTCGTCGTTGTATTCACGGACCACGAGTGCGCCTATGGTCGGCGTTTCCGTTTCATAGTCGTCTTCCGCCATCCCGTAGTTTCCAATCAGCGGGTATGTCATGACCACCGCCTGATCGGTATATGAGGGATCGGAAAGGATCTCCTGGTATCCCACCATGGAGGTGTTGAAGACGATCTCGAGGACCTTCTCCCGCGCCGCGCCGAAAGAATACCCGAGGTACTCCTGTCCGTCCTCCAGTATGATTTTTCTGTCGGGAGTGCCAGTCATGCGATCATGCCTCATTTCGATAGTTCGGACAGTCTTTGCTCAAACCGGTTCTTTCTCATGTCTTTCGGGGTCCTGGTCGGATACTGTCCGTCAAAGCAGGCGCTGCAATAATCCCCGGATCCTGCGAGATCCGCAAGGCGGTCGACCGGGAGGAACCCGAGGGAGTCGACGCCGATGATCTCGGCGATCTCCTGGACCGTGTGATGACAGGCGATCAGCTTCTCCTGGGAATCGATATCCGTGCCGTAATAGCACGGGAAGAGGAAGGGAGGAGCGGACACGCGCATATGGATTTCCTTCGCACCGGCCTCCCGCAGCAGGGATACGATCCGTCCGCTGGTCGTCCCGCGCACGATGGAATCGTCGATCAGAACGATCCGGTTCCCCCTGACCACGTCTTCCACGGCTGACAGCTTGATCTTCACCTGGTCCAGACGGTTCCCCGGCGCGATGAACGTTCTGCCGATATATTTATTCTTGATGAGCCCAATCCCATAGGGGATCCCGGAGGCCCTGCTGTACCCGAGGGCCGCGTCCAGTCCGGAATCGGGGACGCCGATCACGATGTCCGCATTTACGGGATGCGTTTCCGCAAGCGCTCTGCCGGCACGGATCCTCGCGGAATGGACCGGCTGACCGTCGATGATCGAGTCCGGACGGGCGAAATAGATATACTCGAACACACAGAGCTTCTTCTGCGTTTTTCCGCAGAAGTCACGACGGGACTGAATGCCCTCCCGGCTGAAGACCAGCATTTCCCCGGGCTCGACATCCCGGATGAATCCGGCTCCCACCGCGTGGAGCGCGCAGCTCTCGGACGCGACGACGTAAACGCCGTCCTCGGTCCTGCCGTAGCAGAGCGGGCGGAACCCGTACGGGTCTCTTGCGCAGATCAGTTTCTGAGGAGACATGAGGATCAAAGAAAAAGCGCCCTCCAGAGTCCCCATGGCCCGGATGAGCGCTTCCTCGATCGAGGGAGCGGCAAGCCGCTCCTTCGTCACGATATAGGCGATTGTTTCCGTGTCGCTGGAAGTGTGAAAGATCGCTCCGTTCAGTTCGAGGGCGGACCGGAGCTCCGCGGCGTTGGAAAGGTTGCCGTTGTGCGCGATCGTCATGCGGCCTTTCTGATGGTTCACTTCGATGGGCTGGCAGTTGCTGCGGTTCGCCGCCCCTGTCGTGCCGTAACGGGTGTGTGCCACCGCCATGTTCCCTTTCGGGAGAGACGTCAGCACTTCCTTTGTGAACACCTCGTTCACAAGGCCGAGATCCTTGTGGGACACGAACAGACCGTCGTCGTTCACTACGATCCCGCAGCTCTCCTGCCCCCTGTGCTGCAGGGCGTACAGGCCGTAATAGCAGATATGCGCCGCGTCGATCGGCTGCTCCGAGAACACGCCGAAAACGCCGCATTCCTCGTGGACGCCCATACCTGTCAATCCGCTGATTTCTGGATCGCCGCGGAGATGAACCCCCGGAACAGGGGATGGGGCCTGTTCGGCCGGCTCTTGAATTCCGGATGATACTGGACCCCGACGAAGAACGGTCTGTCCGACAGCTCCACCGTCTCGACGAGCTTTCCATCCGGGGAGATCCCGCTCAGAGTGAGGCCGGCGTCCTTCAGTTTCTCGCGGTAGTCGTTGTTGAACTCGTAGCGGTGCCGGTGCCTCTCGCTGATCTCTCTTTTGCCGTAGCACCGCTCCATGACGGTCCCGGGCTGGATGATGCAGGGATATGCACCGAGACGCAGGGTGCCGCCCTTGTCGATGTCCTCGCTCTGGCCTGGCATGAAGTCGATCACCTTGTTCCGGCACTGTTCATCGAACTCGCCGGAATTGGCGTCGGCAATACCGGCGGCGTTCCGTGCGATCTCGATGACGGAGATCTGCATGCCGAGACAGATGCCGAAGTAGGGGACATGATTCTCCCTGGCGTATTTCGCCGCCAGGATCATCCCTTCGATCCCGCGGCTGCCGAACCCGCCGGGGACGATGATCCCGTGCAGTCTGGACAGACAGGTGTTTACGGTTTCCGGGGTGATCCCCTCCGAATCGATCCAGTGGATATTCACATGGACATGAAGCGCATACCCCGCGTGTCGAAGCGCCTCCGCCACCGACAGGTAAGCGTCGTGCAGTCCGACATATTTCCCTACGAGCCCGATCTCCACGCAGTGGGACCGTTCCGCGTTGATCCGCCTGACCATTTCCTCCCATTCATTCAGATCCGGCTCGTGGGGCGTGACGATGCCGAGTTCCCGGCACACGACTTCCGAGAAACGGGCCTTTTCGAGCATCAGCGGCGCCTCGTACAGGTTCGGGAGAGTGATGTTCTCAATGACGCAGTCCGGCTTGACGTTGCAGAACAGCGCGATTTTCTGGAAGATGGAGTCCTCCAGCGGTTCATCGCAGCGCAGAACGATGATGTTCGGATTGACGCCCATTCCCTGAAGTTCCTTTACGGAGTGCTGCGTCGGCTTGGACTTGTGTTCTTCAGAGCCGTGAAGGTAAGGCACCAGAGTAACATGGATGAAGAGGCTGTTCTCACGGCCGACCTCAAGAGAGATCTGGCGGACCGCCTCGATGAACGGCTGCGACTCGATATCGCCGATCGTGCCGCCGATCTCCGTGATGACGACGTCCGCGCCGGTCTTTTTCCCGACGCTGTAGACGAACTCCTTGATCTCGTTGGTGATGTGCGGGATCACCTGAACGGTGCTGCCCAGGTACTCGCCCCGGCGCTCTTTGTTCAGCACGTTCCAGTAGACCTTGCCGGT
>JAEEGL013563305.1_pt1 | contig 10533 bp, 7 predicted proteins | sample 9134231 | NCBI WGS metagenome assembly JAEEGL01 (sample SAMN16246548, study PRJNA631951) | gut metagenome | biome: gut microbiome; feature: rumen; material: fiber-attached | host: Bos | place: Iran: Karaj | collected 2018-10
GTCGCTGCGCTCCTCACTCCAAAAGGTGCTTGCCATTTGCTAACAACAAAGCAGCCTGCACAAATTGCACAGACTGCTTTTAGTTACTTCATAGATTATTTTTGTTTTTTGCGCTGTCTACTTGACAGGGGGCGGGTCACTGCTCTGAGGGCGTCACGGATCCTATGGGTTTGACGGGGCACTTCTTTGCTCCGTCTTCTGAACAATCTTCCCTATGAACCCAACAGGCAGCCCTTTCGGACTGCCTGTTTCTTTGTTCTCACGCAGGATCGGTTTCCGGATCAACGAGGCTGGTGGTAATCACATCCTCCGCTTCAAAAGCGATGATCTCGGTTTCAGGGGCCACATAGATTTCTTTCATGGTTCATTCTCCTTTTTAGTCTGCATCATCAAATGCTGTTGCATCGGTATAGTACTCAAACAGGATATTTGCCATCGCCACATTCCTGGCGGAACTGTCATCATCAGCCACAATGCGGTAAGCCCATGTCAGCGGGGAGCACTGATATTCATATCCGTTATATAGAACACTTACTCCGCTGTTCAGTTCGAGCGGCGTAAAGTCCGGCACCTCAAAATAGCAGCCGTATTTTCCGCTCACCGCGGTAAGTGTCCGGGTAGACCACAAGGTACCTGTTTCACCTTCGGTCAGGCCGTCCAGATACCAGCGCATCGCCATTCTGGAATTCAGCACCAAAGTGAACTGATCCGTAAACTTTGTATCGTTGCAAGTTTCCCCTGTCTGTGCATCGGATTTCAGATAGCTGTTATAGAGCTTTTTGTTTTGCAAGAAATCATTGCGATGATCCGTCACCTCCGGCATTGCATCCGGCGTGTTGAAATACGCATAGGTCACTTTTCCGTAAAGCTGCACGGTTTTGACCAGATTATCAAACGCTTCCGTCTTTTCTGCGCTCCAACCGGCTTCCGGCTTTGCGTTTTCCAGATACTGATTGACGGAATATGTGCAGGTGTCGATCTTTTTCCACGCATCATCGGTTTTCTGATACAGCGATGCAGTGATCGTTTCTCCCATGTTGTCAGCGGAAACATTTGCGGATGCGCAGTACAGGCCGTTCTTTTCGGTGAAAGCGGTGTCCTTGCCGTTTTCCTCACATTTTCCGGAGAAGATGACCTTGTAATCGTCCTTGTTCTTTGCGTTCACCTCTGCCGCAAAGAAATTCAGCGCCAGATCGTCCGTGAGGGTGAGGGAAACGTCGGAGAATTCTGCTCCGATTGCTTCAAACGTATAGTCGTTCTGCTTCGCATAGGTTTCTGCGGTCGAGCCGGCATATCCGCGGATTGTTGTCAGACTGGAACAGCCGTAGAATGCAGCGGTTCTGACCGAAGTCACACTGCGCGGAACAGTCACTTTCTCCAGGCTTTCACACTGTGAAAATGCCAGCATACCAATGGTGGCGATACCCTCCGGAATTACGATTTCCTTCATTGCGCATCCCTGGAAGAATCCTTCGCGGTTGCTGCTCGGTATTTCTGTCAGGCCTGCTGACAGCTTCACATCGGCCAGCTTGTTACAGCCGAAGAATACGCTGTTGCCGATCTCCGTCACGCTGTCCGGAATCGAGATGGCCGTCAGCTCCGGACAGTTGTAAAACGCTTTGCTGCCGATGCTCGTCAGGCCGTCCTGCAATGTGACGGTTTTCAGTGCTTTGCAGCTGTCAAACGCGCCGTTTCCGATGCTGACCACGCTGTCCGGAATCGTAATACTTGTCATCGTCGTGTTTCCTGAAACCCAGGTGCCGTTTATCAGTCTCCTGGCGTTGTCGAAAAATGCCTGATTGTTGATAGATGTGACTGTTACATCGTCCGGGAAGACAACGTCGCCGGAACAGGTCGCACCGTCAATCAGAATGTGGTTGACAATCACGAGCGGATTCTCTTCCCGCTTCGCTGTGAGCCAGGCAGTATCACGAAATGCACTTTCACCGATGCTTGTTACAGTTTCCGGGATTGTAACTGACGCCAGCGAGGTGCAGGATGAAAACGCGCCGTTTTCGATGCTTGTTGTGCCGTAAGGGATCTCGATTGCTTCCAGTACAGAGCAGCTGCCGAATGCGGTTCCGCCGATGTTTTTCAGGGATCCCGGCATGTTGATGGTTTTCAGGTTTTCGCACTGGGCGAATGCCATTGATGCGATCTCCGTGATCGTATCCGGCAGTTTAACATGGACCAGAGTATTTTTTCGCACGAATGCCTGATTGCCGATCGCTGTCACGGGCAGATCATTAATCTGATCGGGAATCACAATCGAGGTGTCCTCGCCGTTGTAGCCGGTGATGATCACGCCGGTACCGACAGCATTCTCTTCCCATGTCAGATCATCAAGCACAGAACCTTCGGCGCTTGCGGTGAGTACGGGCTGCATCAGGGCCAGCGGGGCGCTCTGCGGCACGGCACTGCAGGTCATTGCAGCCGCCGCAAGGATGCTCAGGATACGCTTTTGTGATAGTTTCATTTGGAAACCTCCTTCGTTTTTCAATCTGAAAAGTTGTATTGTTCTGTCTTTTCTATTATATCCGAATAAACCGGATGTGTCAAGCATAATTCAGAAAACCGGAAAGGGCAGCGCAGAAACAGCGGCCGGGATAATCCGCGCCGCTGTTCTTATCCAAAAGCTCACTTGGTAAGAATGATCTTCTTGAGTCTGCTGAGATCCGAAGCGTCGAGCTTGTCGTCCTTGTTCAGATCGCCTGCCTTCCAGTCTGCCAGTTCGGTATTCGGTTTCACAAGCAGCCAGCTCTGGAGCAGCTCGGCATCCTTTTTGTTGCAAGCACCGTCCTTGTTGATGTCGCCGATGACTTCATCATCCGGCTCCTGATAATTCTCGTCGAAAACCATATTTGCTCTCTGGAGAAACGCATCATTTGACGGCTTCTCGACGGCGTTCCATTTTGACTGGCTCCCGCGGAACGTGATTGTCGCAGTTGCCGTGATGTCAGCAAAGGCATAGCCGTCGATCTTCGTCAGCTTGCCGGAGAGCTTGATGTCCGTCAGCTTATTGCAGTATGCGAACGTCATGATTCCCAGCGATGTGCAGCCCTTCAGTTCGACGGATTTCAGATTGGAGCAATAGAAGAACATATCGTCCGTGATCTCGGATACGCCGGACGGAACCACACAGGAAGTGATCTTTTCATTCCTGCTGAATGCGCCGGATGCAACATATTTCACACCGGAAGGAATCACGACGTCACCCGAGCAGGTGCGTCCGTCAATGACCGCACCGTTGACGATGACAAGCGGATCCTTCTTGCGCTGTGCGTTGAGCCACGGCGTATTCTCAAAAGTAAAGGAACCGGTCTTGACCAGATGATCCGGGAAATTGATCGTTTCGAGCGAACTGCATTCCTCAAACGCACGGAAACTGATCTGTTCGATGCTGTCCGGGATATTCAGCGTTGTGAGATTCGGGCAGTAGCCGAATGCATACGGCCCGATCTCCTTGAGCGTATCCGGAAGCGTAAGTGTTTTCATCTTGCAGAGCTGACCGGCGTATATGCCGATTACTGTAACCGGCAGCCCGTCGATGGAATCCGGAACGGTCAGAGAATCCACGTCCGTGGATTTGAAACTGGAAATCTCAATGTGATCTGAATACTTCTTGTAGTAACACGTACCGTTGGAGCCTTCCTGATACGATTCCTCAGCGGCATAAGCCGTGAGCGGTTCTGCGGAATAAATGCTGTTTCCAAGTGACAGCGGCATCCCTGCTGCCAATACGATTGCTGCGAAAAATGCAGCTGCCTTCAAAGGCTTTTTCATTCTTTTCATCTTGACCCCTCCTGTCAATTTGACGAACATTCTACCTGCCGGTCAGGCATCAGCGCTCTGCTTCCTCCAATGCAGAAGCGCTATACCTTCATTATACATGATTCTTTCGGGAATGTCAATCATAAAATTGGAAAATGCCCGGAATAACATCGTGCACTTCCTTGATATATTCAGCTGTACGGATGATCATTTCCGCTGTGGAAACATGTTCTGCGTATATTTCCGATACCGTATCCGTATATCATATCAGTCACCTGACAGCAAGCGCACGGATTTGCAGTTCACGACAGAATCGGTACAGTTCACGACAGTTTTTCCCGCCGGCGGATAAACTGTGCTATACTCAATTTGTCAAAAACGTTTCGTACAGAAGCGGATGTTTCCTTCTGCATCTGTGATGCTGCCGGAGGGACATACTGACATTCAAAAAACATGCACCGCATGAATTGGTGCGCTGAGCACTGTGAAACAGTTCAGCAAACATTCTGAAAGGAAGGTAAAAACTATGGCTGTAAAGTATTATGCCGGAAAATGGAACGATCACAATCTTGTTGTCATCTCGGATGACAAAGAGGAGCTGCGGTTTGACGGACAGGTCATCGCTGAGAATAAAGCGGGACTTCATATGTCTGTCAGTCTGAAGGGAAGCATCCCGACTGACCCGGAGCTGACTGCCGTTGTTCACATCACCGAACGAAACTGTTCCTGTATCATCGGAAAAGAGCTTGAAACGGAGTACGAAAAGGAAACGAAAACCTTTTCAGCCGTATATAACGGACACAGGATCGAGGGGAATAACAAAAAGCTCAAGGGTACGCTGATCATTGACGGTGAGGAAGCGGATAAGGAAGGCAGCGGTCTGCGCGACTACGGCATTCTCGGTTCCGAACCGGATGAAAGCGGCAAGCGCATCATGGCTATATTCGAGGCGTCCGGTCTGAAAGTCAAGTGTCAGATGTATGCAGAAGCGGAAAACGTCAGGATGATTCCCTGCGAAAAACAGGGCGGTGAACTGATCCCGGTCAACAGCAACGGCGATGATCAGTTTGCAGCAGGTCTGCTTCTCGGCATGTGCATTCATTGATTTCAGGCGCATCTTTTCCGAATCCGGACATCATTTTTCAATATCGGAAAAGAAAAGCATGGAGAATCAGCACGCTGCGGAAAGGGAATGCCCGGCAAAGCGCCGGGCATTCCCTATATCATATCAATTTCAAATCAAAGACAGACGACTCTTTTGATCAGTTGCGGCGGCGCCCGGCTGCCGTATCCGTGCAGCAGATGCTTCTTTTTATCAATCCCGGTTCGCCGCGCTTTTGTCAGACCTTGGCTTGACAAAAAAACAAGAAAATGCTAAAATAAAAAATAACATTTTATGGAAAAGGAGTCATTTCATGCGAAAACATGTCCTTCCTGTACTCCTTGCGGGCAGTCTGCTGACAGGCTGCGCAGGGATGCCGGAAACCGAACCGCTGCCGGATGAAAGCTCCGCGAAGAAAGCGGTTGCCATTGCGGATCTGACGCCCGGTGAGGATTATTACGGCTTTATGAATGCCGACGAGCTGATGCACATGACGCTGCGAGAGGATCAGAACAGCACCGGAACGCTCTCAGCCATCGGGGAACACACGGAAGACTGCGTCAAGGAGCTGATCCGGGAAATCGCTGCGGGCTCCGGCTATGCCAAAGGCACGAACAGGCAGCTGATTCATGACCTTTATCATCTTGCCGCAGACACCAACGCCGGAAAGCTGGATACAGATGCAGCAGACACTGCCTTTTTCGACGGCTGGCTGGATAAGATCAACAAAACCGAATCCATGGAACAGCTTTATGCGCTCTGGGGTGAAATGGCTGCGGAATTCGGATTCAACGGTGTTCCGGTTCCGCTGAGCGTCGGAACTGACCTTTATCATGCCAAACAAACCATTCTGTGCGTCGGCGTTTATCCGCGCACACAGGGACTGAAAGACCTCTGTGAGGAGCCCTTCGCCCCGATGGATGAGCGCGGGGACTTGCAGGGCAAGCTGACACTGAGCGGCGTCAGCAGAGATGATGCACGCAGGCGCGCCACGCAGATCGTGCTCGCGGAGCTGGAATTCGCCGCTGTCGTGGACTTTGAAGCGTTAGAGGACGGCACGCCGGATCTGACCTTCCACCGTCAGCAGAAGAATGCGCTGCAAAAGGAACTCAAGAACATCACGCCGGAGCAGATTATGCAGATGAACGGACTCAGCATCAACATGCCGGACAGCATTTCTGTTGCGATGCCCGAACAGCTCCGCGTTCTGGACAGCTTTCTGGATGACGCACATGTTCCGATGTGGAAGGATTACACGATCTGTACGCTGATTGAACAGTTTTCCGATATGCTGCCGAAGAAATACCGGGGCGACAAACCGAATGCCGCCGTCAAGGACGAGGATTTTGCCGTGCGCATTGTCAATCAGTATCTTGCGGTTGAGGTCGGTGAGGAATATGCCGCAAAATACTGCACGGAGAAAATGGTCGCCGATGTGACAAAAATCAGCGAGGAGATCATTGAAACATACAAGGAACTGATTGCGGAAAACGACTGGATGTCCGACACGGGCAAGCAGGCGCTCCGGCAGAAGCTCAGCAGCATGGCGCTGTTCATCGGTGCGGATTCACCCCGCGAGCCGGATCCGAAAAATGCGGAGCAGATCGGAGATTCCTTGCTTTCGACCTGCTGCGCCGTCAACCGGATCACGCGGGAGGATGAGGCGGAAAAGCTCGGCAAGCCGACGGATCGGAACGGCTTCCGTTCCATGACGCCGCAAACGGTCAATGCCTGCTATGTTCCGGATATCAATGCATTCAATGTGACTGCTGCGATCATGCAGGCGCCGCTTTACGATCCGGCCGCATCCTTTGAATCCAATCTGGGCGGCATCGGCACAATCATCGGACACGAGATTTCGCACGGCTTTGATGCAGACGGCATGAACTATGATGCCGAGGGCAATTTCCGTCCGGACTGGATCCCGCAGGAGGACCGCGACGCATTCGGCGAGCTGACGAAAAAGGTCGAGGACTATTACAGCAAATTCACGGTTCTGGATTCGCACCATGTCAACGGTCAGAAGACGGTCTGCGAGAACCTTGCGGATATCAGCGGCCTGCAGTGCGTGCTGGAGATCGCCGGAACGCGCGACAGGCAGAAAACGGTTCTGGAGCATTACGCAAAGGTCTGGGAGGAGCTGATCATCGACACAGCAGCAAAATCTCAGGTCGATACGGATGTCCATTCTCCGGCGTCCGTGCGCATCAATGCAGTGGTTGCCTGCTTTGATCCGTTCTATGAGATTTACGGGGTCAAGGAATCGGATGCGCTGTATGTTGCGCCGGAAGAACGGCTGCGGAGGTGGTAAGATGCTGTTACGGTTTACACTGAAAAATATGTTTGAAAAACCGCTGCGGCTGTTTGTGCTGCTGCTCTGCGTCATCATTGCCAGCTTTGCAGGCTGCCTCGCAATGGACATCGGCGGGACGTTGAAGAATGTATTCCGCGAAATGATGAGCGAAATGCTCGGTTCCACGGATTATCTGATTTCAGCGGACAAAAAGCTGACGGACGACTGCTTTGCAAACTGTCCGGAAGCCAGTATCCTTTACATGCAGAGCGCGCAGAAGCGTGAAGATACGCGCGACGAAACGCTCTATACCTATGTCATCAGCGAAAATGTAATGCTCTGGGCCTTCGACGACATTGACAAGGCGCGGCAGCTCGGGCTGATTACGGAGAACATCACACTGGGCAGCGGCGAAGCCTCGATCAGTACGCATTACAGCGAAAAATACGGCTATAAAATCGGGGACAAAATCACGCTGACGGACAATGACGATCAGAAATTCACAGTCACGGTCACCAGCATTTTCAAGGAAAAGGGGATTTTCAAGCTCGGCAACAGCCTGACGATGCTCGTGCCGAAGGAGGTCACGCAGCGCATGACCGGCATCACTGGCGATGTCAAGGCCATGGTCGATGTGCTGGACGATTCCCAGCGCAAAACGTTCAAGGAGCAGTTCCTGGACGACAACCCGAACAGTGAAGTCAACGACCTGTTCATCGGGGAAGATCTGGACAAAATGATCAACAATATCACCGCGGTCTGTGCAATGGTCTTTGTGCTGACATTCCTGCTCGTGATCTTTGTGACTGCCAGCTTTACCGAAAAAATCGTACAGGAGCGCATGTCCGTGATCGGTACGCTGCGAAGCATCGGTATGCCGCGCGGCAAAACCACCTGCATCCTCATGCTGGAAAATCTCTGTTACGGTCTGATCGGCAGCGGCATCGGCTGTGCGCTGTATGCGGCAGTGCGTCCGGTCTGGACACAGCTCATGGCGGTCACCGATGAGGTCACCGACAAAGCAGGCTCGGAGCTTGCCGGATCGGTTTCTCCTCTGCTCTATGCGGCGGCGATTCTCTGTGCGGTGGCGATTGAGATTCTGATTCCGCTTTCCGCAGTGATCGGCGCGGTCAAAACACCGATCCGCGACATCATCTTTGCGAACCGCGATACCGAATATCAGGTTTCCCGCAAGCGGACAGTCATGGGCGCGGGTATGGTCGCAGCAGGTCTCATTTCCGGCTTCCTGATTCCCAATATTGTCTGCAAGATCATTGCGGTTCTGCTGATCACAGTGGGTGTCGCATTCAGCATTCCGGCGGCCATCCGCTTCCTGACAGAAAAGCTCTCCGTGTTCTTTGACAAACACAGAATGCCGGTCGCAGGCTTTGCGGCACTGGAGGCAGGCAGCAAAAAGACCAATATGGGCAATGCTGTGCTGATTGTCACAACGATTATCGCAACGACTGCGATTTTCCTGATCGGTGCGGATATGCTGCACTGGGCAACGAAGCCGTGCTATGACTGTGATGTTCTGATTCAGGATTTCACCGATAAAAAGGCAAAGGATCTGGACTATATCCACAGTCTGGACGGCGTGGACGAAGCCGTTTTCCTTTACAATTATCTGGACATCGTCAAGCCGGGCAGATTTGAGCGGGATGACGATATCGTTCTTATCGCCTCGGACGATGCGGTCAATGTGTATGCCCTGCCGACGACCGACATGCTGCCGGGCTTCGGCAAGCTGCCGGATTCGCTTGAAGCGGACGAAGTTCTCATGGACAAAGCAATCGCGAAGAAATTCGGACTCAAGCCCGGTAAATCCGCAGAAATCACCTTCCACTGCGACGGTCTGTTCCCCATGACGCGCACGGTTCGGCTTCTGGATTACGCCAATACGCTTTCGGCGACCGAAGGCGGATGCATCATCATCAGCCCGGAGCTGTACCGGCTGCTCTACGGAACAAAGCCGAGCACGGTGCTGATCCGCTCGTCCGATCCGGCAACCGCAAAGGAATCTGCGGAACATGCAATCACCGACGATGTCAGGATCCAGTCCCGCGAGGAGTATTCGGCGGAGCGCGTCAAGGACAGCCGCACCATGCGTCTCGGGCTGTATGCGATCATTGCAGCGGCACTGCTGCTCACCATGATCGGCATTTCCGGCAACCAGCTTGTCGGCTTTGAATCCCGCCGCAAGGAATTTGCCCTGCTGCATTCCACGTCTATGACACGGAAACAGATTGCCCGCATGATTTTCCTGGAAAACGGCATCTCCTTTGCGATTTCCGTGCTGCTTTCCGTGATCATCAGTATTCCGGTCACGCTGCTGGTTACGAATGTCTTTAACAGCGCCGGAATGGGACTGTCCGTCACGGTGCGGCCCCTGCCGATTCTCTGCTTCTTCGGTGTGATCTGGGTTATCATCATGCTGACGGCACGGACACCGATCCGCAGACTGCGGCGCATGAATACCGCAAACGAAATCAAATACGAGTAAGGAGATGCATCTATGGAATCCATTATCAGAACACAGGATGTGAAAAAATCCTTTGGCAAGGGCGACGCATTCCAGCAGGTTTTGGACGGCGTTTCCCTGGAAATTGAAAAGGGCGAATTCGTTTCGCTGATGGGCGCATCCGGCAGCGGCAAATCGACTTTGCTGTATCTCATCGGCGGACTGGACACGGATTATGTGGGCGAGATCGAGGTCTGCGGCAAGAAGCTCTCTGCGCTCAAAGAAAAGGAAATGGCTGCGTTGCGGCTGCAAAAGATCGGCTTTGTGTTCCAGTTCTATAACCTCGTGCAGAATCTGTCCGTGGAGCAGAATATTCTGCTGCCGATCAAAATGGCAGGGCTCGACGTACCCGGCTATAAGCAGAAGCTGGACGAGATTCTGGCAATCACAGGACTGACCGAAAAGCGCCGCGCCAAGCCGAATCAGCTTTCCGGCGGTCAGCAGCAGCGCGTTTCGATTGCGCGTGCAGTGATCGGAGAACCGGCGCTCCTGCTTGCGGATGAGCCGACCGGCAACCTTGATGCCAAGGCAACCGGCGAGATCATGGAGCTGTTCCGCAGGATCAATCAGGAGAAGGGCATCACAATCATGCAGGTTACGCACTCCCCGGAATGCGCTGCATACGGTACGCGCATTGTTCAGCTGGAGAATGGCAAAATTGCAACAGATTCGTAATTATCAGCCAAATCAGCCCCTCTGCTTCATTGACCCGCCCCCTGTCAAGTAGACAGCGCAAAAAACAAAAATAATCTATGAAGTAACTAAAAGCAGTCTGTGCAATTTGTGCAGGCTGCTTTGTTGTTAGCAAATGGCAAGCACCTTTTGGAGTGAGGAGCGCAGCGACGA
>JAEEGL013885464.1_pt1 | contig 10533 bp, 8 predicted proteins | sample 9134231 | NCBI WGS metagenome assembly JAEEGL01 (sample SAMN16246548, study PRJNA631951) | gut metagenome | biome: gut microbiome; feature: rumen; material: fiber-attached | host: Bos | place: Iran: Karaj | collected 2018-10
GGAAAGATCGCTCCCGTAACCGTATATCCCGGAGAGGATGAGCTTCTTGCACTTGCTCAGGGCGGACTCAGAGTCATGAACGGCGAGGAAGAGGCTAAGGTCTACGCTTAATCAATTGTTATATTTTATGACAGGATATAAAAAACGGAACCTTCACGGTTCCGTTTTTTTGTTTGGGTGGAACGCTTTATTCTGCCAGGGTGGGTCTTCCAAGGAGTTCTTCGTAGGAAACGAATACATCGATGTAGCCTGAAGCGTAGGGGCCCATCATGTAGGGCGGATAGTAGTAGTATATGCCATCCTGTGTAAAGTCAGCGCTTGCCGCGGTGAGGGATATATATCCGAGGGCGTCTTCGTAAGCCTCATCCTCATCCATTGCAAAATAAGGATTGCCATAGTACTCATAACTTAAATAGTCCTCTTTTGTCTTCTCGGCGATGAGTTCTTTGAATTCCTCTTCACTGCCCTCGTAGAAGTCCGTGAGATTCTTTACTTCACCGGTCTCAAGGTCGAAGAGATACTGGAATCTGGAAGGCATGCCGTGAGCTCCGCCTGCGTACCAGTATCCGTTCATACTGACGGCCAGATACCGGTCGTCTATGATCTCTGCTCCGGATATGCCCACACCATTCGTGATCTGATACCATTTGGGATTCTCAAGGTGATCTTCGCAGGATTCACCCTGTCCGAGTACATTGTCATCAATGGCGACCGTAAATTCAGCAGCGTTTAAGAGATATTCATTTATTTCATCCGCTTTTTCGGAAAGCGAATCGTCTATCTTAAGATATTCACAGTAGATCATCTCAAGAGGAGTTCCGCAGTCCGGGCAATTGCCGGTGTTTGACATGTATCCTACGGTGCCGAGATCGAATATATCAAGATGCTTTTCTTTGATACCTGTACTGACTACGGAAGAATTGGCGTGCGAAAGAGAGTATCCCATCCATGTTTCGTCACCGTTTTCAAATCCAAGGAAGAAGATATTGTCACCTGCGATGGTAAAGCATTCGGTTCCGGGCATGAGATTTACTCCCGGTGTTTTTTCCACATCGTAAATGATGGTATTCTTACCGTTATCGGCATCGTATTCATAGATATAATTGTGGGTCAGTCCGTATTCTTCCGATCTGTTGATGGAATAATAGTACTTTGCTCCGGACTTTCCAAGAAGGCCGATGGGGTTCTCACCGTCTGTAATGGGTGTAGCGGTTCCCGAATGAATATCGTAAATATATGCTGTAGCATTGTAGTAATTATCATCCCATTCCAGGTAAAACAGATGGTTTGCATCGTAACACTCGATGTATGATGCATTCTCTGAAACCTGAAGCTCCTGCATTTTTCCTTTTTTATTTACGATCTGATATCCGCTGTCGGGAGAATACGCAAGAAGATACCCGCTTTCATTAAATGCACGGGTATAGCACGCAACCTGGTCTGTCATCCCCGGGGTGGCGCTTGTGGTGGATCTTGGACGGCAGCCTGCTTCGTTTATGGCTTCCAGAACGTTTTGGATTTCGCAGGTCTCTTGTACAAAGGCATTGTCATCCGGATCAAAGACAAAAACTGCTTCATCGTATCCGGAAAAAGCTCCGTCACTACCGTATCCGTTAGTATGATCGATATAGAATCTGCCGTTGTAGTAGTCTGCAGAGAGGATACTGATATCGGATGACTCGTTCCAGATGGTGTAAACGTCACTCCCGCCTGACTTTATGGCATAATAGCGGTTCGTATAATTGCCGGTGGATTCATCAAGATAGTAATCCTTGAAAAACAAAAATCCGTCACCGTATGCCACCAGTGAACTGGAAGCAAATCCGTCCCTGGTCTCAAGATATTTTCCGTATTCCTCGTCAACACCTTTTGCCAGTTCGGTGCGGGTCGTACTGTACGCCAGATTTCCGTCGGAATCAAAAAAATATATATTTTCGGAATTTGCGTTTCTTGAAAAGGCATAGATCACAGCTGAAGAATTATCCTCTTCTTCGGGTTCGTCTTCATGCTCATCTTCTTCTGCTTCTTCGTCCTTATCCTGGTCTTCTTCGATCTGTTCTTTTTCATCTTCCGGAGCCTGGTTTACTTCACCGCAGGAAGCAAGCATAAAGATGCTCAGGCCTAAAAGTAACGACATGACAATTCTTTTTTTCATTATATCTCCTTGAAGGTTTACTGGAATATCCAGTTGTAATACGGAAGTATCCTTGAATCGGTATTATATGCATTCTTTAGGACGAAAGCAAAATAACCGATGAAAGCAACACAGATAAGTATTGTCCATACTTTTCTTTTTTTCTCATCCTCAATGGAAGATATGAGCCTTGGGATGAAGAATATATTGGTGACATTCAGATAGAAACCTATCCTTGATATCTCGGGAATGAATGAACAGAACACGTACAAAAGCAGTGCCCAGAGATTGCAGTAAAAGCCGAATTTAAGAACCTTGTCTTTTGCGATATTTTTTCTGTAGATCAGTGCAAAGACAAATATGGCCGCAGCCTTGGCAATGTTGGTGATGCTGGTCTGACCCGTGTCGAACATGGAACCTTCGTAAAAAGGATAGAAGATGAAGATCACCTTTCTGTAAAGCCCCGGAAGGAAGATGAGGGTTGCACAAAAAAGGCTTATGATGAAATGCCCTATGAAATTCCAGTTCAGGGTCGCAAGGATATACAGGGGTATGACGATAAGTACCGACTTGTGGAAAAGAGCGGCTGCGGCAATCACAAGAATAAATTTAAGATACGCTTTTTTCAGAAGGAATTTTATGGAATACATGGCTGTCGCAAGAGCCAGATAATATCTTACATTGTTGAGACTTCCGAAGTAGTAGCCTGCTGTAAGAAATATAAACATTGAAAAAACAAAACTGTCACTGATGTCATAAATAGCCTTCACCATGAGCAGGACAGTTATTATTGAAAAGAATGCAAAGATAGGGAGGTAGTTATCGTATCTTAAGAAGAGCTGCAGAAATCTTACTATATATCTGAAGCCCGGTTCGTAGGCTACATGCCTGCCCTGGGCTATGAGATTAAAGTTGTCACGGTATACCCAGTAGTCGTTTCCTACAGCGATCCTGCAGACACTTACTCCGGATAAAAGAATAAAAACAGCCGTCACAAGGACTCTGTTTCTTGCGTTCAGTCTGGATGCGTATGGATTTGTGGTGCATTTACCCGAAATTCCGGAGGTTATGATGCCTGCTGAGAGGAACAATACCGCTGCGGTAAGGATCAGGTAAAGGAAAAGACCGTAAGTGATCATTTCTTGTTTCTTGCATCCTCTGCAAATCTGTTTCTTTTGCCTGTATAATAAGCCTTTATAAGTGCGTCATCCGAATCGATGAGTATAGCACACATGGGTTCTTTGCCGTATTTGCTTAAGAATGAAAGTGCTCTTTCGTCGGCCTTGACATCTGCCTTTGCGGAAAAAACATATACAATGGGATTGCCTGCAGAGGATACTTCCGAGGAGAGTCCTTTTTTATCCGTATCTTCAAGACAGAGTGTTTTGTCGAGAACTCCGGTCTTTGCTTCCTTCAGAGTCTTTACGGTATCAGAAAGGATATTTTCCGGAAGAGCGGAAGCAAGGATGAAACCGTCGTCCCCCGCAAGGTCCGAGAGGGATTCGCTGATGTTTGCGGAAGTCAGGGTTCCCGCTGCGGGGATGTGATATCTTTTTTCAATGGTCTCGGGAAGGAAGATCCTGTCATCGCTAAGTATCCTGCAGCTGACGGCAACGCAGGAAATAAAGAGTCCAAAGATGGCACCGAGGATCAGAGCCCTTACGGGTCTTACGTCCGCAGGTACAAGAGAAGTGTCTGTAGAAACACCGATAACACTTACGGCATCGATCTCCGGGAAGGTTTCGATATAAGAAGGAAGTCCTGCTACGGCAGCCTGCATGATCCTGTCGGTAAGAGCGGGATCCGGAGTGGTTACCTGAAAAGTGAGGACTTTGACGTCTGCCTTGAGATCCGCAAGAAACGATTCTTTTACGGTCTGTTCATCAAGGGAAGGGTCGGCACTTATGATGGCACCTATCATTCCGCTGTCTTTTGACAACTGTTTCCAGGTCTCTTCATTATAGTAGATGTAGAGGTTTTTTACGGCATCGGAGATATATTCCAGATGTACGTCTGTTTCAGCCATATATTTTTTTTCAAGGCTGTTTCGATATACGACATGGATCCCGCATACGATCACGGCACCGATCACCGCGGAGATGATGACCGCATATATCTTCTTTAAAAATATAAGCAGGAAGAGTCTTTCACTAACGGGTTCATCTCCGTATCTCATTTCCCAGAGTTTCATATCATTTCTCCGATTTTTTAAAAATGTATTTATCCATTACGGAACCTACAAAGGTAATAGCGGGTCCCAGGAACAGAGCCATGAGTATGGTTCCGATATAAAGCTTTCCTCCCAGGAGAAAACCGATCAGAACCGCCAGCATATCGTAAATGATCCTTACGATAAAAAAGGGGATCTTTGAAAATGCATCACACAAGATCTTGCCCAGTGCATCGTAAGGAGAAAGTCCTAAACGCGAGTTCATATATACCGCAGCACTGATAAGGAAGCCTGCAAGCCCAAGGATGAATGTAACGGGTCTTGAAATCGGACCCATGAAGAAACCTTCGGAGAAGACCTTGCCGATGATCCACCCCGTAAAGTCCACGGTATATCCCACAAGGATCATGTTGGCTATTGATCCGGGGCCGAAGATCTTAATTCCCGTTATCAGGATGCATATGATCAGCATTACAAGATTAAGGGCAAACTGCCAGTTGCCGAGGGTGGTTCCTATGGTTTCCGCCACTGCTACATTCATGAAAGTGTAGGGATCCGTACCAAGATCTGTCTCCAAAAGAAATCCAAGAGAGATGCCCATTCCGAGCACTGCACAGACCACCATGATCACATGTGCGAAAAACAGCTTCTTATTTTTTTTATATCCGTCATAGCCTGCCCATGACTTAAGATCGATCTTTTTCATTTAATATCACTCCGGGAAGATCATTTAATGTGCTGATCTTAGCGTAAATACAGTTTTTAAGTTCGGGTTCATCATCCGTCTGGTCCGGAACGAATACCACTCTTAAACCTGCTCTTGAAGCGGAGAGTATTCCGTTGGGAGCATCCTCCACCGCAATGCATTCCTCAGCCTTAAGTCCCAGGGTTTCGAGAGCTTTGAGATAAACATCCGGTGCGGGTTTTCCGAACTTGCAATCCGCAGCGGAGCAGATCCTGTCAAAGCAGTTATCGAGATCCAGGCTTTTTAAGTACCTTGTGGTCCTTTCCATATCAGTGGCGGTTGCCACGGCTCTTAAGATCCCGTTATCTTTAAGCCAGTCCAGTGCTTCCCTTGCTCCGGCCTTGGTCTGTATGCCTCTTTCTTTGACCAGTTCTTCATACTGGTCTTTTCTGTATGCACGGACTTTATCGTAATCAAAGGAGTCACCGAACCATTCACGGAAGGTTTCTATGGCAAAGGGACGCCCGAGAGACCTTAATTTCAGGTATTTTTTTTCATCGAGATCAAAGCCGAAATGCGCACAGGCTTCGGGCCAGCATATCCTGTAGTATTTTTCCGTATCGAGGATGGTTCCGTCGAGATCGAATATTACAGCTTTGATCATTACAGTTTGAAAAAATTCCTTTTATTATGATAAAATCATACTGATTTATTTTAATATTTACGCTATTTATCGTCAACTTTTGGGGGCTTCGGGCCCCGGGGTAAAAATGCTTAGATTCTATCTGACTATATTCGTTTCAATCCCCTGGATAATCTACTTTATGATCAAATCCAGGTATATCTTAAAGCACAAGGATCTCTTCCCTTTGGAAGAAAGATATGCATTCATTAAAAGAATGATGATCCAGACCATGAAGAACGGCCGCATCAGGACAAAGGCCTTCGGTATGGAGAATCTTCCTAAAGAGGGCGGGTATGTAATGTTTCCCAACCATCAGGGAAAGTTCGACACACTGGGCATCATGTATTCCCATGAAAGACCTTGTACCGTTGTCATGGATGAGATCAGATCCCATATGCCCCTTGCTGATCAGATGGTTGATATACTGGACGGATGCAGGCTCAATAAGTCGGATATGAGATCCCAGGTAAAGAGTATCAAGACCGTTTCTGATGAGGTAAAGAACGGCAAGATATACATCATCTTCCCTGAAGGTGGTTATTACCACAACAGGAATGAGGTTCAGGAATTTCTTCCCGGTGCTTTCAAAGCTGCCATGATGGCTAAGGCTCCCATAGTTCCCGTGGCCATCGTGGATTCATACAGAGCTTTCGGAGTCAACATTCTTATGAAGATCACCACTCAGGTTCATTATCTTAAGCCTCTGTATTACGAAGACTACAAGGATATGAAATCCAAGGAGATCTCCGATTACGTTAAGCTCCAGATCATGCTGAAGATAAACGAAGCCATGGTGGCAAAGGGAAAGAAAGCTCCCAACAAGATACCCGAATAAGCAAAAGAGGCAGGCCAATGCGGCCTGCCTCTATTTATGCATGATCTTTATTTCTTATCCTCGAGGGGGAATCTGAAATATCTTACCGCGTTGTAGTAAGAAATGTTTTCAACGATCTCTCCGAGGATCTTGTAATCGTCGGGGAATTCTCCCTTTTCAACCCATCCGCCAAGGATGTTACAGAGGATGCGTCTGAAATACTCATGACGTGTGTAGCTTAAGAATGATCTTGAGTCTGTGAGCATTCCCACAAATCCGGAAAGGTTTCCGAGGCTGGCTAAGGACTTGATCTGATCGGTCATTCCGCCGATGTGATCATTGAACCACCATGCGGAACCCTGCTGGATCTTGGCAACCGCTTCGGAGTTCTGGAAGCAGCCGAGAATGGTTCCGATGTATGCATTGTCGTAAGGGTTAAGAGAGTAGAGGATGGTCTTGGGGAGCTTGCCTTCTTTTTCGAGAGCATCAAGGAAATCCGCACACTGACTTGAAGGAGTGTAGTTGTTGATGCAGTCGTATCCTGTGTCGGGACCGAGCTTTTCGAACATCTTCGTGTTGTTGTCTCTCTTGCATCCGTAATGGAGCTGCATAGCCCAGTTAAGCTTTACATATTCTCCGGAAACGAATGTCATAAAAGCGGTCTTGAACTTGTTGACCTCTTCCTGAGTAAGAGGCATGTGGTTCAGTCTCTTTAAGAAGATTGCTTCGACTTCATCCTCAGAAGCGGGAGCATACATTACATATTCAAGAGCATGATCCGATACAAGACAGCCCTGGGATGCGAAGAACTCCATTCTCTTGGAGAGAGCCTTGCAGAGCTGGTCGAAGGTCTTGATCTCGGGCATTTCCGCTACTTCGGCAAGTTTCTTCAGGTATCCGTTATATTCTTGCTTCTCGATGTTCATGGCTTTGTCGGGACGCCATGCGGGAAGGACCTTAACATCAAAGGACTCATCTTCCCTGATCTGCTTGTGCCAGTGAAGATCGTCGATGGGATCGTCGGTGGTGCAGATAAGAGTAACGTTACTGTTTTTGATGATGTTACGTACGCTCATGGAAGGCTCGGCAAGCTTTTTGTTGCAAAGCTCCCAGACTTCCTCGGCGGTATCTGCACAGAGATGTCCGTGATATCCGAAATATCTCTGAAGTTCAAGGTGACTCCAGTGATAAAGGGGATTTCCGACGGCTTTTCCGAGACATTCAGCCCATTTGATGAACTTGTCGTGATCTGAAGCGTCGCCTGTAATGAATTTTTCCTCGACTCCGCAGCTTCTCATAAAGCGCCACTTGTAGTGGTCGCCGCCAAGCCATACCTGAGAGATGTTGTCGAACTTGCGGTCTTCTGCGATCTCTTTGGGAGAGATGTGACAGTGGTAGTCAAGGACCGGAGTTTTTTCCGCATAGGTATGGAAGAGCTTGGATGCTGCCTCAGAGTCCAGCAGGAATTCTTCGTCCATAAAGGGTTTCATAAAAAGGCCTCCTTAAGATTATTTATGCGTGCTGCTTGGTGGTTCCTCTTGTAATGATATCGCCGCTGAATACGGTCTTCTTGGGCATTTCCTCTCCGGAGAGAACTCCCATGAGGGTAGCGGTGAGTTTTGAACAAAGGGTCTCAAGCTTGTTATCTATGGAAGTAAGCTCGGGTTCCGAGCAGTTTGCCAGCATTGAGTTGTTGTAACCGATGATGGAAAAATCTTCGGGAATCTTGTACTTCTTTGATCTGGCATATTTTACTGCGCTCAGTGCCAGTGTATCATCCGCTGCAATAACACCGTCGAATTTAAGTCCCGCTGCTGCGGCTTTTTCAAGCTGTGCTGTCATGCCGTGAACATCTTCTCTTGCTCCTTCAAAGAACTGGAGCTGTCTTTCGGAAACGGTAAGTCCGGCATCTTTCATGGCATCACGGAATCCTCTTTCCTTCAATGCGCCCGAATATGAAAGGGAGTTGTAGAAATAGAGAAGATTCTTGAAGCCGGTGGAGATCAGCTCGTTGGTAGCCTTATACATGCTCTTGTGATCATCGGAGCTTACGCAGTAGATATTATTTCCCTCAAGCTCTGCGTTCAAGAGCATAACGGGAACTTTTTCCGCAGCGTTTACGATGTACTTGTTATCTCCGGCATCGGGGTATACGAAGTTGGAACCTACTAAGATTATGCCGTCAACCTTTTTGCTGATAAGGAGATCGATAGCCGCTTTCTTGTCCTTAAGAGCGTAACCGGTGCAGCACAGAAGAGAGTCATAGCCGTTCTCACGGAGTTCTTCCTCAAAATAATAAATTGCCTTGGCAAGATACAGATCGGATGAATCAGCAGCCAGGATGCCTATGGTCTTCATGGTGTTGAGTCCGAGACCTCTTGCAAATGCATTGGGAGTATAGCCTGTTTCCTTGATGGCATCCAGGACTCTTTTCTTGGTTGCCTCACTTACATTATTAGAATTGTTCAGTACTCTGGATACTGTTGCGATCGACACGCCGGCTTTTTCCGATATGTCGTAGATGGTAACAGAATGTTCTTTCACGACTCCTCCAAAAAAAGTAGAATTATATCTGAAAGCGGTTACACAAAAGATTATAAATAAAGGTGTAAATTATTGCAAGTATTTCCAAAAAATAATTCAAAGTGCTATTGACGATGCTGAAATTTAATAGTATTATCGCTATGTAAGGGCTTACATTGAAAAAGCCAAAATTCATGGTAAGCACTTTCCAAAAATCACTATTTTTTTCATAAATTTTCATTCATTATCTGCTGGAGGTCATCTGAACATGGAAACACTGAATCGTACAAAAACACAGAAAAAAGAACGTCCGATAAAGGTTGTTCAGTTCGGAGAGGGGAATTTTCTTCGCGCTTTTGTTGATTACATGATAGATATTGCCAATGAAAGCGGTAATTTTGACGGTGACATTGTACTGATCAAGCCCATTGAGTTCGGAAATCTTGAGAATTTCCGTGCCCAGGACTGTCAGTATACCGTTTCATTAAGAGGAAATGTAAACGGAGAGGGTAAGAAGATCAACCGTATCGTTACAAGCGTGGCGGGAGCGGTTGATGCCATCGATGAATACGACGAATACATGAAGCTTGCCGAGATCGACACCCTTCGTTTTGTTGTATCCAATACTACCGAAGCGGGTATCGTATATGTTCCCGAGGACAGATACGAGATGACTCCTCCTTCCAGTTTTCCCGCCAAGCTTACCAAATTCCTCCATCACAGATTTGAGACTTTTAACGGCGCATCCGATAAGGGACTTGTGATGCTGCCCGTTGAACTTATAGACGATAACGGCATGCACCTTAAAGAGTGTGTGTTTAAGCAGATTGAAAACTGGGGACTTTCCGCCGATTTCAAAAAATGGGTGGAGGATTCCTGCGTGTTCACCCAGACTCTTGTGGACAGGATCGTAACAGGATATCCCAAGGCCACCGAGGAAAAAGAATGGGAAGAGCTTGGATATATCGACCGCATCATGGTCACCGGCGAGCCCTTCGCACTCTGGGTCATTGAATCCGACAAGGATATCAGTAAGGAATTCGATCTTCCCGGAGCCGGACTTCCCGTGGTATTTACCAAGGATCATCACCCTTATAAGCAGAGAAAAGTAAGGATCCTCAACGGTGCCCACACTTCCTTCGTCCTTATGGCATATCTTATGGGCAAGGATATCGTAAGGGATTCCATGAACGATGATGATATAAGAAACTTCATGAATGCCACCATCTATGATGAGGTCATTCCCACCCTTACTTTACCCGAGGACGACCTTAAGGCGTTTGCTTCCGAGGTTGTAAACCGTTTCAACAATCCCTTCGTTGATCATGCACTCCTCGCAATCTCCCTTAATTCCGTATCAAAGTGGAGAGCACGCTGCATGCCTTCTTTCCTTGGATATGGTGAAAAATTCGGAAAGCTTCCCGTTCATCTCACCTTCTCCATCGCAGCCTTGATCGAGTTCTACAAGGGAAGCGAGATTGTGGACGGTGTTCTTAAGGGAAGCCGTGACGGTCAGCCTTAC
>JAEEGL014922342.1_pt1 | contig 10533 bp, 9 predicted proteins | sample 9134231 | NCBI WGS metagenome assembly JAEEGL01 (sample SAMN16246548, study PRJNA631951) | gut metagenome | biome: gut microbiome; feature: rumen; material: fiber-attached | host: Bos | place: Iran: Karaj | collected 2018-10
GGCATGCGCGGGGCCAGTTCAAGGGCTACTAAATCTCCGGCCCTGAACAGCACCCTTGTGCTGGCAGAAACAAAGGCAGGGACAAAGCCATCTATTGCATCAGCCTTGAAAGCCTCTTTACCATCGATATGGAAGGTGAAAGGAGTCCCGGCCGGGGCGTCTGCGCCGTCGGGAACCGGATCTGCCAGGAAGGAACTGTGATTAAGGCAGCAGGCCTGGGCGAAGGCTTCCGGAGCCTGACTGTCGTCCTGCGGATAAAACAGTATTCCGTAACAAAGCTTGCCAAAGTAGTTTGCGGCAAACTGGGGCTGTATGAACTTGCCAGCGTGGGTGACGGGAGCAAAAAGCACCGGAGCCCAACTTAGCCGCTGGATAAACTCCGGCACATAAAAATCCCTGTTGTACCGCTCCCAGGTTGTGTCCGGCCTGGTAAGGGTAAAGCCGTTTGCCGTTTTTACTACAATGTTCATCAGCGGCCTCCGAAGTGCTTGATCAATAGGTCTGCGGCGTCGTCAAAAGCCTGGCCCTGAAGGGGTTTCCTGGCCTCTGCCTGTTTTGCCTTCCTTTCTTCAGTAAACTGTTTGGCCAGAATGTCAAACTGGCGTTTTGTGTCCATGGTAAACTCTCCCTGGGATATCCAGGCAAAGTAAGAAGGCTCTGTCTGCCATACCTCACGGGCTGTTTTGCCCTTGTGTTTGCCAAAGGTAATGACGGCTTCTCCGTTTTCTCCGAAGGCAAGCCTGCCGGCGTAATCTATGGTTTTGGGACGTCCGCCAAAGTTTGCAAGGAACTTGACGTCGTTCTTAAGCTCGTTCGGATACTTGTCCAGCTGTCCTTTCAGCACCTGATAGGTCGCAACCGTATCGGCCTCGGCCGTATGAGCGTTTTCAAAGTCTTCGCCGCCGCAATAGAAGCGGTAGGCGCTGCGCAGGTTACGGGGCTCCATGGTATGATAAATGGTCTGCACGTCAACCATCCTCTTGCTGTGCAGGTCAATATCGATATCCCGGCCCAAATAGTAGCGTACGCGCTCGAATTCCTCTGCCAGAAGGGGGAGGTCGAACTTGGCCGAATTGAAGCCGGCAAGGTCGCTGTCCTTAAGGTATGGCAGAAGCTCGTCTACAAGGTCCTGGAAGCGGGGGCAGTCTTTAAGCATATCGTCCGTAAGGCCGTTCACCGCACTTGCAGCAGGGTTGATGGGCCTCTGGCACTGATGCTCGTAATCCCAGGGCTTCATGCGCCAGGTCTTGATACGCTGCTCTCCGTCGGGCATGATCATTACAAAACTAAGCTCTGCGATGCTGTCCGCGGTAATACTAAGACCGGTGCTCTCGATATCGAAGAATAGCAGCGGCCTTTCAAGGTTTAGCTCCATAAAAACGCTGTTTTAACGGACCATGATAGGCATTACGATGCCGAATACTTTCACATTTGCAGCTTCCTCGTCTGAAGGCAGGATAAGAACTGAACGCCTCTTGTCTGCAAACTTGAGGGTGATTTCCTCACAGTCAAGGTTGCTCAGGATTTCTGAAACGTGGGTAGACTTGAAGCCTATTACAAGATCGTCTCCATCATAGCGGCAGTCAATCTTCTCGTGTGCTGCGATTTCGAAGCCTACATCCTGTGCTGATACCTCCAGGCTGCCCTGTGAAAGGTCGAACTTAATATGGTTCGATGCCTTAGGAGAGCAAACTGCGATACGTTTAACGGTATTGAGCAGCTGTGCGCGGTTTATCTTCAGGATGTTGGAGTTATTTTTGGGGATAATGGTCTTGTAGTCCGGGTACTTGCCGGCAACCAGGCAGCTGATCATTGTTGTCTGGCCGAACTTGATGCAGGCGATTTTCTCGTCAAAAGTAATGGTTACATTGTCTGCATCCTTGCCAAGGATGGCCTTGAGCACGTTTGCGTGACGTTTATTAAGGATGAACGATGCCTCCTGGGGAGCCTTTACGTCGTCTGCGTTGAAGCAGATGAGCTTCTGGAGGTCAGATGCAACCAGTGTTGTATTCTCAGGTTTTATATCGAAGAAGATACTGTTCATTATAGGACGGTTCTCCTCGTCTGAAGAAGCATATACGGTGCCTGAAATGCCTTCTGACAGGGTCTGGGCCGGAACTTCTATGGTTACGGCATTCTCTCCGGGAGTCTGGAAGACAGGGTAGTCTTCAGGGTTGAAGAAGGGGAGGGTTGATGAACCGGTGGTCCAGGCGCACTCAAATGAATTGCCGTCTCCGGCGGTGATTGATATGGGCTGGTCCGGGAGCTCTTTCAACAGGTCTGTCAGCTGTCTTGCCGGAACGGCGATGCTGCCTTCTTCCTCTGTGTTCTGTACGGAAATCTCAGTCTTGAGGGTAAGCTCCATGTCAGAAGCGGTAATTTCCAGGGTCTCGCCCTTCAGAACGAAGAGATAATCTTCCAGGATAGCTTCCGTTGTTTTTGCCGGAATTGCTTTCTGGACGGTAAGGATGGCCTTCAGAAGGTCTGTGCTTGATACTGAAAATTTCATATTTCTACTTTTTAGTTTTTTTCAAAGCGGTTGTCAAACAAAGGTAGGAATTTATTTCGGAATGACAAAATGGATTTTGGCATACCTTTTGACAAACTTTGCAACGGTTTATAAAATTTTGAGATTATGAAGAGAAATTTACTGACCATTCTTATTTCAGTAGCGGCTGCAGCCATCACCACATTCGGCATCGTCAGCCTTTATCCCGGTAAAAATGCCGCATCGACGGTATTCGGTGCAGATTCTACATCGCAGCCGTCCATTTATAAAACAGTCAACTTGTCACAGGCAGAATATCCTGATTTCACATATGCGGCAGAGTCAGCCGTAGATGCTGTCGTATATGTAAAGGTAACTGTCAAATCGTCATATGGCAGGGACCAGATGATGGATCCCTTCTTCCGCTTCTTCTTCGGTGACGAAGGTATGGGCGGCGGAGCACAGGCCCGCCAGGCCAGCGGAAGCGGTGTCATCATCCGCGAGGACGGCTACATCGTAACAAATAACCATGTGGTAGAGAATGCAGAGAAGGTAGAAGTCACCCTCAATAACAACAAGACCTACGAGGCTGTTGTTGTGGGTACCGATCCTGCAACTGATGTTGCCCTGCTTAAGGTGGATGAGGCCGGTCTTCCTACCGTTCCGATCGGCGACTCTGACCAGCTCCGTCTGGGCCAGTGGGTGCTTGCAATCGGCAGCCCCTATGACCTTCGTTCCACCATCACCGCAGGTATAGTAAGTGCTAAGGGCCGTCAGATGCAGCATGCCCAGGGCGAGCTCAAAATCGAGTCCTTCATCCAGACCGATGCTGCCGTAAATCCCGGCAACTCAGGCGGTGCTCTTGTGAACGAAAAGGGCGAACTTGTAGGTATCAATACTGCAATTATTTCACAGACAGGTTCTTACAGCGGTTACTCATTTGCTATTCCTTCCAACCTTGTAAAGAAGGTTATTGGCGACATCATAGAATTCGGTTCTGTTAAGAGAGCCCTGCTTGGTGTTCTAATGCAGGAAATCGACAGCAAAAAAGCAGAAGAATTGAAACTTTCTGCTCCGGAAGGCGTATATATTGTAGAGGTTACGAAAGGCAGTGCTGCAGATAAAGCAGGCTTACAGTCCGGAGATGTAATTACGGCTATCGGTTCCGTTCCCGTAAAAAGCATGGCAGAGGTGCAGGCAAAAGTTGCCAGCTACCGTCCGGGAGACAAGGCCAAGGTTACCGTCATCAGAGACGGAGAAACCTTGAACTATGAAGTAACATTCTTGTCTTCTGAAGATGCCAATGCCCAGGTCGGTGCCGATGGTTCAGTTTCTTTCTACGGCTCAACGCTCAGGAAGGCAGATGAAAAGGTGCTCAAACGCCTTGGCCTGAAGGGAGGAGTGCTCATAGAAGAAGCAGGTACCGGTAAAATGCGCCAGAGCGGTGCAGCTGACGGTTTCATCATCCTGTACGTAAACGATCAGCCTGTTTCTACGCCTCAAGATGTGGTTAATATTGCCAAGAAGGCAAAGAAGTCCGTATTCTTCCAGGGCGTAACGTCCACCGGCAGAGAGGCTTACTTCGGCTTCGGCAAGGAATAGACAAAAGTTTATGAGACAGCTAAAGATTACTAAATCCATCACCAACCGTGAGAGTGCATCGTTAGACAAGTACCTGCAGGAAATCGGCCGCGAAGAGCTGGTTTCACCGGAAGAGGAAGTAGAGTTGGCCCAGCGCATCAGAAAGGGCGACCAGGTTGCATTGGAAAAACTTACTAAGGCAAACCTCAGGTTCGTGGTTTCAGTTGCAAAACAGTATCAGAATCAGGGCCTCAGCCTTCCGGACCTTATCAACGAGGGCAACCTTGGACTTATCAAGGCCGCAGAAAAGTTTGATGAAACACGTGGATTTAAGTTCATTTCTTACGCTGTCTGGTGGATCCGTCAGTCTATCCTTCAGGCTCTTGCAGAGCAGAGCCGTATTGTAAGGCTTCCGCTTAACCAGGTTGGCTCCCTTAACAAGATCAACAAGGCCCTGTCCAAATTCGAGCAGGAGAACGAGCGCCAGCCTTCAAGCGAAGAGCTGTCAGAGATGATTGACGTGCCCAAGGATAAGATTTCAGATACCCTCAGGGTTTCCGGCAGGCACGTATCAGTAGATGCTCCTTTTGTGGAAGGAGAGGACAACAGCCTCTTGGACGTATTGCCCAACGACGATTCTCCCAGCGCGGACAGGGGTCTTATCAACGAGAGCCTCAATACAGAAATTGAGCGCGCCCTTGCAACCCTCTCTACCCGCGAGCGTGAGATTATCAAGTCCTTCTTTGGCATCGGCTGCCAGGAGATGACTCTTGAAGAGATTGGAGAGCGCTTTGGCCTTACCCGTGAGCGTGTACGCCAGATTAAGGAAAAGGCAATCCGTCGTCTGAAATCTGCCTCAAGAAGCAAGCAGCTTAGAGGTTATCTTGGTTAGTCCGGCTTTTTAACTGAACTGTAAATGAGTCCTGAATTATTCATTCAAAACAAGGCGGCAGAGGCTATTGCCGCCTTGTATAGTGTAGAGACCGAGCCTTCAACCCTCCAGGTATCGGTAACCAGAAAAGAGTTTGAGGGTGACTATACGCTGGTTGTTTTCCCGCTGCTTAGGATATCAAAATCCTCTCCGGAGAACACCGGAAACGCCATTGGAGAGTATCTGGTGGCCAATGTTCCGGAGATTGCCGGCTTTAACTGCGTAAAGGGTTTCCTGAACCTTCTGTTCAGCCCGGTTTACTGGAACGAGGAACTGCGCTCCATCGCCTCTGACGGCAACTTTGGCCAGCTTCCTTCTACCGGCCGCCGCGTAATGGTAGAGTTCTCTTCACCTAATACAAACAAGCCCCTTCATCTTGGCCATATCCGCAACAACCTGCTTGGCGACAGCGTATCCCGTCTGCTCAAGGCCGGCGGCAACGAGGTTATAAAGTCCACCATCGTCAACGACCGTGGCGTGCATATCTGCAAGAGCATGCTCGCTTGGCAGAAGTTCTTTGATGGCAAGACCCCTGAGTCCGAGGGCATCAAGGGCGACCATCTTGTAGGCGACTGCTACGTTGCTTTTGACAAGTGGTACAAGAGCGAGATTAAAGAGCTGGTAGACAAGGGTATGGACGAGGAGCAGGCAAAGAAAGAGGCTCCTTCTATCAAGGCTGCCCATGAAATGCTTGTTGCCTGGGAGAAGGAGGATCCTCAGGTTCGCGACCTCTGGAAGATGATGAACGGCTGGGTTTATACGGGCTTCGACCAGACCTATGCCGCACTTGGCATCACCTTCGACGTTGTTGACCACGAGTCAGAGACATACATCCTTGGTAAGGAACTGGTTCAGAAGGGCCTTGATATGGGTGTATTCGAGCGTGAGGCCGATGGTTCCGTATGGTGCGACCTTACCGCCGACGGTCTTGACCGCAAGCTGGTGCTTCGCGGCGACGGTACTTCCGTTTACATCACCCAGGACCTTGGCACCGCCGAAAGGCGTTTCGCAAACTATAATCTTGACTCCCACGTTTATGTGGTAGGTAATGAGCAGGATTATCATTTCCAGGTACTTAAGCTCATACTTAAGAAGCTTGGCTTTGACTGGGCAGACCAGATCTACCACTTGTCTTACGGTATGGTAGAGCTGCCGGAAGGAAAGATGAAGTCCCGCGAGGGTACCGTTGTAGATGCTGACGACCTTATCGAGACCATGTATCAGGAGGCAAAGAAGACTTCCGAAGAGAGTGGCAAGCTTGCTGATCTTCCCGAGGACGAGAAAGAGAAGCTTTACCGTATGATTGGCCTTGGCGCCCTTAAGTACTTCATTATCAAGGTGGATCCTAAGAAGACCATGCTCTTCAATCCTAAGGAGTCCATCGACTTTAACGGCAATACCGGTCCTTTCATCCAGTATACTCACGCACGTATTTGCTCAATCCTGCGCAAGGCCGCCGAGACCGGCATTTCCTTTGGTGCAGCAGACGTGGCTGATACCCTGGTTCCTTCTGCAAAGGAGGTTCGTCTTGTAAAACTGCTTGGTTTGTATCCTGCCAAGGTAGGGGAGGCTGTTGCAGCCCTGAGCCCTGCAGTGATTGCTAACTATGCATACGAGCTTGCTAAGGAGTTCAACCAGTACTATCATGACACTCAGATACTTAAGGAGCCTGACCAGGCTCTGCTTAAGTACCGCCTTGTGCTTATTGCTACATTGGCTCATACCCTGAAGACTGCCATGAAGGTGCTTGGCATCGACCTTCCTGAACGTATGTAGCTTTATGGACGAGAAAAGGGAAATTTGGCTGGATTGGCTTCGTGTAACGGCCTGTTTCATGGTGATGGTCGTGCACAGCACGGAGCCTTTTTATCTGGGTGGTGACGGCTCGCTTATCCAGAACAGTACAGATGCTTTTTGGGCGTCTTTCTGCGATTGCCTTGTGCGTTGCTGCGTGCCGCTTTTTGTAGTGGCTTCCGCTTATCTTCAGTTCCCGATCAAGTATAGTACCGGCGAGTTTTTCAAACGCCGTGCGGTCCGTATCCTTATCCCGTTTGTCTTCTGGACAGTGGTTTATGCTCTTGTCTGGGGGCAGCCGGTGCAGAACTTTAAGGACCTGCTGCTTAACTTTAACTATGCGGCAGGTCACTTGTGGTTCGTTTACATGATATTGGGCCTGTATCTGCTTATGCCGCTATTGTCGCCCTGGGCTCATAAGGTTGGCAAAAAAGAATTGCTCTTCTACATAGCTGTATGCACGTTTACTTCCTTTATTCCGCTTATCAGGGATTGGGCGGCCGGCGGAGATTTGGCAGTGACATACGGTCCTGCGGGCCTTCCGCGACAGGCTCTTTTCCCGCTTTGGGGTGAGGCTAGTTGGAACGGTTACGGCGTGTTCTATTACATGAGCGGTTTCATCGGATACATGCTTTTTGGCTTGTATCTTAAGAGGTTTGTTGCCGATCTTTCCTGGAAGAGGACGCTTGCTATTTCAATTCCTTCTTTCCTTCTTGGATTCGGGATTGCTTTTGGTGGTTTCTTGCGCCGTGTTTATGCTTCCTGTGGGGGTGATTTTCCGGCTGCGGGTGGTGTGGATAAGGCTGTTTGGTGGGAGACTACTTGGTGCAATGATACCATTGGGGTAGTTCTTATGACCATTGCTCTTGTTCTTCTTTTCAGGAAGATTAAGGCTGATGGTGGTTTTTACCGTAGGATTGTTCTGCCGGTTTCTAAGGCTAGTTATGGCATGTATCTTTGCCATATGCTGGTGTTGCTTTATGTTTCCGGCTATGTCAGGGAGTGGCTTTGTCCGGATTCTCTTGGTTTCTGGACTACTCCTGTTGCCATCTTCCTTTCTGCAATCGCTTCCTTTATTTTGGTGGCAGTCGCTGCTGTTCTTCTGCAGCGCATTCCCAAAGCCGGCAAGTGGCTTATCGGCTGAGTTTGCCGGAGGCACAGCCACCCCTCGATCCGGTTCCGCTTCGCTCCATCCCTCCCAGAGGCCGTTCCGTCATACTGGAAGCAAGCTTCCGTCTGACGCTCCGGCCTCCGGGCCCCTCCCGTTCACGCGGCCACGGGCGGCCACGCCTCTCGAGGGGTACCATGCCTCCGGCTGCAACCAAACGCCAGACATAGTATTGCTCGGAAACTCTGATTGATTATCAATTAGTTACATACTTTGCTTGTTGCAAAAGTGCGACAAGCAAAGTACGTAAGTTGCTGATATTCAGTATTCGCTTTACCTGTTTCATTTGCAATTGTCATCAGGTTTCCTTAACTTTGAGCATAACCAGAACTACTTGTGCCATGAAACGGAGTATGCTCCTATCTGTTTTATTGTCAGGCGTTATTAGCGTTATTTCTTATGCTCAGCTAACTGACTCAGTTTATTACGTTCATACGGCGGACGTGGCTACAATTATAGTGTCCGGTGACGTGTTCCCTAAAAAGATTTGTTTATACGATTGTTTTGAACAAGTCGACAAAGAATATACTATTAGTATACCCAATGGATATACCACTGATATTATTTACGAGGGGGGACGAGATAGAACTTATGAATATCATTATGCGAATGAGGCTATCTTATATTTTACAAATCACGGTGAAGGGAGTTTAAACTATAATAAACTAAAGAGAATTATTCCTGAATTTGGAGCTAAAGATAATCATAGCATTACTGGAAATATCCTAATTCCTTATGGTTGTAAAGATGTTTCCAAAGATGTATTTGACTACGGCACTGTGCCACACACCATTTATTATTCTGGAAAGGACGATAATGGATATTGGGCTGATTATCAAACGCCTCACATTAATGTCGGCTATATAAATGCCTCATCTGAGCAAAGAGAATTATTTGATAAGGTTATAATGTATGTTATGGAGAACATACCCAATAAAGAAGTCGAAGTCAAGTTATAGTTTATCCGACTTATGGTAATATGAACAACAATGAAAAGGAGGAATATAATTATCGTTATTGTATTAACAATCTTTTTGTTAATCCCGTCCAATGGATTATCGCAGGAGGTTGTCGCCGATATGTCCTTTTCAGGAAAGGTGGTTTTACTGAATCCGGAATCGACGTTATCTGCTTTTGACGGAAAAGCGCTTTTGGTAAATGAAGACAAAGAAGATATTCCCTTTATAAGAGTAAGCAATGGATTTGAAGTCGCTCATTTATTTGTTTTCCCTGGTGATGTGGTGAATAGCGTATCAAGAATAAAAGTATATAAAGCTGCGCCAGCTGATGATGCAACCATTGTTGATTGGTCCTTTTATTCAGAGCATGGCGCTCGTCTGGGAATGACAAAAGAAGAAATCCTGTCAATTTACGGGGAACCGACAAAGAATCACTTTAGTGAAGGGCGTTTAATGGTATACTATATTGCTCCGTTTAACTACTTTTTGGAAGAATACAATATGCCTCTGTATTCTGAAGTATTTGTTTTTGAGGATAATCATTTAGTTTCGATGGAGTTTGGGTTTGATTATCCTTAATGGGAAAGGGCTTGTATTCGCCACAATCAATAATACCATTTGAAATTTTTACAATCTAAATGAAGTCATATGTTAAAGAGTAGACTACTGATTGTTTTCGTGACGCTTGTATTATTCGATGCTTTAATCCCGATGCAAGTGTATGCGCAGAATCCTAGTAGAATGGATTGTTTAATAGTTTCCTTTAATAGGACGCGCCTTAAAGAAACCCGTGTTTTTTATTGGGTTATTCCAAATCCTTCAAAAGATTGTAAGTCCGCATTCCCATTATCCTTGATCACGGATGAAAAATACGACGATAAGTATTATTATGTCAGTAAAGATTTTACGGACTCTGCCTTTTTAAGAAGAATAAATTATCCATCAGGCGAGGGAATCCCTATGTTTAATGGCTCTATGTTCGCCGACATTAATGGAATAAGTATAGAAGATTATAATTACATAAAGCAACCTGTATTAAAAACTTTTATTTCTCTCGTCAATAACCATAAGAAAGAAATACAAAGAGTAAGTAAAACATGGTCAGAGCATCATTTTCATGATGAGGTGGAAGATTTATCACGAAAACCGGAAACGATAATTATTTATATAACTCCAGTATCCGGCATCTTTGAAAAAGGCTGGAAGTGGTGTATTTCAAGTTCCAATAGCGACAATGATTGGTTTAAGTATGAATCCAACTATGCGTGTTATTCCTATCGTCCGGTTGGTGAGTTTTTATACGATGAATCTTTTTGGAAAACAAATAATGCTCAAATAATCAAATATCTGGATTTCTCGTTCTTCCATTTCTGGGAGTATTCTACACAGAATTTTCATAATAGTGATAATCTTGGGTTAAGTATTATCGAATAATACCATAAAGAACCTTCTACTGGTGAACTTCATCAGTAGTCAGTGCGACAATTAAGTTGATTATCAGTTGGTTAGATTTTGTTTTCGCGGCCGGAGGGGACGAGGGCGGTGAGGACGCCTTTGCTGATGCTTACGTCAAGGGTTTCGCCCATTTCTGAAGGGTCGCCGTCAAAGTGGA
>JAEEGL016531616.1_pt1 | contig 10533 bp, 5 predicted proteins | sample 9134231 | NCBI WGS metagenome assembly JAEEGL01 (sample SAMN16246548, study PRJNA631951) | gut metagenome | biome: gut microbiome; feature: rumen; material: fiber-attached | host: Bos | place: Iran: Karaj | collected 2018-10
ATTTATCACCAAATAGAAAATCTCCTCAAGTTATAAATGATTTTTCTTTTTATAAAAGAAAAATGAATTATAAAGGACATTTTATTTCTTTAGTTAGTCCTAAAGAAAATAATAAAACTTTTGGGAATACTTATATTAATACAAATAATACAAATAATACTAATGATATTAATTTTTTAGATAATAATATTTGTAATTCTGAATATAAAATACATCCAAATAGAAAACCAATTGCTTCAATTAAATTAATGAAATTAGAAGGAGATATTGATTCAAATATTTCAAGAGATAGTGATTTATATTAAAATAATAGTATTATTTTATTAAATTGATTTATAATAATAAAATATTGTCTTTATTAAATTGATTTATAATAAAATAATATTTTATTATTTAATATTCATATATTTAATACTTAAATAATTTTTTCTAATGATAAAAATGATTAAATTAATTAAATTAAATAAATATTTAATAATATATTATTTATTTAATTTCTTTAATATAAATAAAATGTTATAATTGACAAATATAAAAAAAATAATGAATTCTGAAAAAGAAGAAGTAAAAAAAAAAATTAAAATAAAAAGAACTGATACAGTAAATAAACAAACATCAACAAATGATCCACATGAGCCTGAAGAATTAAATGATATTGAAAAACAAAAAATTTTAAATAAGAAAATTTCAAAAATTGAAAATTTAAAAAAAAAAACTGATGAATATAATAATACATTAATTACTATAGATAAAAAATTAGAAAGTGAAAGAAAAACAACATTAACTTCATTAAATCAAATTAATGATGAAATTAAAGAAAAAAATAAAGAAATTAGAAATTTAGAAAAAGAAAATAAATCTTTATTTTCAGATTTGAAAAATATTCAAATTGAAGTTGATAAACAATTTAAAAATTTTAGAATAAATAGACTTAATGAAAAAGAAATAGAAAAAAAAGATGATAAAATAAATAAAGAAATTAAAGTAAAAGAAAAAGAAATAATAAATTCAATGAGAGAAATTGAAATATATAAAAAAGAAAAAGAATCATTAGAAAAAGTTTTAAATATAAATGATGAAGAAAAAGAATTTAATTTAAATAATGAATTAAAAGAATTAAAATCACAAAATGCTTTAATTGAAAAAGAATTAAAAAATGATAAAGAAAAATTAAAAGTACATAAATTATGTATAAATAAGGAAAAAAATTTAATAAATCAATTAAATCTTTTAAGAAATGAATTAGAATTTGAAAAGAAAAAAACAAGTTTATCAGAATATAAAGCAAAAAATTCAAATAGAAAAATTTCAGAAGATTTAGAGTATATAGATGAATTATCAATAGAAAATAAAAGATTAAATAAAAATTTAAGAAAACAATTAAATATAAATGTAAAAATAAATAATACTAAAAATAAAGAAAATAATTTACAACAATTAACAACTCCATTTTGGAAAGAATTAGAAATTACAAATAAAAGAAATTTAAAAAATAAATATTCTAAAAATAAAAGTACTACTGAGATATTAAATAGTCAAAATGAGAGGATTAAATATGGTTTATTTTCACCAAATGAATTTGATATTTTAACTAAAATTATTCCTGAAGAACAATTAAATATTTTTAAAGATAGATATGATAATTTAGAAATGGAAAAATATGAAATTGAAGATTTATTTAAACAAAATAAACCAATTAAAAAAAAAATACAAAAAAATCAAGAAAAAATTAATAAAAGTGAATTTAGTATGAAAATTAAGAATATTAATCAAAAAAAAATTAATAATTATTCTAATAAAATGAAAAAATTGGCTTCTGATATTGAAAATGAAATAAAAGTAATTAAAGAACAATTAAAAAAATATAAATCAATATTAAAAGGTAAAATGAATGAAAATTTACTTTTAAAAAAACATATTAAAGATTTGAAAATAAAAATGGGAATAATAGATGATGAAGAAATTGAAAATAATAATCATCAATTAAATGAAACTAATAATTTAAATAATGAAAAAGAATCTAATAATGAAGAAAATGAATTAGAAAATGAAAATAATGAGAATAATAATTTAAATAATGAAGAAGATGAAAATGAAGATAATAATTATAAAGATATTAATTATGAAAATAATGAAGAATATGAAGATAATGAACAAGAAAATATTAATGATAATGAAAATTATGAAGATAATGAAAATAATAAAAATAATAATAATAATAATGAAGAAATAGAAGAAGATTTTCATAGTCATAATGAAGATGAGTAATGATTTTTATTTTTTTTTTTTATTTATCTTTTTTTTTTAATTAAATTATATATTTGTGTTTTAATTATTCTTTGTATCATGATTAAATTTTCTTCTCATATTTTTTATTATGAAATGTTTTATGGATAATTGATTTTATTTAGAATTTAATTTATTTTTTTAAAATTATTTACAATAAAATAAATTTAGTTAAAAATAATTGAAATAACTATTTTTTTAATTTTTACTTCATTTAATTCTCATATTAAATTTATTAATAATTTAAACTCTTATTTTTTAATCAAAATAAAAAAAAACAAAATTTATACACAAAAATTTACATTAATAAAATAAATAAAATACCACAGATTTAAAAATAAGTATTTTATATTTATTTAAACAATTTTAAAACATAATACAACCACAAAAAACATTTCTTTTTTTATTGTTTATTTCTTTATTTTCAGGTAGATAATAGAATCTTGTTTCAGATATATCTTCATTTAATTTTTTATAACTTTCAACATCAATCAATGTATAAACTGGTTTTGTAAAAGTTACATGTTTTTTTTGTTTTTCTTTGATTTTATTATTGATTTTATCTTCATTTTCTTTCTCACTATCAGATGATTTTGCAGTTGAATTTGAATTTAAAGAATTTCCAGAATTTTTTTTCTCACTAATAAATTTATTTGATAAATTTTCATTTAATTCATTAACATTTAATGTAGACATTTTATTATAAATTATTTTTTTATTCATATTTTTTATATAATATAAATAAAAAAGAAAAATAAAAATTTTAATATAATTAATTATAATATATAAGTTATTTATATTTTTGTGATTATATAATTTTATTTTACATGAAATATATAAAAATTAACCATTAAAATTATTTTCTATCCAAGAAGATAATTCTTGAGTTGAATATATTACATTTATTGGGATAATTCTAAAAATTCCTCTTGCCACAGATAATAAATAAGAAATTCTTCTAAGAAAAAATATTAAAATATAAAGAGTATAAATTAAAACTTCAAAAATAACTATAATATATAATATAATTGCAGTTTTTCTATTTTTATTTAATTTTTTTTGTTGATTATTTAAAGTCGATGATGCAATATTTTCAATAAAAGAGATTAAATAATTATAAAAATAATATTCACATTCTTTAAAATCATCAGAAGAATATAATTGTTTAATATCAAAATTTTCATCAATAGAAAGATAATAATTCATTAATTCAAATAAATCATTAACTTTAGTTTGAATTAAATTAAAAATTGAATTTGTATTATTTACAATTTTAACTTTAGGATCATTAATACAATATTCATAATTTTCAATTTGAGTTTCTTTATTAAATGCAGCATCACAAATATTAATTTGCATATTATTATATAATTTTAAAATATCATCAAATTTTGCAATATTATTCATTATTTCTTGTAAAGAATTATTTGATTCTTTATATAAATGAATTATTTCTTGTTCATCATTTAAATATGTTAAAGTATATTTTAAATCTAATAATGATGTTGATGCAGAAAGAACTAATTGATAAATATAAGTTTGAACATTTATTATTTCATTTGTTGATATTACTATAGATTTTGCTATTATTAATGTTGTTATTATAAATTCTATTGATATCATTATTAAAATTATTGGTTGTAAATAACTATATTTAAATAAATGTAATGTTTTAATTTGTTCTGTATCTATTTTTAATAAATCATTTGTATTTGATATTTTTTTTTTATCTAAAGTATTATTATTATTATCTATATTATTATTTTCTTCATTATTATTTTTATTATCATTTTGTAAAAATTTAAATGATCTTCTTTCTATTGATGTTGTAGATTCTAAATAATTAAATGATTTTATATCAAAATAATGATTATCTTCATAATTTAAATCAATATATTTTCTTAAAATCCAATTAAATTGTTCTAATCTCTTAATTGATTCATCAATTTTATTAGAATTAATTTTAGAAATTTTTTCAAAACCATTATCAATATTTTTATTAGTTTTATATAAAATAAACGTATAAATACAAATTAAAATTAAAATAATACTTCCATAAATTCCATTAGCAATTCTAATATTATATAAAGAATGATAATTAAAACTTTGTAAAATTTCAGGTAATTTATTTATTTTTTCAAGATTACTTGGAAGAAAAGAATGATAACCATTATTAATTGAAGAATAAATATTAAAAAAATGATATTTTATTTCATATTCAGATGAATTAATTTTATTTAAAATAAAATGAATATAATAATAATCATTTAATAAACTATTTGCAGAATCTAAAATTTGAATTAAAGCAAAAGGATAAGGTTCACTACTATTATATGTATTAGGAAGATTTAAAATTGATTCTTTTTCCCAAAATAAATCTTTACTTTTTTTAGTAAAAATAGCAATTGCTTTTTCTACTAAAGAAAAATTAGTATAAATATTATTAATCCATTCTTGAGAAAAATTTTTTAATGTATAAATATATTCTTCATATGAATTTAAATAAATATTATATGAATAATTATATTTAAAATTATCATTATTCATAATATAAAATGTTTCAAATGATATTAATGATGATAAAAGAAATGTCATCCAATTTGTTGTTTGATATAATTTATTATTTATTTTTGTTACATTTGATAAATTGTCACATAATGAATCAAATAAATCTAATATTATTGGAAGAAAAATCCCAAAACATAATATTATTACAAATAATATTATTTTATAATATTTAAACATATAATAATTATCAATATTTTTAAATGCATTATTTCTAAGTTCTTCTATTCGATTTTTTTTAGATAAATCTTCATTATATGTCGATGATGATTGAGATGAATTTTCATCATTAAATAAATAATTTTTTTCAAAATTTCCATATATAACACTTTGAATTATTAATTCTTCTTTACTTTTTATTAAACGTGTTTTAAAAATTATATCTTCATTTGAAATTTTTTGAAATTGACTATTTAAATTAATTAAATTTTTTCTTTCTTCTGGAAATAATAAATATAATTTTCTTAAATCTTCAGTTTTTGATTTTTTTATTCTTTTCATATCTTCATTTTTTTTTTCAAATTGAGAATAATTATTATTTTCAATATCTTCATCATCATTTTCATCAATCATATCTTCTAAATCTTTATTTTCAAATACTTTAACACAATATGATGGCTCAGTATTTCCAAATTTAATTTTTTCTATAGATAAATTAAATTTTTTTCCAATTGAATTATTATCTAAAGTACATTGATTAATATAATCTTTTAATTCATTAAATTCTCCTTTTGAAAATAAAACTTTAAATTTATTAATACGATTTAAAAAAATAATTTCTTCTTCACTTTTATAATTATCTTGTTTAGTTTTATTTTTTTGTATATCACTATTATATAAATGTATACTTTTTTTTTTATTTGATGTAGCTACTTTTTTTATATAAGATTCTTCAGTTTTAAATGGAGATTTTTCATCCTCATAAAAACTTGATGAATTATCATTTAAATTATCTTCATTATTTTCAATTAAATCAAAATCTAAATGAATTAAATTATTATCTTTTTGTAATAAATTATTTCTAAAATTTATAATAAAATTAGGTATCTTAATTTCACATTCTAATTCAATATTTTCATTTATATCTAATAATTGTTGAGGTTTTTGTAATTGAGAAATATTTTCTAATATAACAGTTTTTTCCGTTGACTTATCATTATGAATTGAATGATGAAAAAAAAAAGATCTTTGATGAGATTTTGGTGAAGAACAATTATTAGAATTTAAGAAAAAACTATTATTAGTATTTTTATTAACACTTAAATTAGAATATGAATTTTGATAAATATTAAAATCATATGAATTTTGTTGATCATATTGACTTGTTGGAGTAAATAAATTTTGTTCTAAATTACTTTTACGTTTATTATTAATTACTTTTTGAATTATTCCAGACATTGTTTTTTTTATTTCTGATATTCCTCTTTTTGTTACATTTGAAGGTACAGAAATATATTTTTTATTTTTTATTATTATCATATTTTTATATAAATTAATAAATTGAGGACAAATTGAATAAAAAGGAATATCATATATTGTAAATAATTCTTTATTTTCAATATTTAATTTAGACATTAAATGAGATGACATTCCTTGTATATTAAAATAATTATCCATTAATATTAAATCTTCATTTTTTTCTTTTGTTAATATCACTATAAATAAAATTGAATTATTTAATACTGGAAATAAATTTATTATATTATTTGTCATAAAAATATTATTATGTTTATCTTTTGCAAATGATTTAAAAAATTTTTTACCAAATATATTTTTTTTTCCTATTTTAACATATTTTTTTATGAAATTAGTATGAATTTTTGCTAAAGTTTTTGGCATTAAAATTGTACATATTTTATTTTTTAATTCATCTTTAGTATAACTATAATAATCTGATATTATTACTTGTAATTATTTGCCCTTCATGTCCTTTATCACCTTTTCCAATAAGTATTCCTGTTTCTTTTCCAAATAAAATATTATAATAATTTATTTTTATTATATCTAATGTTGTTATATTATTTTTTTTTTTTACTATTTCTAAATTTCTTTTTAAAATAAAATCATTGTTTACTATTTCAATATATGATAAATATAAATCAAATAAATCATTTACTCTATTATATATATTAAATAATTCATAAAATAATTTTGATATTTTTAATTTTGTTTTTCTTATTAATTCTGTTAATTTAAAAAATTCATTGTAATTAATTGAATTTTCACTTTTTTTTAAATTATTCCAAAAAGTTAATGAATAATTTGTATCATTTGTTATTTCTTGTACAAATTGTTTTGATAAATCTTCATATTTAAAATATAAAGATGAATTTAATTCATTTAAATCATAAACTGATTTATTTTTTCCTTTTAAATTTTGAATAAGATAATTTCTAATTTTTATTCTTAATCTAAAATAAGCAAAATATTCATTAAATGACATTTGTAAAGAATGAATTTTATTTAAAATAAAAATACTCTGACAAATATTTCCAATTACATATAAATGATATAAAGATAAAGTAATTAAAATATCTGGAAAAGGTTTATTTTGTGATATCCAAAACTCAAGTAATGAAATAATAAAATTGTTTAAAAAAATTTTATTACAAGTAATATTTGAATCTTTAGTTATCCATACATCAATTTTAGGACAATAAATTTTATGATTTGTTTTAATTATACAATTCTCATTTGTACATTCATTTTTATGTACTTCTAATAAACCCATTAATAAAGTTTTTTTTTCTTCATTATCATCTATTGAATTAATTATTCTTATTATTTCTTTTATAAAATATAAAACATAATATTTATTTTTAATTTTATGAAAAGGAGTTTTATAAATTAATTTATAATCTAATGATTTTGTTATTCTATAACTTACAAAACAAATTAATAAACTTGATAAAAGAAAAACTAATCCTAAATTATCAATTGGAAAAATATAAAAAATTAAAAAAATAAATGAAACCCAAACATATAATAAATGATATATTCCAGTTAATAAAAAAACAGATTTTTCAAAGAATAAATGAACATAATAAAAATATATATAAAAAAAAATTGAAGTTATTACATTATAAAATAAAAAAATATATTTTGAAAAATATATTTGATTCAAAATAAATGAATAAATTACTAAATGTATTCCCATAATTAAATCATAAGAACAATTTGCTTTTGATAAATAAGAATTAGATAAATGAAATGAGTCATTATTAAAAAGTTGTATAATAATATTTGTAATAATTGAAAATATCAAACAAAAAATATTAATAAAAGAAAGAAAAATATCATCTTTAAATTTACAACTACTTTCTAAAATTATATAATTTTTATCACCTTTAAAGCAAAAATTTACTATTGTCATATATAAAATCATATTATAAGCAATATATATAAAAAATTTAAAAATGTAAATAACAATTTTTTTTTTAAAATCATAAAATGATTGTTTATTTGTAGTTTTTGTTAATATATAAAAATATATACCAACAAAAATAAAAAAAAAAAATAAAATATATCCACATATTTTATAATTTTTATAATCATTTCTAAATAAATTTTTTAAACGAGTAAATTTTTCAATATCATTTAAAAATTTATCTACTTTATTATCTATATTTAATAATCCTAATTGAGGAGAAAAAAATCCAGATATAATTTGAATATAAAAAAATGTTAAATAGAAAAAAACAATTAATTTTGAATTTCCATGATTTGAAACAAAAATATCTGATAATATTAAAAATCTTTCTGTAATTGAGAGATTATCTTTTTCGGATAATGATATTTCATCATCTGACATTTTATTCTTATATTTGATTTTTGATTATTATTAAAATTTAAAAAAAGAATATTTGATAGTAAAACATAGAAATATTTATTTTAATTTTTTTAGAATTTTATTTTTTTTATATCTTTATAATGAAAAAAAATTATAAATTAAAAATGGAATCAATTATAATAGAAAATGGTTTAAAAATGGAAATAATAGAAATAGAAAATGGATTTTATCCAGAATCAACAATAAATGGAAATATAATAATATTAAATAAAGAAATAAATACTGAAACTATAATACTTCAATTAAAAAGAAAACAATATTGTAATCATAAAAATTTATTAAATGATATTACAATAATAAAAGAAAAACAAATAAATACTCAAAATTATACAAAAATAGATTTTACTTTTGAAATTCCAGAAGAACTTGGACCAAGTTTTGAATATTATAATGATAATACATTTATTTATTTAAGATATTATTTAGAAGCAAAATGTATATCTAATAATCAATTATATAATTGTACATATATAATATTAATTAAAGCAAAATATATAAATAGAATTTCTAATATAAATTTTAATACTAAAAATGGTATTTCAAGATTATTTACTGATAAAGGTGAATGTTCTTGTAATATTTATATTGATAAAAATTGTTTTACTTTTGATGAAATATTAAAATTAAATATTGAAATTGATAATACAAAATGTTCATTTGATATTTCAAAATTTAAAGCAACTATTATAAGAGAAGTAATAGTTACTTCATTTAATAAAGAAAAAATTCATTATGAAAAAACTATTAATGGTAGAGAAACAAAAGAAGTTTTAATTAAAAAAGGAACATTTAATAATCAAACAATGGATATTAAAATTAAAGATAATGAAAATTTTAATATTAATAAATGGAAAAATCCATATAATAATAATGATAAAAAAATATTAAAATTTATTCCAAGTGTTGATACTTTATATATTAAATGTATATATAAAATTAAATTTACAATTTATTTTGATGCATTTTTATTATCTAGTAATTATAGGCCTAGAATTTTTATTCCTATTTATATTAGTCATCAAAGTAAAGAAGAATTTGATAGAATTCAAAATAAAAAAAGTAAGTCTGTTTTTAATTCAGATCAATTGATTAATGGATTTAAAAGTTTAAATGAAAATATTGATGACTATAAAAAAAGTGAAATAGAAGATAATAATTTTATTTATTAAAATATTAATATATAATAAATTTATAATATTGTGAAAAAAATTTATTTCATTATAATCAATATTAAAAAATGAAATATATATTAATATTAATTGTTAAAATCATATTAATTAATTTTAACATTTTTAATAAAATATAATTTTAACGATTAGGAAAATGAGTTATTTAACTATGAATAGTTTTTATATTGGAAATAATGTATCAAATAATTCATATAAAAAATATTTTAATAATAATAATGAAATAAATTCTATTGAAATTAAAAAAAATATTTTTCAAAGAAATCAAGAAAATAATAATAAAGAAAAGATTCAAAATAAAAAAGAAAATGAAATAAAAAATAATAAAATGGATTTATATAATAATAATAGTTTTATAAATTTTTTTTATAAACCTCAAGTTAAATCAGAACATTTATCAAAAAGAAAAAATTTAATAAATATGAAAAAAATAAATAATACACAAAGATTAATTAATTTACAATCAAGTGAAAATATTAAAAGAAAAAATAATTTATTTGATTATATTTCAAGAACTGATTCATTAACAAGTAAAAATTTTTTTCATCAAAGAACAAAAAATATTTTTAATAATTTAACTGATTTTAATAATAATATTAAAATTAATGATAATGAAAAAATAAATATTAAATTAAATGAATTAAA
>JAEEGL011564176.1_pt1 | contig 10532 bp, 6 predicted proteins | sample 9134231 | NCBI WGS metagenome assembly JAEEGL01 (sample SAMN16246548, study PRJNA631951) | gut metagenome | biome: gut microbiome; feature: rumen; material: fiber-attached | host: Bos | place: Iran: Karaj | collected 2018-10
GGCTGCGGCGATCTCCAGCCTGTCGTCCGGGCTCAATTCCGTCTCCTCTGTCATTGTGGAGGACGTGCTGAAACGGCTGCCCGCCTACAAGGGGCGGGAGTTCTCCCTGCGGACAAGCAAGTGGATTTCTGCCATCATAGGTGTGGCGGTGCTGGGGTCCTCCTTCCTGGTGGGTTATGTCCAGGGAAACCTGCTGGACGTCACGATCAAGGTGGTCAATCTGGTTGTCGCCCCGCTGTTCGTCCTGTTTTTCATGGCGATCTTTTCGCCCGTCTCCAGTGACCGGGGCGCCGTTGCCGGAGGCCTGGCAGCCCTTGCGGCAGCGATCGGCGTCTCCTTCTTCGGCCTGTTCGGCTTCGTCCAGACCTGGAACCTCTTCGTCGCCCTGGTTGTGGGCATTCCCGTCGGGATCGCCGTCAGTTTCCTGGACAAGAATCGTATGATCCAAAGAAATAGAGATTTATGAAATCCTTCATTGCTCAATTATCCGTTATCCTTATCGCCATGTGTACTGTTTCCTGTGCCTCCGACTGCCTCAAGGCGTGGCAGTCCCTTCCCCTTCATTCCGACACCGACCAAGCCCAGCTCAAAGAGCAGATTGCGGCGGATCCCGCCCAGTGGCAGGCGGTGTATGATTTCCTGACCGGGAACGACCTGGCCGCCCTGTCCCTGGGCCGGCACGAGATCGGGACCGGCGGGGCGTACGCCAATGTGCAGGAGTACGAGACGCGGCTGGAAAACGTGTTCGAGGCCCACAGGGACTACATCGACGTCCAGATTGTCGTCAGCGGCGAGGAAAACATCTCCGTGGCCGACCTTCCGGATGCGCTCGACTGCACGATGGAGTATGACAAGGGGCGGGACTGCGTCCTGTACGCCACCGCTTCGAAGATCCGCAGTTTCGATGCCGATTCCTCGGCCTGGTTCGTCTTCTTCCCCAGCGACCTCCACCGTCCCGGCGTGGCCCGCGACGGCGTCCCTTCGCCGGTCAAGAAAATCGTTGTGAAGATCCCCGTCGCCCGGTAGTCACTCCAGGACTCACATCTCCCCGCTGAAGGACTCCGGCCGTCCCTGAATGACGGCCCCCGGGTGCGCCCAATGGCACCAATTCAAATCCATTGGGCGCAAAAAGGGGCGAAAATGCTCCCAATGGACACATCTCAGCGCCATTGGGAGCAGTAACTATTGCGCCACAATCTCCTAAATCGATTTGTGTACTCGAGGTACCATGGTGTGCAGACTTGTAGGGCAAGGTAAAAGAACTATATGTTTTTTCAATATCTTTGCATAGAATCGGTCTGTGAAAGGCCAGTGACGAAAACTATCATTGAATGAAATATACCGAAGAATTACTACTGAGCAGGCTGAAGGCCGGAGATGAGACTGCCTGGAAGCAGGTCTTCTCCGAGCATTGGCTGGGGATGTGCTACCTGGCTTTGCAGTACCTGTCGGATGAGCAGCTGGCCCGGAGTGCCGCCTCGGATGTGATGACACATCTGTGGGAGATCCGGGACACCCTTACCATCAAGCAGTCCCTGCGCAGTTACCTCCTCCAGGCGGTGCGGCATCGCTGCCTCGACATCCTGGGTTCCAAGACGGCACGCGCTGAAAAGTCCGCCCTCGCGATCGACGAGTGCCTGCAGGCCGAAATGCGGGATGAGGACCATCCGCTCAACCTCCTGCTGGAAAAGGAGCTGGAAGCATCCGTCATCCGCGTCGTGGGCAACCTGCCGCCCCAAACGCGCAAGGTATTCCTCAAAAGCCGTTCGGAAGGCCTTACCTATCCCCAGATCGCCGAGCAGCTGGGCATCTCGGTCAATACCGTCCGCTACCACATGAAACTGGCGTTCAGCATCCTCAGGGAAAAAGTCGGCAACCTTCTGTGGTTTTTTCTCCTGATCATCCTACATCATTGATATGAAACATCGTCTTAATAACAGATCCATGTCAGACACGAACCCACAGGTCGATGAGCAGATCATCGCGTTCATCAAGGGTGAACTTGATGCGGCGGGAAAGTCCGAACTCGAGCAATGGGTGACGGCTTCCCCGCAGAATCGTGACTATTTCTCGAAGACTTGCCAGGTCTGGTTGGCGACGGGCCTCGAAGCTTATCGCGACTCGTTCAATGCCGATGACGCATTCTCCGAATTCAAGATGAACCACCGGGGCGTCCTGAAACGTTCCGGCACCCGCTGGCGGGTCTTTACGACCATCGCTGCCGCAGCCGCGGCGGCCGCCGTCCTCTTCATCGGCTCCTACCAGTTGGGCCGGAAGAGCCTGAAGGACGAGATGACGGACATCGTCGCCGAAGCCCCCCTGGGCTCCCACCTCAAGATGACCCTTCCCGACGGGACCGCCATCCAGCTCAACGCCGGCTCGACGGTCACTTATTCCCAGGGATTCGGGGTAGTGGACCGCAAGATCAGCCTCAGCGGCGAATGCTATTTCGAAGTGGCCCCCGATGAGCACCTCCCCTTCGTTGTCTCGACCCGCGACCTGGATGTGAAAGTCGTCGGGACCAAGTTCAATTTCCGGAATTACCCCAATGACCTGGAAGCTATCGTCTCCCTGTTGGAAGGGAAGGTCGAACTGGCCAACCGCCTGCGCCAGGACGACGACCGTCGCTTCCTGAACCCCGGTCAGCGGGTGATCCTGGACAAGCACATCGGCGAGATGCGCATCGAGATGAAGGATGCGCAGAACGCCATCCAGTGGACCCGGGGCAGCCTATTCTTTGATGAAGAACTGCTCCCGGATATCGCGAAGGAGCTGGAACGCCAGTACAATGTGAAGATTGACATCCGCGGTGACGCATTACGCAAACTGCGGATTTTCGGCAACATCATTCCCCGTGAAATGAATATCGAGGAGGTAATGGAGATGCTGTCGGCGACCAACCGGATAGACTACACCATCCAGGACGGAAACATTACGCTGACCGAGCACATCTAGTGCCCGGGCTGTCGGCGCAGTTTTCTTTACTGGATAGGGTAATATTGATAAAAATATGAAACTATTCTTAAGGAAAACTGTGCTTCTGGCACTGGGGGCTATCCTTGTATGCATCCCGCTGACGGCACAGACGGTTTCGTTGTCTCTGGACAACGTGACGGTCAAGGAGGCGATCCTGCAGCTGAAAGAGCAAACCGGCTATTCCCTGATGTATGCGGCCAACGACCTCGACACGAGAAAAGTCGTCAGTGTCCACGCCACCGACCTGCAGGAGGCCGTCGGGCAAATTTTGAAGGGACAGAATGTCGACTGGGAGATCCACGGCAAGTCCGTCGTCGTCTCGAAAAGGAAATCGCCCCAAAAGCAGGATCAGTCCCAAACCGCGGCCAAAACCATCAAGGGTTACGTCCTGGACGAAGACGGAAAGCCCTTGCCCGGGGCGACAGTCCAGGTCGGGAACTCGTCCAAGGGCGTCCTGACCGATATCAACGGCGCTTACGAGATCAAGGCATCCCCGTCCGAAGAACTGACCTATTCCTTTGTGGGAATGAAGCCCCAGGTAGTTCGGGTATCGGAGCGTTCCATCATCAATGTAGAACTGGCCGAGGAGAGCAGCGAGATTGAGGATGCCGTCGTCGTCGCCTTCGGCAAACAGAAGAAGGAGAGTATCACGGGGTCCATCACGACGGTGGACACCAAGGTCCTTAAGGTCCCATCCAGCGACTTGACTGCCTCCCTCGCCGGCAATATGGCGGGCGTCATCGCCTTCTCTCGAAGCGGCGACCCCGGTGAAGACAATACCAATTTCTTCGTCCGGGGTGTAACGACATTCGAAGGAAGTACCAATCCTCTCATCCTGATTGATAACATCGAGCTAACTCCCACTGACCTTGCCCGTCTGCAGCCCGATGACATTGAATCATTTTCCATCCTGAAAGATGCGACCGCCACGGCACTCTATGGTTCCCGGGCGGCTAACGGTGTAATTCTGGTCACGACCAAGAGAGGTACCGAGAGCCCACTCAAGATTTTTGTCAGACTTGAGAATTCCTTTTCTTCTCCGACAAAGATGGTTGAGCTCGCGGATAACGTGACTTATATGAAGCTCGCCAACGAGGCCGTCCTCACCCGGGATCCTCTGGCCTCTCTTCCTTTCTCCCAGGATAAGATAGAGCATACTGGTAAACCCGGATCCAATCCATATATCTATCCTGACAACGACTGGTACGAGATGCTTTTCAAGAAATTCGCCACCAGTCAGCGGGCGAATATGAACCTCTCCGGCGGCGGTAGGGTTGCAACCTATTTCGTATCCATCGGGGCCACGCGGGACAATGGTCTGCTCAAGGTGGACCACAGGAATTCCTTCAATAACAATATCGACTCCAGGAAGTACTCTGTCCGTGCCAACGTGGATATGAATCTGACCAAGACTACCAAGCTTGGCGTCCGTGTGACAGGTAACTTTGACGACTATTCCGGTCCTCTGAGCGGAGGTGACGCAGTGTTCAATCAGATTATGCAGTCCAGTGCTGTCCTTTTTCCGGCTACATACGAGCCGGATGCAGACCACACTTATGTCCAACACATCCTCTTCGGCAACTACGGAGCCGGCAATTATACCAACCCGTATGCCAATATGGTGCGTGGTTATATGGACAGGGACCGGTCCCAGATGCTTGCCGTATTGGATCTAAGGCAGGATCTCGATTTTATAACTAAAGGACTGGATTTCTCGGCGATGGTCAACATCTCCCGTCTTTCCAGCTTTGGCGTTCAGCGTTATTATAATCCGTTTTATTATACCATTTACTCCTACGATTCCTTCCTGGATACTTATAAGCTCACAGCGCTTAATGAAAACAGCGGAACCGAGTACTTGCAGTATCATGAGACGGGTAAGACGGTTACCAATACGCTCTACACGGAGATGCGGCTCAATTACAACCGGGAGTTCGGCAATCACGGCGTGAGCGGACTGTTGGTTATGACCACCAACGAACAACTGACTGCCAACACTGGTTCCCTGATGCTGTCCCTGCCTTATCGCAATGCCGGTCTCGCAGGACGTTTTACTTATAACTACAAATCCCGGTATTTTACAGAGTTTAACTTTGGTTATAACGGCTCCGAACGCTTTGCAAAGCATCACCGTTGGGGATTTTTCCCTTCCGTCGGTTTAGCCTGGGTCATCTCCAACGAGGCATTCTTTAAGGATGCCAAAAAGGTAGTTTCCAATCTCAAGCTCCGATACTCCAACGGTGTCGTGGGCAATGACAATATCGGAGCATCTTCGGATCGCTTCTATTATCTCTCTAATGTCAGTTTTGCCAATGGAACGGCCATTTTCGGCAATAAGGCTCAAAACCGGATTCCGGGTGTGTCTGTCGACCGCTATGCCAACGATAACATTGGCTGGGAGACGTCCTTCAAACAGAATCTGGCGCTGGAATTAGGTTTATTCGGTAAAATCGATATCATTACTGATTTCTATAAAGAGCATCGAACGAACATCCTGATGTCCCGTGCTGACATTCCCGTCACGATGGGGCTTACCTCTTCCATCAAAGCCAATATCGGAGAAGCATTGGCGAAAGGCATAGATATCCAAGGTGATTACAAGCAAACCTGGAATCGGGACCTTTGGACTTCAGCCCGCCTGAATTTCACCTATGCGCGTTCTGAGTACCTGGTGTATGAAGAGCCCGAATATGTTGAACCTTACCGCACCCGGGTTGGCCAGTCCATCAAGCAGGCCTGGGGCTATATTGCCGAAAGCCTTTTTCTGGATGATGCCGAAGCGGCGAACTCTCCTTCACAGGAGTTCGGAAGCGTATATGGGGGCGGTGACATTAAGTATCTCGATACTAATGGAGATGGGATGATAACCAACGCGGACAGGGTTCCTATCGGAAATCCGACATACCCGGAAATAATCTATGGATTCGGCCTTTCGATGGGATATAAGGGCTTTGATCTCTCTGTTTTCTTTCAGGGATTGGCAAATGAGAGTTTTTTCATCAATGCCGCCTCGACCTCTCCGTTCGGAGGAGAGAACCAGTTGTTAAAAGCATATGCGGACAGCCACTGGTCTGAAGCTGAGCCTGATATCTATGCGCTTTGGCCCCGTTTAAGTCCCAGTGCCAACAGGAACAATGTCCAGCAGAGTACCTGGTGGATGAGAGATGGTTCTTTTATGCGTCTGAAGCAGATGGAATTCGGTTACACCCTTCCCAGGCGTGTGACCAAAAAAGCCCATATTGACAACCTCAGATTCTACTTGAGCGGGACCAATCTCCTAACTTGGAGCCGTTTTAAACTCTGGGATCCGGAACTAGCCGGCAATGGTATGAATTATCCGATTTCCAGGGTCGTTAATCTTGGTTTGAATGTAACGTTTGAATAAGGAGAAGGTTATGAAAAGAGTTATTATAAATATCATTTTCGTTCTAGCCGTCCTGTTCGCAAACATATCCTGCAACCACTATTTGGATATCGTTCCGGATGATGGCATTGCTACCCTGGATATGGCCTTCAATATGCGTTCCCAGGCCATAAAGTATCTGGGTACCTGCTATCAGTATCTGAGAGGAACCACTGCAGGTGATATTGATTATGAGGGCTTCAGTGGAGGCGATGAGATATTCGTGATCCCGAGTCAGATTGGCAACCGGTATTGGAGTCCCAAGTGTGCCCAGATAGGTATGGGTTTGCAAAACGTATCTTCTGTATACGCCAATGACTTCCCGAGAATGTATCAGGGTATCCGGTACTGCAATACGCTTATCGAAGAGATAGACAAGGTCCCGGATATGGAAGTTTGGGAGAAAGAGCAATGGAAGGCGGAAGCCAAGGTCCTCAAGGCTTTCTATCTGTTCCATCTTGTGAGGAAATGGGGCCCTGTACCCCTTGCAAAGGAAAATCTTCCCGTCAGCGCGGATATGGAGACGACCCGTGTCTACAGGGATAATATCGATGACTGTTTCGATTACATTATCGGGTTGATAGATGAGGCCTTGCCCGCCCTGTATGATAAGACATTTTCGCTTGAAGAATACGGACGTGTCACAAGGCCCATTGCTGCGACAATCAAGGCCAAAGTGGCTGTAACCGCCGCCAGCCCGTTGTTTAACGGGAATGAAGAGTTAAGCGGCCTGGTTGACAACAGGGGTGTCCAATTGTTCCCCACCAAGAGCGAAGAGCAGAAGGCTGCCCGTTGGCAAGCCGCCGTACAAGCCTGTGAAGAAGCTGTGGCAATTTGCGAGAATGCCAGTATCAAGTTGTATACTTATTCGGGCAGTTTCAGGGGTGACGAACATCTCACCAGGGAACTGACCTTACGGGAAGTAATCTGTGAGGATTTCAATGATGAAGTGATCTGGGCCAATACCCAATTGGGTACGAATAAAGACCTGCAGCGCTTTACGGCCGTCAATACCGCCAAAGATAAATACCCCGACCTCCAGTACTTCTATCCCGGTTTCTGCACGATTCCAATGAAGGTGGTCGATTTGTTCTATACGAGCCGCGGTATTCCGGTAGAAAATGATCCTCTCCGCCAGAACGTGGATCCTGAGCTACTCAGGACAGCCACAGATGCCGAAGAGGAACGTTGGTACATCCAATTGGACTATACGACGGCGGAGTTCAATTATGACCGTGAACCCCGCTTTTATGCCGATTTGGCTTTCGATGGATCCTATTGGCTTAACTCGTTGGATAATTACCAGACGCCTTCGGACTTGTGTCGTGTACAGCGGCTTCTCAATGGCGGCACTCGGACAGGGTATTCCATAAAGAAGCTTGCCAAGCATTCTCAGATGGTCTATTCGGCCTCTTCCGCTTCCGTTACAACCTACATCTATCCATTCTTAAGGCTTGCTGACCTTTATCTGCTCTATGCGGAGGCGATCAACGAGTTGGAAGGACCGAACGGGCCCCACAGCGAGCAACTTTTCACCAAACTGGATGCCATCCGGGAACGGGCCGGCATACCTGGGGTGAAAGAGGCCTGGGATCATTATAGCGATCATCCTGGGAAATATGCTACGCAAGCCGGGATGCGTGATATCATTCACCGTGAACGGAGCATTGAGCTTGCTTTTGAAGGAGAAAGATTCTGGGATATCCGTCGTTGGAAAACGGCTCCGGCTGAGTATGCGAAAAACGTTTATGGCTGGGACGATACGAATATGGGAACGAGGGCCAAATATTACAAGATCACTTTGCTTGCCGAAACCTCTTTTGTCCTTAAGGATTACTTCTGGCCTTTTTCGACGGCCATACTCGAGAACAACCCGAATCTTGTCCAAAACGTGGGATGGAAATGATAAAAGAAGAGATTATGAAGAAGTTATTGATCAGCATAACGGTGCTCATGCTCGTCGCTTCCTGTACTGAGTCAGGTCGGATCGACCAGATTGATCCGGCTGACTATGTGCCTCAGCAGGTTACGATCACTTCCGTCAGGCGCGTAGCGGGAGGAGCTATCATTAAATATGCTTTGCCGGACGACATCAACCTTCGCGGTGTCAGGGCCGAATACAACCGATCCGGCGAAGATGTATATACACAGGTGTCAAAGTATGTGGATTCTCTGAAAGTGGAAGGATACTCGGATACCCAGACCCACACGGTCCAAATCTACGGCATCGGGAAGAACGGGAGGAAATCGGCTCCGCTCTCTTTGGACATCACGCCGGGCCAACCGACGATCCAAAAGATAAGACTCTCGTTGTCAGAAACATTCGGAGGAGTCCGGCTCATTATGCAAGGCAATGAGGATAACGAATCCATAGCAATGACCATCTTAAAGGATGATAATGTGAGAGAATTCGGCATGGATCCGTCCGAGATGACTTGGGATGAAGTCTTTACTTATTATACCAATGGTCAGGAAGTCGCGTTCACCCGCTATGGTCTTGACGACACCCAACGGATTTACGGTATCTGTGCCCGCGACAGATGGATGAATTATTCCGATACCACTTATTTTCTTCTTACACCCTACCTGGAGGAAGAACTGGAGAATTCTTTCTGGAGAATCTATAATCTTCCGGGAGATGAAACGGATTGCCTAGAGGGAAAATACCAGTTTACGCGTCTGTTTGATGGGAAATGGAGTGACAACAACGGCTGTGCGGGATTCACCAGAGGTCTTCGGTTCAAGCAACTGACTATCGATATGGGATACACGGCCACTTTCTCGAGAATGCGTTTGCAACCGCGAGGGGTCAATCAGTCGTTATCATCCGGGTTTACTCCCTGGCGGTGGCAGATATGGGGTAGTATGGCTCCCAATTCCGACGGTAGTATGGATGATTCCTGGTATTTGTTGGGCGATTTCACACAGTACAAACCTTCCGGTTTGGCTGCAGATGGCTCGTTCGGGGTCTTGATGGATGAAGATACGGAATACTTCGTAAACAATAATGATTACGAGTTCGCACAGACCGATAAGATTTTGGATCCCCAGCGTGAGACTAGGTTTATCCGTCTTGTGATGCTGGACAGTTATAACACGTACTTCAATGAATTCGATGATGAGCCGACCAATGTCTATTATCTCATTGGAGAGTTGATGATGTGGGGCCAGAAAAGAGACTGATTATGAAGAAGCTGTTTTTATTTCTGTTTGTGGCTTTGATGTGGGCGGTCATTCCCGCGTGCAAGCCTCAAGATAGGATTTATCAGGAGTGGTACAACCAAGCCTATCAGACCAACTATCCCCAGCGCGCTACGAATCTGGTTGGCCAAGCCGGTTACCTATGTGCATACCTGACTTGGGATCGCCCGGTGTCTCCGACTTGTACAGAGGCGGTGGTTTATTGGAATTTCAACTCAGACTCTACCAAAATCAGTCTCTCGGATCCGAGATGCATCAAGGATAACTCAATTTTTGTAAAGATCGATGATTTGCGGGAAACGGATTATACTTTCGATGTCTATACCATCGATCGTGAAGGGAGCCGGTCTCTGGCAAGTGAAACTTTGGTTTCTCCCAAGGGCCCCGTTTATGTGGCGTCCCTTTCGCAGAAACTGGTTCTAGATGCTGTAATCAGCGAGATCAATGAGGCAGGGGTTATCAACTGGGGTGACAGATCCAAGGTCTCCCCCTTCTCTGAACTGCGTTATAAAGATGCTTCGTCCAGGGAGGTAACCATCGAAGTGCCGTCTTCAGACAAAACCACGATCCTTAGGGATATCAACTTTGACGATCCGGGCGCATTTGAGTATCGCTCTGTATTTGTCACCGATGCCTGTGCAGATACCATTTATGGAGAATGGAACCGCGTGACTTGGTTCGTCGACACGGATTATTCCAAGACTATCGCTCCCGGCGACGTCCGCATCGGATTCAGCACGCGTAAGAATGGTACGGTGACACAGGACAGCGAGAATCCGGACCTGTATGTATTTGATTGCACCGGGTCGGATATGTCTGCCAATGTAGATCCGCTCACGGCGCCATTGACAAAGCCTGTCCTTGTATTCCAGTATAAACAGACGTTGAAGAGCAGCAGTGTAAAGGTATACTGGATTGACAACGGTGGCTCGGCTGCCACACGGCGTTATAC
>JAEEGL013085285.1_pt1 | contig 10532 bp, 14 predicted proteins | sample 9134231 | NCBI WGS metagenome assembly JAEEGL01 (sample SAMN16246548, study PRJNA631951) | gut metagenome | biome: gut microbiome; feature: rumen; material: fiber-attached | host: Bos | place: Iran: Karaj | collected 2018-10
CGCACGTCCGATGATACTGCCGACAACGAAGATAGGTGCCATTGTTACCTTCCGATTGGCGAAGTACCGAAAAGTAACGGAGGATTGGTTGCGTCAGAACGGCATTGAGTATGGCGACCTGATTATGTTTAATGGCGCGGAACACTTGGATAAGAGCGCGGAAGCCGCAGCACGCTACAAGGCAAAGTACTACTTGGCGGCAGAATGGGCGACACTCTTTGTGGAGAGTAGTGCCAAACAAGCAGAGATGATACACAAGTTTAGTGGCAAGCAAGTCTTCTGCTATGAAAATGGAGTAATGTATGGTTAAGGTAATTGCAGTCAATAATGAAATCAAGAAACCGCTATGCGTTTTTGGTGTGGTGGATAATCAGCAAGGACATGCGATTGAAAGCGAAATGCTGCCTTGGCTGACCGAACACTATAACGTAATAGAGGTTCTGCATGACGGAACGAAGTTCGAATACCCTGCTTTGTTAGAGGCAAAGAGGGTGAGCCTTTGCTACGAAAAGCCGGTGTTATACATTCACTCGCGCGGAGCATATAACGTATGGCGTACCACAGTGCCTACACGTCGTATGTGGGAAGAGGAATTTGGCAACCAATGCGAGAAGTATCAGCAACTTGTCGATGATGCGCGTCCGACGATAGCGTGCCCGTTCGCCGACTGCGCGGGAGAACACCGCTATAACGGGTTCATAGCCAACAAAGCAGCGTGGGAGATGGCTGACATCTTGCCAAACGATGACAGGATGGTGTACGAACGCATATGGGCAGGCAAGGAAGTGCGTTTAATCGGTACGCTCATTCAGTCCGATGTCAATGACATTAAGAAAATACGAAGATACCTTTATCGAAACTTTGAATAGCATGGATATTCTTTACATTATAGGACGTGGTAGCAAGTGGAACAATAAAGAATTGCTCTACTCGCTACGCTCTATTGCCAAGAACGGCATCAACGTGGGCAGGGTGTTTGTCGCAGGATATATACCGCCATTTGTGAACCGCAAGGAAGTAATCTGCGTGCCCGTCGAAGACAAGACGGACACCAAGCACTATAACATACTCCATGCGATAGAAGAAGCCGTGGAGCGCACGGATATAGGCTGCAATGACAACGGGGATTTCTTGTATTCGTCTGACGACCATTTCTATATCAAGCCGACGGACTTCGCACAATACCCGTTCTATTGGCGTGGAGCGGATTTGCCAGCTAATCTATCGCCCGACGACAAGCACAAGAAGTATCATACCACCCTTATCAGCACACGCAAGTTATTGGAAGCGTATGATTTGCCTTTCTACCATTTTGCTTGGCACGGCAATACGCACTTTACCACGCGCCTATGGAACGATGAAGTATTCAAGCGTATGCGTAGATTGTCCTATATCATGCCGGAGGGGTGTGAGCCGACATGCCTAATGCTTAACTATTGGATTACCAGGGATGATGTGCAAATGAAGGTGCGCAGCGACATTAAACTTGGGATGTATGAGACGCGTGCTACCTTTCAAACCAAAGTGGAAGGGCGCGAGGTGTTCAGTAGCGTAGATAACATACAGTGCTCGTACATGGCTGAATACTTACAAACGAACTTCCCCGATAAATGCAAATATGAAGTATGACCATAGCAGAGTTTCACAAATTACAAAGCAAGAGCAGCAGAGGTAAGGCGGCAGCGTCAGAGCATGACCTTCAAGTCGGTTGTGTCAATGTCTTCCGTATGCTATACCCTGAATACGACCATCTACTGATGGCTATCCCTAATGGTGGTTTCCGAACGCAGAAGACAGCCGTGCTAATGAAACGAGAAGGCGTGGTGTCGGGAGTTCCTGACATGTTCCTTGCAGTACCGCGTAAGGGCTATCCTGGATTATGGATAGAAATGACGAACGGAAAGGCGGGACGAGTAAGTGATAATCAGAAGGAAATGATGTCACGGCTCACGGAGCAAGGCTACAAGTGTGTAGCATGCCGCACGTTAGATGAGTTCGTGAAGACGTTGCAAGATTATTTGTAAGATAACATAATAGCAGGGAGACAAAAAGTGCTCTCTGCCTTCTATGTCAAAGAGATTGCAAGCCGATTTGACATAGATAGAGGTGACCATAACCCACCACGACAGAGAGCAACTATGCTCCGTAGTGCGAGTTATGGTCGCTTCTTTTATATAATCAAAATAATGGCTTGCGAGTGCAAAAGTACTACTTTTTTTTGGAATGACCAAATTTTTAATGCAAAATAGTTATGAAATCAGAGATTTTAGAGCAAATCGCCACAGTAGTATCAGGCGTATGTGAGGTATCCGTGGAGCGCATACGTTCTCACAACAAAAGTGAAGACGTAGTAGATGCCCGTACAATCTTCGTTCACTATTGCCGGAAGTATGGATTAACTAACAATTCTATCATGCGCTATCTCCACCGAACGCGCACGTGCGTAGTGGATAACTACCTTGCGAATTTCTATATATATCACAAACAATCATATATGTTCCGTCTATCTTGCAGTAAAATTGCAGACAAGTTAGCAGAAATGTTTCCACCAACTACATAGTTACTATTTCTTCAAGTCACTCAATAGCAGTACTTTTGCAGCGTGATTCAAATGACTGAATTGCGCCAATCTCCGAAGGTATAAGAGGAGACTAAAAACCCATAAGTACTATGGAATCAGGAATGACATTGAGTGACTACATGACCTTGGAAAAAGTCGGTAATCGCAACAAAGGTGTAGCCAACACCGCACTTGGTTTAGGTATTGGTCTCGGTGCTGCTGCTCTTGTCGGAGTAGTAGCCGTAGGTTGGGGTCTTAACAGCGCGTCGAAGGCTCGTTCGCGTGCCGCAGAGAATCTTTCTGCTGCATACGCCGCTCGTCAGAACGATTTGCTTTCGCTCATTGCCACGGAGCGTGCAAGCCGTGAGACATGGCAGACCCGCAATCAGCCATCTATCGGTCAGTACGTGGACGTTCAGACCAACCCTGCGCTCAACGCGCAGTTGCAGGACTATGTAACTGCAATGGCAACCGCTACCGCGACCGCCAATGCGAACAGTCCGCTGAACGCTGCTATCGGAACGGATTCGTTCTTGAAGGTTCAACGCTATTCTGCACCGCAACCTTGCGGTTGTGATTCGTGCAATGGCTAACACCGAAGGGGATAAATAAGCATGTTCAAACGTGCTTATTTTCCCCGTTTTTGGTAAAATAAGCGGAAATGACCTTAAAATTTTTCTTAATATGCTATTCGGAAAGGAATATGACTACTCTATCGTTCGGACGACGAGCAAGGACGCGCTCAAACGAACGGCTCTAATCGCAAGCGGGAACGATATAAAGAAAGCGGAGGAGATATACGATTTCTTCATAAAAGACTTGCCGAACATGCCCGACTACGACCCAGTTCAGCCGACTACGTTTGAGCAGATGAAAGGCACGGCTCAACAAATATTGCAATGGGGGCAGGAGAACCAAGACCAAGTGCGTGGTGCTATCAGCCTAATCATGCAACTATTCGGCAGACAACCAATGCCGACACCAACGGAAGTACCACCACCAATCGCATAGTAGGCGCATAGTATGCTACAACCATATAACATAACATTGCACGTGTACGCGGAGAATCCGCAGGAGGCAGAAGAATTAGAGACCGCCTTGCGTGATTTCGTAGTGAGCAAGTATAACCAACGTGTATATCCCCGTGCTGCTGCCCTAACCGACATGGTGAAAAGATACGGCAACAGTCCGATAGTGAATAACTTTATACAATAAGACAATGGAAACAAGGAAACCAACCAATATTCTTGACGCGATTTTCTACGGAGTGGAGGTGACTAATCAAAACCTACTGACACTCTCGGAGAACTTCAAGGATATGTTCGACAAGATGGTAGAAATGCAGAAGCAGTTGGACGCAGTAATGGCGTTCTTCAAGCAGCCTGCACCTGAACAGCCTACGACTTCCGGCGATGATGGTGCGGTAACGGAAAGTAGGAAGTCAGATAAAATCAGTTAAGTTATGAACAAGATTCAGCCGCCAATCATCACGTTCACACCTTCGCTCGGAAGTACCGCAACTCCGTTCAGCGGAATCGTGAACATTACGCAGCGTTTGTGTTTCAAGTCGTGTGTAGGCAGTAATCCCGTCTTTGCGCCACAGTTCTCGGTACGTAACATTGCCAATGTCGGCAAAGGAGTGTACGCGTTTACCCTGCATTGTGAGGGTATCATCTCGTATGTGCCATGCGAAGGCGGTTGCTGCTGCACCAAACAACAACCGATTGTAGGTGACGTTGTAATCAGCATTGCATCGGACACCGCGCCAACCATTGAGATTGAGCCAGGCGCAAGCATCAATGCGTTGGATGCAACTCCATGTCAATCATGCAGCCGCACCTTCGTAAGTGACACGCCGCTATCAATCAACGTAACCACAACGGCAGGAGCGTGATGATGGTGGGAGTAGCAATACTGCTGATGTTGGCTGCCACAACGGCAGTTCACATGGGTTTGCCGCAGGCGGTTGCACGTATCGTCTCAAAGGTGCTATCGTGCCACAAGTGTCTGACTTTTTGGACTACGCTTGTAGGCTTACTGCTTGCCGGATGTCAGCCGAAGTACGCAGTATTGCTCTCCCTTTTGGCAGCATACGTGAGCAATTGGTATGCCATTGTGCTCATATTGTTGAATCGCTTATATGAAAGATTATGGGAAAGAGCAAACAAAAACAAGTAAACTCACCGAAACCGGCGGGTTTAGTGGTGCCGGAAGTTCCGACAATCCGCAAGCAAACACCGCTTATCGCGGCTTCGTATAAACCGATTCCAAGGTTCAGGAGCGGATGTAAATTCTGCTAATCGGATATGAATCGGATATGAATCGGATATTAGTAGGATATAAATAGGATATTGGTAGGATATTTTTAGGATAAAATCCGAATATGAATCCGAATATAAATCCGAATATTGTCCGAATACGGAGAGAACAAAAACCGAATATAAACCGAATAAGTTATGGATTACAAGAAAATGATTAAGTCTTTCGCGGATGCGGGTGGAGACGAAAGAAAAATGTGGTCTTCGGTGGACGTTACTGCCGAGGCTATGGAATATCTCAAAGAGGTATCACCCGAAAAGTATGAGTGCGTAATGCGCAAGTTATCAGAGGCACTCTATGGTAAGCACTACGACGAGGAAATGGCGTACAACGACGCAGAGAAAATCTTCTACGTGGATGCTAACGGAGTGAAGCATGTAGGCGCGCATTGGTCAGTCGAAGAAATCAACGCTGCTACAAAAGACAAGACTTTCCCTAAAGGAACGACCGATTGGGACAAGTTCATTGCCTACAACGTCACTTTCTCCGACCTGAACAGTAAGTTCAATGAAGAACAAATACTATGCGCTGCCTACCTTATGTGGTTCTCTGACCCTGATTGGCACGGAACGGGTAAGATTTGGGATTACATGTCATTGAACAAGTAACTGATTACTTCTTCATTGGCTTTGCGCACACGCTCCCAGTTAAATTCGATATAGTATTTCTCTGCCGTGCTTTTGTCAGAGTGTCCGAGTGCTTTGCTAATGACTTCATGCGGAACACCTATCGAATCGGCGAAGGTTGCCCAAGTGTAGCGAGCCATGTAGAAGTATAGGTTCTCACAACCTATCCGCTTGCCTACTGCGGAGAGCCGTGTATTAAGCCTGCGCTTGAACGTGTCATAGTCGTTATGCTTATGGCAAAAGTTCAGAAAGGTATCGGGGTCGGCATATTGGTCGGCTATGGAGCGCGCAGCGTCAGGAACATGTAGGTGTATCGGCAGCGGTTCGGTATGAGCAATCTTTTGCCGGACGAAAGACACATTGCCTTTCTTGTCGGGGCGGTGGAGGTTGTAGAGGTCTATCGGGTTAATGCCGCACAAGTAGAAAGAGAGCAGGAAGAAATCTCTTGCTTTCTTTTCTTCTCCTTTTAGGTCTGCGTGAATCAGAGCAAGCATAGTGTCACGCGACAAATGCTTCTTCTCTTTGCGAGCACTCTTAATCTCGAACTTACGGAATGGGTAAAGCGCGGGGGAAACCTTGTCGGACTTGATTGCACAGTTAAAGACCGCACGGATGTTGCGCAGGACTACGCTGCGGGAGTTCATAGATAAGCCTGCATCTACTTCGAGCCACTTGTTAAAGGTGGAGATATTGCGGAAAGACAAATCTTCGAACGTGATTTCTTTGCTGCCGAAGTATCGTTGCAGTAGAGCCAATGCGTATTTATATCCTACCGCAGTCTTCTCGGAACGGCAGTTCTCTATATATGTTTCCGTCTCCGCAGTAAACGTCACAATCTCGACTTCTTTCTTCGGCTGCTCTATTATCTTCCGAAGGTCGGCAGCGGTCAGCTGTGTAATGTTACGTGTATGCTCTATCTCTTGAATAGCATCTTCATAAGAGAAGAACACTTCCTTAATACGCTCGTTTATGTGCGTGGAGTTCGGAAAGGACTTATCCACTACGCGCAGCGGGTCGCCTACGAAGTGACGCTCGGAGACAAACACGCCGGTGCTAATGGTAGTGTTGGTGTTCAGATGGTTCAGTTGGAGTTTAATCGGGAACTGACCAAGTGCGTTAGAAGAACGCTTGTCGATGATAATTTTAAGTTTTGCCATATTGTAATAGTTAGTTGCGTGGTTAATTGCGTGGTTTTTGCGTGGAATATGTACCTTATATGTACCCAATTTGCAAAAATCCACTTGATTTTCATGCTCTCCTTGACTATTTCTTATGGGCAGAAACACAAAAAAACAAAGAGATGCAATAACGCAAGTCTTTGTTTTTCAGTCACTTTCGTGATAAGTGGGCGTTTACGGATTCGAACCGCAGACCCTCTGCTTGTAAGGCAGATGCTCTAAACCAGCTGAGCTAAACGCCCGTTTTTGAGTTGTCAAAAGTCCTGCTTTTTAGCCTCGCTAGGCCTTGGTAACCTTGTCTCTCAAAACCGAGTGCAAAAGTACTGCTTTTTTTTGACATGACCAAATTTTTGGGCAAAAAAAATGCATTTTAGGTCATTTTTTTTTCAAAATCCGGTAATTGTACCATTTTTGGCCCTCATAACGGCTAAAAACAGCGTAACAGATGGTGGAAATGAGTAGTCCGACAGTCATTCCGCCGAGCACGTCCAAAGCGAAGTGTTGACTCAGATAAATACGACTATATCCACCCAAAGCAGCCAACAAAACTAAAATAATTTGCAAAAAAACGCCTATGCAAATTGTAATGTAACGTTGTTGGTCGATTTCGCAATTAGTACGCTTAACGGCAAGACTCTTGGTGGCAACGATAGACAGAGCGAAAAAGACCGCAAAAAACGATGTGGTATGTCCACTTGGGAACGAGAGCCACTGATTCATGCGCACACCTTCTACTAAAGGCAATTGCACATCGGGCATATTGGCGGCAAACCAAACAACCGGACGCGGAGCACAAACAATATGCTTCACAATCTGCGTGAACAATTCGGAGCAAGCAATGCACGCCGAGGCCAATGCTGCATTACCTACTCTACCAAAAATCAGAATCAGCACACAAATGACATACGGCAACCACTCTGCCACGTGCGTATAATATCTATATAATATATCGCGTGCGGGCGTGTGGCGGTCGCAGAGCAAGAGATGCAACTCGCCTTTAGGTATAAATACTATGGCTAAGCTTAATGCCACGATGAGCATTAGGCTTAGACCGATAAAGATACCATTGCGGCGCAACAGATTCAGTATTTGCGATTGCAGATTGTTCATTGCTTATTTGATTCGTTGCCCTAATGTGGTATAGACAGAGGCCTTACGTACAATCACCAATTTGCCGTCACGAACCTCCTTGATAGCAGAAGACTTCTGCGCCGAATTCTGTTCAATAGCCGTTTGGGTGCCATCGTTGTACGGATCACCGTAACTCTGATCGAGTTGATAGAAGTTAACCGCCTGGCCTTGCTTGTTGCCCCAGATATATTCTACCAGTTCGGGATAATCAATAAACGGATTGCGGTTACCTTGGATCTTATTGACTTCAGCAGCACGTCTCAACTCCTTTTCGCTCACAGGATCCATGCGATGCCACTCCAACAACAGGTCGCGCAGCCATGGTCGGAACTCCTGCCAACTGTCATTAGTCATTGCCACTCCCGGTTCGCCGGAAGTGAGCCAAACGAGCGAATCGCCGTAGCACGCAGCAATATAGAAGTACGCACGCGCGAAATCACCTTTGTATTGGTCTTCCGGACAGAACACGCGTGTCAAACCATAAGCAGCACCGCTACCGGTTACAAAACTGCCGTTGTTGAATGTGCTGTCACTCGGAATGCCCGGCGCATGATTAGATTTACTACGGTTTGCCGAATAATCACCCGGCACCAAATGATAGAGATCGCAGTACGCAGGATTGACCGTTCCTCCCCACCATGATTTAGGAAGCATGTGCTCAATATCAAAGTCCTTGACACTGGCTGTTGGATTCTCGGGGTTGAAATAACGATGATTATTGGAGTACATATCCAGCACCTCATTCGTCACTGTGTCGCGATCGGTGTGATAGAATGCGTCCCATGATTTCTTACTACCACTACCATACTTATATCGCTTGCCGCAGCAGATGATTGCTCCAAGATGGTTCTTGAGGGTGGAGTCTGCGGTGTTTTGCGCATACTTATAGTAATCGCCCGGCATCGGACCGACAGCCATGCCCGTTGTATCCAGATCAAAAGTAGTACCACCTTGTCCTTGCGGCTTGATAGTCAATTCGACAGGCAGTTTGCGCGTGTACCAAACGGCATCAGTGCCCGTAGCCGTAGCAATGATCGTATCCTTGTAGGTAATAGCCTTGCTCGGCGCAGCCGACATCGTTATGCTATACGCCACACTGGCTTCGCCACCGGCAGCCGGCAAGGATGTAGGAGTAAGTGCGAACTCGGATTTAGAGCCATTCATTAGCGCGAGCGATATATTGCTGTTGATATTCTTTCCCACAACCGCGAAATCGATAGCATCTTCCATCGGTTCGTCTTCACTCTCCCAAGATACGGCACCCAGATTGAGCGTAGCGTATTGCATACCCAATATTGCCTTTGCGGGATGCGGGTTCTCTGCTTCGAACTCAATCTTCTGCACGTACCAGCGGTTGTAATTGGTGGTATCAGAAGATATTGTTATTGAGTCTGTTGAGGCATTGAGTAGTAACGTATAAGGTTGTAATTGTGTACGATGTCCTTCTTGCCAGTCGAAATATTGCCCGCAAATAACAATTCCTCTTCTTATTTTACTTGTAGAAATGGAATCTTTGGCAACAAGCGATGCAGCATATACCGTTAATGAAGTAATCGTATAATTGTCATCCAAGCCTATTGTCAATTCGCCTTTGAGACTGGTAGTTCCTCCTTTGATTCCGTATCCCTCTTTGGCGCGGTATATTTTTTCTGCCTTGCGAATCTCGCTAACACAGTTGTCCGTAGCACTAAGAACGATAGTGTTCATGCTTGTTATGGGGGTGCTGGAATCGCTATTACCGCTATTGAAAACGATAGTATATTTCTCCGCCATTAGGCTGAGGGAGAAAATAGCAGCAAAAAGGAAGAAAAGGAATCGCTTCATAAACTTGGAAATCTTAAAATTTGACACATTTTTGTACAGGCATTGAGTCCGATAAAACCTCGACTTGCCTCCGATTTGACTCTGATATGCCCTCGTTCACTATATCAGAGCCCAAAATCTTAAAAATCGTCACTTCTTTTTCGGCACAATGAGCAACAATATGTTGAGTGCCACGTACCAAACAATACATGCCGTGCCGCCGAAGAGTGCGAACTCGATATGACGCGTAGCGATGGCCTTCAGTATGCAATAGGTCAGCAGAACCAAACAACCGACAAGGAAGAAGAGCACTTCCATCTTCTGCGTCTTGAAACTCTTGAAACTGAAGAACGGAATCTCCGCATTCAGCAGATAGCAACTGACAAGCGACAAACCAAGCAGTGCCCAAGCCACCCAATCCCATGCCAACATAGCGTAAGGCATGCAACATATACCGCCCCAGAAGATTGCATTGGGCGGTGTGGCAAGACCGATGAACGAAGCGTGCTGACGCTCATCTACATTGAACTTTGCCAAACGCAATGCCGAGAAAGCAGCCATCAGCAAAGCCGGCAATGCCCACCAACCGAGGATAGGACGCAGATAGCAGAAGAGCATCATTGCCGGTGCCAGACCGAACGTGATATCATCTGCCAGCGAGTCCAGTTGTACGCCGATAGCACTCGGTGCCTTCAGCGCACGCGCACTCAGTCCGTCGAAGAAATCGAAGAACGCACCGGCTAGAATAAACACAAATGCCCAAACAAAGGCTCCCTGTGTTGCCAAGAAAACAGCTATACTGCCGCAGAGCAAATTGCAACTGGTGATAGCGTCAGGTATGATTCGTTTCGCGTTCATTTATTATAAATTTTGAGTCTTGAGTTTTTAAATCTTTTATCTTTAATCATGCAACCG
>JAEEGL013386999.1_pt1 | contig 10532 bp, 10 predicted proteins | sample 9134231 | NCBI WGS metagenome assembly JAEEGL01 (sample SAMN16246548, study PRJNA631951) | gut metagenome | biome: gut microbiome; feature: rumen; material: fiber-attached | host: Bos | place: Iran: Karaj | collected 2018-10
AAAGTAAATATGGTAATTCGACTTATTTTATATCTCTCCCCCATATATCTTGAGTATTTTAGCAACTCCCCAATGCTTATCGTATTACCTAATTTACTATCAAAAAGAACTCATTTGAGTTCTTTTTTTGTTTTTGGTAAACTTTTTTATATATTTTATATAAATTTATGGTAAAATATAAGTAAAGGAGCTGATGTATATGATAAATATTATGGTCGTTGAAGATGATGATTCTACTAGACGTTTGATTCATTTTTTACTTAAGGCAAATCAATTTACAGTTATAGAAGCTAAAAATGGCAATGAAGCATTAGACTTGATGACAAAATATGATATTAAATTATTTGTCGTCGATTTAATGATGAATGAAATGGATGGTTTCGAATTAACTAAGACTATTAGAGATAGTGGAGCAGTTACTCCTATACTAATTCTAACAGCAAGATCTTCTATTATCGATAAGAGAAAGTGTTTCGATCTAGGCGCAGATGATTATCTTACAAAGCCATTTGAACGTGAAGAATTAATTTTAAGAGTTAAGGCACTACTTAGACGTGCTAAAATAAATACATCTCACCAAGTAACTGTTGGAGATGTAACGCTTGATTATAATGGTTTAAGTGTAACTAGGGGAGACCAAGTTACTGTTATACCTAAGAAAGAATTCTACTTATTATTTAAACTTCTTTCTTATCCTGATCAAGTATTTACTAAAGAACAAATAATGAATGAGATTTGGGGAATGGATACTGAAACAGATGAAAATACTATTAAGGTTCATATTAATAGAATTAGAAATAGATTCCCTGACTATCCTTTTGAAATAGTAACTGTTAGAGGTTTAGGCTATAAGGCGGTAAAGAAAGATGAATAATAATAAGAAAAGTTTTCTATCGAATTTTTCTTCGGGGATTTTTCTATTACTTCTATTAACATCTATAGCATCTATTTTACTAACATATTTAGGTCTATATTATAAAATAATAGACTTTAAACTTACAGATATCGTTTTAAGAATTCTTTTCGCATGCTTTATGTGTGTGTTAATCACTATAATCGTTAGTGTTATTGCGAATTTCGGAACAAAAAAATATATTAACGATTTATCAGTAGCTATTCTTGAAGCATCTAAAGGTAATTTTAATTATAAAATTAATACAAAAGAACATACATTATTCAATGATGTATCTATTGCCTTTAATAAGATGAGTGACGAATTAAGTCAAATTGAAATACTAAGAAGTGATTTTATTGCGAACTTCTCTCATGAATGTAGAACACCAATAAATTCTATATGTAATTATGCCGAATTATTAGATGAACCATCATTAACTGAGGAAGAAAGAAAAGAATTCATAAATATCATTATTACAGAATCTAAAAGATTAAATAAATTATCTGATAGTATTTTACAATTAGCAAATGTCGGGGTTAAAACAGCACACTTTGAACCAACTACTTTTAGAATGGATGAATTATTAAAAGATATAATTGTAGAAAACGATCAAAAGTTTGGTGATATTGATTTAAAATTTGCGATTGATGAAGTAACCATCACAGCTAGAGAAATACATATCTACCAATTAATAAATAACTTATTAACTAATGCAATTAAATATACTAAAACAAAAATATTTATTTCTCTTCACGAAGAAGGAAACTTTATAAAATTTATTATTAGTGATGATGGTATTGGTATGGACGAAAATACTATAGCACATATATATGATGTAGCTTTCCAAGCTGATAAATCACATAATAATGGTTGTGGTTTAGGTATGAGTATTGTTAAAAAGATAATTGATCTTGAAGGCTATGAGCTTGAAATAATATCAGAACTTGATAAGGGTTCTACTTTTATATTAAAAATAGACAAAACAAAAGAAATAAAAAAGGCTTCTTAAAGCCTTTTTTTATTCTTCATCTGTAGCTATAATTATAGGTATAATTACAGGTGTTCTTTGAATTTCTTTATATAAATATCTAGATATTTCATCTTTTATTTCCTTTTTGTAATCATTCCAATTTACAAACTTATTAATTAGCATTTTAGCTCCAACTCGCATAAAGGCATCTATTATACCTTCATATAGATCAGGATTATCTTTTAAGTTAACAAAGCCTCTAGAATATACTTCAGGACCTGCAAGTATATTTTTTGATTTAGGGTTAAGATTAGCAACAATTAAAAGTATTCCATCCTTACTTAATTGTTCTCTATCTCTAATAACAACGTTATTAACATCACCAGCTACAGCGCCATCAATTAAGATTTCTCCTGCAGGGAATGATTCAATAACTTTTTCTCTAAAGCCGTTTTTAAATATAGCAAAATCACCATTATCAAGTATGATAACATTATTAATATCATAATGAATTTCATTAGCAATATCAATTAAAGCATATTGATGATTAAATTCACCCTTTACAGGTATAACATATTTAGGTTTAGTGATATTAATCATCATCTTTATTTCTTCTCTTGTCGCATGGCTTGTTTCAAGTAATTTCTTATTTAAAGTATTAATTCTAGTATTTACTCTAGATAATAAATCAAGAGTCTTTGCGGCAAGCTTTTCAGATCCATCAGTTGGTGTAGTCATTGTGATAATGGTATCTCTTGAGGTAATATTAATTAATCTATCAATTTTCTTACACATTCTTTGAAGCATAAAATATGGTTCATGTCTATCACCCGCAACGATAACTACCATATCACTATCATTATTAGTATTCTTATCATCAATATATCTTAGTGAAACTAGTTTTTCAGTAGGTATTTTAATATAACCAAGGTTAATAGCAATATCTACTAATCTTTGTGTTTTTCTACCTATAATCGCAACCTTTTTATCATATTTTAAGCTTACATCTATAATTTGTTGAATACGTCTTAAATCATTAGAAAAACTTGTAATAATGATTCTACCAGGTGCATCTTTAAATATAGCATTTAATCTTAAAAGTAATTCTTGATAGCTAGATGTTGAAATGTTTCTAGCACCATAGCAATCAGATAAAAGGGCTAGAACTCCCTCATTTCCGTAGCTTGCAAGCTTATCAAAGCTTGTTCTATAATCATCATCAACATTTTGGTCAAATGAATAGTCACCAGTATATAAAATAATACCATCAAGTGTATTAATCGCAATACCAAAAGCTTCAGGGACACTATGAGTAAGTCTAACAAATGATACTTTTACATCACCATAATCGATAATATCATTCTCATCAATAACATGTAATTTATAGTTATCTAAATTCTTCTTTTCAATTAAAAATGAGTCTTTTACTAAAGCCATAGTAAAATTAGATGCATATACATCAATATTTACTTCATCAATCATATAAGCAAGTGCATTAATATGATCATCATGAGCATGGCTTAAAAAGATACCACATATTCTATCTTTATTCTCTTTTAAATAATGGTAATCAGGAATAATAGTATCAATACCAAAGAATTCTGATGGTGGTACTTTTATACCACAATCCATCACAATTATCTTTTCATCTACTTCTACGATGTATAAGTTTTTACCTATTTCACCTAATCCGCCAAGAGCTCCTATTTTAATGTTTGGCATAATTTATCTCCTTTCTAAAAAGAATAGATACATGAAATAAACATTATATTTTAAAATTAAAGGAATCATTTTATTATTTATTTCATCATAATAATTCTTATTTAATTTATCTTTATAACTATTTATTAAATCAACATTCATTTTAAAAATAGTTTTAATATCTTTTTTAAACAAATCATCTATTTTTACATCATCTATAAAATATTTCTCCATATTGTTTGATGTATATCTTTCATATTTTCTATGACGACCAAAACGATAAAGTGGGGCAATTTGAATTCCTGTAGCATGAGGAATAGTAAGCATATCGGTAACAAAATGCAAAGCAAAACCTAGATTATAAAAATCATTATTTTTAATAGCTAAGTCAAAATACTTAATTAAATTAGTATAAGCATTTTCTTTTTTGCCCTTTATTCTATTATTAAATGTATCAGTTTCTTTGTCATAAATAGCATAGTGACTTCCCTTTGTTTTATATAAGTGATCAGGATCTACTACACCTTTAATAAGCATATTTATATCACTATCATTAACTATTTTATTTTCAGGATACATTTTATTGAAAATATCAATAGATTTTAGCATTATTTTTGTATGTCCTTTTGAATTCATATCGTTACCACCTATATATATTATACTATTTTTATATTTTTTTTAAATATAAAAGCGTATACAAAAAAAGCACTTTTAAAAGTGCCTTTTAATATGTTTTTAGTTTATCTAAAGCTTCTTCAAATGTTAAATTAACAAAATCTTGAGCATGGATTGTTTTACCATGTGCATCCTTACTAAAAGCACCAAGAATAATTCCTGGAATTACTGATTTAACATCATTAGGTGCTTTAGGACCACCTAAATTAGTTCTACACCAGCCTGGATCCGCAAGGCTAATAGTGATATTACTATCTTTATATCTAAATGCTAAATCATTAGTAATCTTATCTAGGGCAGCTTTACTGCCTGAATAAGCTGGTTGTTCAGGTTCGTGATTAATTCCACTAGTAACATTAATAATATAGCCCTTATCCATTTTCTTTAAGAAATGATATGAAATAAATGTAGGTGCAATTGTATTAACCATAAATTGTGGCATAAAAGAATCATAGCTAGCATTTAAAAAGTCAGTTGCATAACCAATTTGTATACCTGCATTATTAAAAACGATATCTACATCTACATCTATACTATCAAGCATTTTATTAATAGAATTAATATCCTCTAAATTACATTCTTTTAAAACATATTTGATATTATATTTTTTAATTTCTTCTTCAATAGTCTTTAAGTTATCTAGCTTTCTAGCTTGAAGCACTAAATTATAACCTTTACTTGCCATAAATTTAGCAATTTCAAAGCCTACTCCACGACTTGCTCCACTAATAAAACAATATTTTTCCATTTTAAAATTCCTCCTTTATTTTTTCTAATTTATCTATTAATTTGTCACAGAATTCATCATATTTTTTATCTTCTATTTGGCATTCTTTATGAGATAATACATAATCAATAGTCTTTTTGATTCCGTCTTTAAAAAGTATTTCTTGAGTGAAGTTTGGATTAAATTCTTTAACTTTTCTATTATCAAAAATAACACTATTTGCTTTATCTCCTATTAATGTACCTGTAAAATCACCTACACTAGCAAGTAAATGTGAAGATACATAATATGGCTTTAATTCAACATTTAAAGCATCAGCTATATATTTATAAATTTTATTCCAAGTTAATACTTCATCACCTGTGATTTGATATGCTTCACCTATTGCTTTAGAGTTTCCAATTAGAGGAACAAATAGCTTCGCAAAATCATAATTATTAGTCATAACCCATAGACTCTCTCCATCTCCATGAATTATTACTTTCTTTCCTTCAAGCATTCTTTTAACTACTTGATAGCTTCCAAACTCACCATGTACACCAAGGGGTACACTTCTTTCATCATATGTATGACTTGGTCTAACTATAGTTATAGGAAAACCTTCTTTTTTATATTTATCTAAAAAGAATTCTTCAATTGCTTTTTTATCTCTAGAATACTGCCAGTAAGGATTTTCTAGGGGTGTAGATTCATTAATAATAAAATTATCTACTGGCTTTTTATAAGCTGATGCACTAGATATAAAGATAAATTGTTTAGTTATATCTTTAAACAATTCATAATCTCTTTTTGCTTGATCCATATGGAAAATGATAAAATCACATACTGAGTCAAAGGATAAACCTTTAAGTTTTTCTTTAACTAAATTTATATCACCATTAATATCTACATTTATTTCTTTAATACCTTCAAGTCCTATATTTCTATTACCTCTATTTAAAAGATATAATTCATGCTTATTTTCTTTTAATATTTGTTTAGTAATAGCCATACTTATAGTACCGGTTCCACCAATAAACAATATTTTCATCATATCACCTCAACTACTACTATTTTACTAAAAAAATGAGATGAAATATATCATAGATTATAGGTTGATAAAAAATAGACAAGTAAACTTGCCTATAATAATTTCTTATAATATTTATACATCGTATTAAACTCTTTTTCATGCTTAATAGTTGATGTATCATCATGACCTGGATATACTTTAATAGATTCATCTAAATTATCAATTAATTTAACTAGTGATTTAGCCATATCTATTTCACTACCTGTAGGTAAATCACATCTACCACAAGATTCTTTAAATAAAGTATCTCCACTAAATAGTTTATTCTCATACAAGTAACAAACAGAACCCTTAGTATGTCCTGGAGTATGTATTACTTTTATTTCTTTATCATTAAGCTTGATAATATCATTATCTGTAACTTTAATAATATTTAAATCTTTATAATTAAAAGGCATATCTAAGCTAAACGAATCATATAGGCTTATATTAGAATACCTTAAAACCTCAACCTCTTTTTCATGTAAATAGATTGGATAGTTGAATTTATCAATTAAATAAGTATGATCAACATGAGCATGTGTTAGAAGCACTCCTAAAATAGTTAAATTCAGCTCATTTATACATTTTTCTATTTCAGCGTAATTTCCACCAGGATCAACTATAAAGGCGTTATTTTCGTCAATTATCAAATATACATTCATATTTATAATATCATTAGAAATAATTCTTTTAATCATTTAAATCACCATTATAATTATATCACAATAGTTCTAAATCTTTATTATTTATAAGCATTTTTGTGATTAATTCTCTATATTTATCTTTATCAACAATAATATCTATTCCTCCAACACTATTTCCGCTATCTTTGATGGATTGGCCTATATGATATATAATCTCATTCTTATAATTAAAGTCAATTACTATAATTCGATCATGAAATTCCTTGTTTTCTTTAATGGTTAGATTCATATGAGTGTCTTTTTTAAAATCGTTTATAAAAGTTTGATTTAAACTATTAGTTCCTTTATTATCTGTAAAAATGATTATTTTAACTACTGAATTAACACATTTAAGTAATAATAATGTTTTAATATCAATGTAATCATCAACAATATAAATTGAATGTTTTGCCTTTTTGAATGAATCTTGATAGAAAGCATCTGCATCTATTCTTTCTCCTCTTAAAAAAAGATAATTATTTTTATTATTAATGAAGTTATCCATTATAATTGATAAATCATTTTTAATTATTTCAAATTCTTCTTTTGTAACAAATCTTTCGTTTTGTTCATTTATAAGTTTCATTAGTTCTTTTATTGATGATAAATTATTAGAATCAATTAAATAATCTTTCATTTGTTTAAATAATCTGATTAGTTTTTTGCTTTGTTGAGTTGCTAAATCACCCTTTAATACCGTCATAAGCATATAAATACCTTGTTCAGTAAACGCATATGGTAAGGACCTTGTCATTGAAAGATTATTTGCGGTCGATTTTTTCGACCACAAAACAACTTTAAATTCATCTTCAGTTAATCTAAACATAAAATCAGAATCAAATTTTTCAATATTATTTTTCACTTGTTCATTAAACCTCTTAGTTTCATATCCATATATTTTAGCTAAATCAAAATCTAACATAACCTTTTCCCCTCTAATATCATATATATAAGAATCTATAGTTTCATTATTTAGTGTAGGTATAATTATTACATTACTCATTATAGTTCACTCCTTGTTAATTTTGATAAAAAAAATAAAGAGTTGATTTTTTTCAACTCTTACTTCTTTTCTTTATGTAATGTATGCTTCTTACATTTAGGACAATATTTCTTAATTTCGAAACGTCCAGGGATTGTTTTTTTATTCTTATCAGTGTAATAGTTTTCTTCCTTACATTCTGTACATAATAATCTTATAAAATCACGCATGGTTAAACCTCCCAACAATAATAAATTTATTTACCTAATATAATATAACATTTTTTTTAAGGTTTTGCAACTAATTTTTTTATGTTATAATTAATTTGGTGATAAAAATGCGTAAAATTACTAAAGTAATTCAAATAGGGGATAAATTTATAGGTGGATCTAACCCTATTTTAATCCAAAGTATGACTAATATTAAGACTTCTAAAACTGATTTAGTAATTAAACAAATCAAAGAGTTAGAGGATAATGGATGCGATATTATTAGAGTATCAGTATTAGATATGGATGATGCTTTTGCGATTAAAACAATAAAAGAAAATATTAATATACCGCTTATTGCGGATATTCATTTTGATTATAAATTAGCAATTGCTTCTATTAACGCTGGTGCTGATAAAATAAGGCTTAATCCAGGGAATATCGAAGATATTAATCATGTTAAGGAAGTTGTTAATTTATGCAAAAACAAGCATATTCCTATTAGAATAGGAGTAAATGAAGGAAGTTTACCTAAAGATTTAAGTTTATCACCAGAAAATATGGTTAAAGCATTAAAAAGACATATTGATATATTAGAATCCTTAGATTTTAAAGATATATGTATTTCCCTAAAAGCAAATGATATAAATTTATGTGTTGAAGCTTATAAACTAGCTTCTTCTATGTATGATTATCCAATACATATAGGTATAACTGAAGCAGGCTTAGAATATAGTGGTTTAGTTAAATCTTCAATAGGTTTAGGGATTCTATTATATGAAGGAATTGGTGATACTATTAGAGTATCATTAGCTGATGATCCAATTAAAGAAATTATAGCCGCAAAAGAGATTCTATCTAACTTTAATTTATATAGTAAACCTACCCTTACAGTATGTCCTACATGTGGTAGAACAGAATACGATTTAATCCCTATTGCAACTAAAATAAACGAATATATCAAAAATATTAAAAAACCTCTAAAATTAGCCGTTATGGGGTGTGTAGTTAATGGTATAGGTGAAGCTAAATACGCAGATTTAGCAATATGCGGAGGAAAAAACTGTGGTGTAATTATTTCACATGGTGAAATTATAAAAAAAGTTAGTGAAGATAAATTATATGATGAATTTATTAATGAATTAAATAAATTATTTTAAGCACTTTAAAAGTGCTTTTTTTATTGAATAAAAAGAGCACAACTAGTGTGCTCTAATTATTTAATTACCATTGTTCTGGTTCAAAATAAGTTTCTAAATAGTAATCACGAGAGAATGTACCCTTTATAGTGATACCAAACTTTTCTTCCATTGCTTCTGCTACTTCTTCAAGTTGAGAAGAATTATTAATCTTCATACCAGTTGTATGAGAAGAATCAAAGATTCTTTGAGCTAAATCAGATTGAATATATATTACTCTAGTATAAGAGATAATTACATATAATTCATCTAGTTCATCACAATCAACTCTTACCATTTCATCAGGATTTGTTGAAGTGAAGTTAATTGTTTGGCTTACTTCCTCCCAGTTATAATCAGTTACCTTAACTGTTACTGTAGCTACTCCATTTACCTCTAATACTGAATTAAATGATGCAGTAAGTTCATAATGGATATCTGACGAATCATAATCAGAGTATGTTCCATTTGCAGCTGCTTTTGCATCAAATAATGGTCTACATAAATCATTATTATAATCTTCATCATCATAGTCACTATATGCAACATAATATATACCATCAACTAGTTTTAGTACTCTAATTCCACAAACAGCCCAGCTTCTATAAGCTAAATCAGTAAGAGTTAAGAATTCACTAGTTGTGAATGCTTTCTTTTGATTAGAATAATATACATCTACTTCTCCAAAGCTGTATGTACCATAAGTAACTTCACAAACTAGATTATAACTTGTGTTATTTACGAAGCCTAAATCATAATATAAGTTAATTGTACCATCACTATTGAATGTATGTAATGCAAATGCACTTCTTGATTCAGTTAATTCAAAATCAGTACCTAAACTTAAATCTTCTAGATTAGATGTATTGATAATATAATAATCAGTTTCATCTGTTAATACATCATCTATGTAGTATAGATATTTAAATTTAACTGTTGAAGAATCTGTTAAATCCATTACTTGGAAATAATATCTATCACCATCATTGAATAATTCTGTAGTTAAAGGATCATTCTTATCTAAATAATATGTAACTTTAAATGTTTTAGAACCTGTAGTTTCAAGTGTCTTAATAGTTGCAGTTATATAGTTATCATTCATTGTTATATTTGATACAGTGAATTGTCTTTCTGTAATAGTGATTTCTCTAGGATTTGATGTATAATAATCATTTTCTAACTTTATATAATATGTTCCAACGCTTAATCCATCAGCTGGATCATATAATGAATAAGTTGTACCATTTGTTGAAATCATTATATTTCTATTTAGTGAATCAGTAATATAGTTACTTAAATCATCACCATAAGGAATGCTTGTACTGCTTAATTCAAAGGCTTGAATTGCTTTTACTACATTAAATGATTTAATTTCTGCAGTATAACCATCATTTATAGTTAATTTTACATACCATGTACCAATAGTTAATCTATTATTATCACTATATTCTCTAAATG
>JAEEGL013565085.1_pt1 | contig 10532 bp, 10 predicted proteins | sample 9134231 | NCBI WGS metagenome assembly JAEEGL01 (sample SAMN16246548, study PRJNA631951) | gut metagenome | biome: gut microbiome; feature: rumen; material: fiber-attached | host: Bos | place: Iran: Karaj | collected 2018-10
CCGGGGCCGGACGGAGACGGTGCTGGCCGTCATGCCCCTCGTCGCCATGCTGGTGGTGTTCGGCGCCCTGGACGGCCTGACCCAGAGCGGCAACTGGCCCCTGTTCTTCCTGATCGTCGGCGGCCTGACGGCCCTGGGCGGTCTGCTGGGCCTGTTCTTCCTCCGGGAGCCGGAGCGGCTCAAGCGCGCGGAGGGCAATTACTTTGACGATATCCTCTACGGTCTCCGGCCCGCCGTGGTCCGCGCCAACCCCATGCTGTATCTGTCCCTGGCGGCGCTGGCGGTGTACTGCATGAGCCAGCAAGTCTATATGCCTTATCTGATCATCTACATCCAGCGGTTCCTGGGCATCACCGACTATACCCTCCTGCTGGCCGGCGTGCTGATCGTCAGCTCCGCCGTGTCGGTGGCCTTGGGCGGCGTTGTGGACCGGCGGGGCAAGCTGCCCAGCCTGTGGGCGGCGGCGCCGGTGGGCGTAGCGGGCCTGGCGCTGATGTACTTCGCCCGGAGCCAGTGGGCCGTGCTGGGCGCCGGCATCGTCATGCTGGGCGGCGGCATGGTGATCTCCGCCTGCTGCAACGGTCTGATCCGGGACTACACCCCGGAGGGCATGGCGGGCCGGTTCCAGGGCATCCGCATCATCTTCCAGGTGCTGATCCCCATGGTCACCGGCCCCTACCTGGGCGTGCTGGCCATCCGGTCCACCGGCCTCACCTACGAGGACCTGGGCACGGTGAAGGAGGTGCCCACCCCGGGCATCTTCCTGATGGCGGCGGCGGTCCTGCTGCTGCTGTTCGCGGTGATGGCCCTCATGGCCCGCCGGTTGAAAAAGGAGGCCGGGAGATGAAGCGGCTCTATACCCCCTGGGGCGAGAGGCTGGACAGGGAGCATCCCCTGCCGGAGTACCCCCGTCCCCAGCTTGTCCGGAATAGTTATGTCAACCTGAACGGCCCCTGGGCCTACGCCGTGGAGGACCGGGAGGGGCGGACGCTGCGGCAGGGGACCATCACCGTGCCCTTCGCCCCGGAGTGCCTGCTGTCCGGCTGCGATTTCCAGCTGCAGCGGGACGAAACGCTGCGCTATGAGCGGACCTTCACCCTGCCGGAGGGGTTCCGGCGGGACCGGGTGCTGCTCCACTTCGGCGCCGTGGACCAGAGCTGCGGCGTTCTGGTCAACGGGAAGGCGGCAGGCGGCCACGAGGGGGGCTATCTGCCCTTCACGCTGGATATCACCGACGCCCTGATCCCGGGGGAGAACCGGCTGGCCGTGTGGGTGCGGGACGTGACCAACGGCGGCCCCCACGCCTACGGCAAGCAGAAATACCGGCGGGGCGGCATCTGGTACACCGCCACCAGCGGCATCTGGCAGACGGTGTGGCTGGAGAGCGTGCCGAATAATTATGTTAACCACATCCGGCTGACGCCGGACTTCGACGGCCGGCGGATCTGCTGGCAGATCCTTGCCGATGAGCCCGCCGGCGCCCGGGTGCGGGTGCTGGCGGAGGGCGAGACGGTGGCGGAGGGCGGCTGCGACGAGGGCGGCCGGGGCGCCGCGGAGATCCCGGCGGAGCGGTTCCGCCCCTGGACGCCGGAGGACCCCTTCCTCTACGATCTGGAGATCGTCCTGGGGGAGGACCGGGTGGAGAGCTATTTCGGCATGCGGAAGTTCTCCGCCGTGGAGTACCGGGGCCATCGGGTGTTCGCCCTGAACAACGAGCCGTATTTCCAGTCCGGCCTGCTGGACCAGGGCTACTGGTCCGACGGCCTGTACACCCCGCCCGCCGACGAGGCCATGGTCCACGACCTGGAGACGGTGAAGGCCATGGGCTTCAACATGCTCCGCAAGCACATCAAGATCGAGCCCCTCCGGTGGTATTACCACTGCGACCGGCTGGGCATCCTGGTGTGGCAGGACGCCGTCAGCGGCGGCGATCCCTTCCTGCCCCTGTATACCCAGTACCTGCCCTTCATCGGCGTGAAGGTGAAGGACGCCCCCTCCCGGAAGCTGGGCCGGGCGGACGAAAAGGGCCGCGCCCGGTTCGAGCGCGACCTGGAGGACATGATCGATCTTCTCTGTAACTGCGTGTCCCTGTGCCTGTGGGTGCCCTTCAACGAGGGCTGGGGCCAGTTCGACGCGGTCCGCATAGCCGGGGCGGTGAAGGCCATGGACCCCACCCGCCTGGTGGACCACGCCAGCGGCTGGCACGACCAGGGCGGCGGCGACGTGCGGAGCTGCCACGTGTACTACAAGCCGGTGCGCCTGAAGAACGACGGCCGCCGGGTGCTGGCCCTGACGGAGTTCGGCGGCTACAGTCTGCCCGTTCCCGGCCACTGCGCGGAGGAAAAGGAGTTCGGCTACCGGGCCTACAAGTCCGCCGGGGAGTGGATGGACGCGGTGGAAAAGCTCTACCGCCGGGAGGTGATCCCCCTCATCGGGAGGGAGGGCCTCTCCGCCGCCGTCTATACCCAGGTCAGCGACGTGGAGGAGGAGGTCAACGGTCTGATGACCTTCGACCGCCGGGTGACGAAGATGGACCCGGCCCGGATGGCGGAGATCAACGGGGAGCTGAAGCTCTGACCCCTATCCCACCACCCACTTCACCAGCAGGAGCAGCAGGAAGCCGGGGACGCCCAGGATCCCCGTCACCAGGCCGTTGAACCAGTTGAGGCCCAGATGCAGGCCCGTCCAGGGGGCGGCCAGATTCACCAGCCACATGGCCGCGAAGCCCAGCGCCGCGTTGAGCCCCAGGCGCAGGGCCAGCTTCAGCGGGGCGGCGAAGATCCGGACCACCGCCACCGCCAGGAACAGCAGCGCCAGGCCCAGGCCCACGTACTCTATGACAGACACGCTCCGCCTCCCTCCGCGGCGGCAGCCGCCTCCTGCTCCCTGACCTTCCGGATCAGATAGCTGTACCGGGCCTTCAGGGCGCTGATCTCGTAGACGCTGGCGTCCACCAGCTCCGCCTCCCAGGCCTGGTCGAACCGCTCGTAGGCCCGGTGCAGGGCCTGCACCGTGTCCCGCAGCTCCCGCCGCAGCTGGGCGCCGGGGCTGTCGTCGCGCTTGTTTTTCACGGGGGATCCCTCCTTCGTCGTTTATCCTATCTCTATGCCCAGCATGGACAGATATGCCGGCTTTTATCCGCCCGGCGGAAAGGACGTGTTCTCATGCACGAGGAGTATATGCGCCAGGCGCTGGCTCTGGCCCGGGAGGCCGCCGCCGCGGGGGAGGTGCCCGTGGGCTGCGTCATCGTCAGGGACGGCGCGGTGGTGGGCCGGGGCCGCAACCGCCGGGAGGAGAAGCAGCAGACCGCCTCCCACGCGGAGATGGAGGCCATGGCCATGGCCAACGGGACCCTGGGCACCTGGCGTCTGGAGGGCTGCACCCTGTACGTGACCCTGGAGCCCTGCCCCATGTGCGCCGGGGCTATCATCAACGCCCGGGTGGACCGGGTGGTATACGGCGCCCGGGACGAGGCCATGGGGGCCTGCGGCGGGGTGCTGGACCTGTTCATGGAGGACTTCCCCCACCGCCCGGCGGTGCTGGGCGGGGTGCTGGCGGAGGAGTGCCGGGCCGTTCTGTCGGACTTCTTCCGGGACCTGCGGGGATAGCGCCCTCCGCCCACGCGCGAAAAAGCGAACAACGAGGACCGGCCGCCCAGGGCGGCCGGTCTTTTTTTCGCGGGTTCTGATGTTTCCGGCGGCGCTGTTTTTTTGCGGGCGGCGCTGATGTTTCCGGCGGGCGGGCGGTCTGTTTTTCGGCGCGGCGCGGTTCCGCTCTTTTTCACATTATTTCGAAAAAACAGCGGAGATTGGGCCGCCGGCCCACCAAATCGGCGAAGGAGAATGGTATGATGTCCACAATAGGGTATGTATACCTTATCCGCGCAGACCGATACGATACGGTCAGAAGTGGGATTTATAAAGCGGCTGCAAGCGAAAACTGAAGTATCACTTGGGAATCCGCTGCCACTCTGGCCAAAAAACACTACATGGAGGGAGATTGAAATGGAAGTTAAAACTTGCAAAAAATGCGGGGCAGAATTATCGGAAGGCCAGGGTTTCTGCCCAAAGTGCGGCACTCCGGTTGTCACCAAACCTACTTGCGGCAAATGCGGAGCAGAATTGGCAGACGGGCAGGAGTTCTGTCCAAAGTGCGGACAGAAGGTAGGACTTGCCATTGACGAGAACGTCTCGTCGGCGATCGATCGGTTCAATGCGGGTGTAGGAGAGCAGAAAAAGAAAAAATCAAAAAAGACCGTCCTTGTAGTCGCAATCGCCGCTGCGCTGGTCGCCATAGGCGTTCTCATGTTTTTCCTCTTGTCCGGCTCGTTCAAGGGAAAGTATCTGTATATAAGCGGAGATTCCGGCAGCTACTATAACTTTGAGGATGATTACTATATCTACAAGCTGGACGATGACACAGAACGGGGAACGTATGCGGTTGAAAAAGATAAGGTCACTTTGACTGACAGCGATGGTAACGATTCTGTTCTTTACAGAAGCGGAAAGTATATTTTCCGAAGCGCCGCTCACTATGACGAAAAGATCCCGGACGGCAGCACTGTGGACCAGACGCTGACCAAAACGGCAAGCACAAAATATAAAGGATATACGCTCACAGTAAGGCAAGAACTCGCGCTGAAGTCCGACGGCACATATCAGTATACTTTCGAAATGATCTATATCGGCACTACTGTCGGCGACAAAATCAAGGAATCGGGAACATATGAAAGATCCGGAAGCAAACTGATATTGTCCCCCAGCGGCGAGAACTACACGAAGACGTTTTTCATTCGGGATCAAATCGTTTATGATTCTGTCTTTATGAAAAGCAAGTAATTACAGAGTGCGATCCTAAAAGGTACAAATAAATCAGAAAGAGGGTTTACTATGGAAGACTACATCGGCAAGATCTGTCCTTATTGCAAGACGGAGATCAAAGAGGGCGACGCCGTCAAGGTATGTCCTTCGTGCGGCATCCCTCACCATGAGGCATGTTGGACAGAAAACAAGGGGTGCACGACCTTTGGTTGTGCAGAGCAGCACTACGAAGAACAGCACACGAACCCCACTGATGTTTGTGTGAAGTGCGGCGCGCCGCTTGGAGAAGGCCAGGCTTTCTGCACCAAATGCGGAACTCCGAAAGGCGGTCCCAAGAAAAAGCTGTGCGGCAAATGCGGCGCAGAGCTGGAAGAGGGTCAGGAGTTCTGCCCGAAATGTGGTACGAAAGTCAATGCAGCTCCAGCTCCCGGCGTGACCGCTGCAATTAACCAAATCAATACCAAGGTGGATCAAGTGGTCAGCAAGGGCAAGAAGTCGCCCATTATCGTAGCCGCAATTGCAGGTGTCGCTGTGCTTGCCGTCATTCTCATCATCGTGCTCGGCAAGGGCGGCGGCAGCAAGGTCAATCTCAAAAAGATCTATGACGAGTATTGCTCCTCCACTTGGGCCTCCGTCGGTTCTGACGGAAGCTATCTTTCCATTGATACAAATCCCGATGACAACGATGATGACGGGCTTGCATACCCCGCTGCGTACACGGCAATCAAAAATGTGAATAGCGCCCTCGGCCTTCCGGACTCTCTGATTAACGAGATGGGCCAGACAACAGGCGCAGACGGCAAACAGACCGAATCCTTCGATGATATCGGAATAACCGTCTCGTGGAAATACCATCCGGACAAAGGACTTGAAGTTACTTACAAGAAGATGAAGTAAACAGCGGCGAGGTTTTGTATAGGAGAGTTTTCTGTATCAGGCGAACAAAACTCATGGTTGATTGGATTCAAAAATCCATGACAATGGGGAAGCCTTTTCTGACCGCGGAAAACTCTCCTATACTGCTTTGCCAAACGCGCGTCTCCCGCTCGTCAGAACCGGCAAAGCACGATAAGAAAGGAGTATCCGTAATGGGCAAAGTGAGTGTGGTCATCGTTGATGCTACCGGCAACAAAGAGCAGAAAGTCGGGCTTCCCGATGACATCAAATGCGGGATCATCATGGTAAAACTCGTTGAGAAGATCAAGCTCCCCTCCGTCGGTCCGGACGGGAACCCGATCAGCTATAAGTTCATCCACAAAGTGACAGGGCGTCAGCTTCTTGAAGCGCAAACCTTGGCAGAAGCCGGAATCAAGGACGGAGATGTCCTTAGACTCCAGCCTGAAATAACAGCCGGTTGAGGTAAATGATGGGGAATGATATCGAATTAAAGTCAAGCGACTTTGAAGAGGATCGGTATGGACGGCTCAAATTGATCCCCTGGTGGGATCAGGACAGATTGAGGAACGCTGTCGTTATGGTGGTCGGCGCAGGCGCTATCGGCAACGAACTCATTAAAAACCTTACCCTGCTCGGCATCGGGAAAATCCTGATCTTCGACATGGACTCGATAGAAAACACGAATTTAACGAGATCCATTCTTTTCAGAGCCAAAGACGTCGGCAGGTTCAAGGCGGAAGTCGCCGCCGAAAGAGCGCGCGAAATCAATCCCGACGTTCGGACAAAGGCGTTTGTAAGCAATATTATCGACGACGTCGGCCTCGGCGTTTTTCGCCGGGCAGATGTCGTTCTTGGCGGTCTGGACAATCGTGAGGCCCGTCTGGCAATCAATCAGGCGTGTTATCATGTGAACAAGCCCTGGATCGACGGCGCAATTGAAGCGCTTAACGGATTTGCCCGTGTCTTTGTGCCGGGACATGGCGCCTGTTATGAGTGCACCATGACGGAAACTGACTGGATGTTGATCAATAAGCGGAAATCATGCGCCCTTCTGACGCACCAGCAGATGAACGAGGGAAAAATCCCCACTACGCCTACGTCGTCTTCGGTAATCGCCGGCATTCAGGTCCAGGAAATGCTGAAGCTTCTGCATTCGGATCGCGGACTGCCGACGCTGGCCGGAAAGGGCTTCGTTTTCAATGGATTGACCCATGATTCCTTTGTTGTGGAGTATCAGCGCAAAGAAGATTGCATGAGCCACGACGTCTATGATGCGATAGTTGAGAAACCCTGGTCCGTCAGAACGATGACTCTGCGCGAATTGTTAAAGCACATTCGGGATGATCTCGGAGAAAAAGCAGTCGTTGACTTTGATCGCGATATCGCAACCCGCGCGTACTGTTCTTGCGGAAATATAAAAGACCTTTATTCCCCTGTTCATAAGTTGAAAGGCGAAGCGCTCGTTTGCCCCAACTGCGGCGCGACAATGCAGTTCGACACGATTCACAACATCCGCGGAGATGAGGATTTCCTGGATAAAACCCTATTCGAAATCGGAATTCCGCTTCTCCATATCATCTGCGGAAGAGTCGGGATGAATGCCTTGTACTATGAGTTTACGGCAGACGAAGAAGAAGTATTTAAGGATCTGTAAAGGAGAAAAGGTATGACGCCCGCAAGAATGAGAAGGCTGTCTTCGGACTATGAAGAAGTCAAAAAGAACTTTGCCGGACACAAGCATATCATTGTGACTCCAGTTGGTGACGAGCCGCCGGAGAAATACCATGTCACATACTTTGTGAACGGCATCTATTTGCTGCCTGACGGCAAGATAGAAACCCTGGGACGGCATGAGGTGGACATCACGCTTCACGCCGATTACCCAAGATATAAGCCTATTTGTAAAATAACCACCCCGATCTGGCATCCCAATTTCAGAGACGGCCAAATATGCATTGGAGATATTTGGGGCGCAGGAGAGTCTCTCAGCGACATCATCATTAACATCGGCGACATGATTCAGTATAAATCATGGAACGCTTATAGTCCTTTGTCATCGGAAGCCGCGCAGTGGGCAATGGAGAACAAGCACCTATTCCCTGTCGGGAACATCGATTTGTTCTACTCCGACTATGCCTCTGCTAAAGATCCCGTTGAGATAGACCTTCTCGATGATGAAGCCAAAGAAACGAGCGAAAAAGCCGTGCAGCCCGCCCCCGTCATGGACTCTTCCGAAAAAACAGATGACGCAAAAGACGCAGGGGCTTCACTTCCTATAACAGAAAATGCCAATGATTTTGAAATAACCGCAGAAGAGCTCGCCGGTATTGAATTTGTCCCCGCCGCGCAAAGGATGCAGACGGCTTCTCACGGGGGCTTTGTAAAAGGCAAAAAGGTAAACCTTAAGACAATTCTTATCAAAGGATTGCTTTGGGCGCTGATCGGTGCATTCGTGGGATTCGGCATTTCCGAGATAAGCGGAAGCAACCACAACCACAGGTTTGTTTCAAAACTGTTTGGCTATACATATCTCGCCGATTACTTCGAGTACTCCCGAAAAGCTGACGCTGAATTTGATCTCGCTTATTCCGAATTTGAGAATTATTGCAAGGATAACGGACTAAGTCCAGACAGTTCGACGGTATTTCAAAACTGGTACTCGAGCAGGGCTACACCTGAAGCCAATCAGCATCTCAGTAATTATTTCGATTATGACAGCAAAGCGGATGACGCCTTGTTTGACTCCTGCAAATACGATTTTGATTACAGCGAAACCGATTTGAAGAACGGGTTGGCGAGAGTATCCAGAGTAAGCACCGCTTTCTGGTCTTGCCTGATTGCGCTCTTCATCGGCTTGTTTATGGGAATCGGCGAAGGCGTATTTTATGGATCCAAGGAAAAAGCGATAAAATATGCGGCAATTGGAGCGGGCATCTCGCTTGTAATAGGGTTCGTCAGCGGGGATGCTGCTCAGTGGATGTATTCCGCAATGCTGGGTGACAATCCGTCATTGCTGGCAAGTTCCTTTATTCGCGGTATTGGCTGGGCCGTAATGGGTATAGGCATCGGTCTTGCCGTTGGTCTCATCAGGCCGGAAAAGAGGAGGCTCCTCTTCTGCGTATTGGGCGGCTTGATCGGCGCTTTCATCGGCGGCTTCCTCTTCAACTATGTCTGCAAGCTGATTCCTAACGCCGTTGCGGCGCGCGCAGTGGGCGTCGTCATCATGGGCGGGCTGATTGGCGTTGGCGTGGGACTTCTCGAGCAGTTCGCAAAGCAGGCGTGGCTCAAAGTCATCCGCGGTGAGTTTGAGGGCAAAGAATATCTCGTCTTTGCCGGAACTACCAGCATCGGCAATAATGGCAAGAACACGATTGTGCTCTTTAAGGACAAGCTTGTGGGACCGCATCATTGCGATATCGTTCTTGAGGGCAGCAAATACGTCCTGGTTGATTGCGGGACCCCGATGGGAACAATAGTAAACGGAATGAAGACTTCCCGCCATGTATTGAGGCAAGGAGATGCAATCGCAATCGGCAATTCTGTATTAGTGTTTAACACGAAGTAAAAAATGGAGGCGAGTATCATCGTGAAGGCGGTAAAGAGGATTTCTATAATCTTATTCGTGCTGGCGATGATACTCGCCTCTCCCCTTTCCGTATACGCCATAGGGTTTGATCCGGAGGACGTATATGATTCTGTGTTTGTGGTGTATTCAGGAAACAGCATGGGGAGCGGCTTTGCCATCGGAGAAAACTGCATCATCACGAATGCCCATGTCATTAACAATCAGTATGACGTGAGAATAGAAACATATGGCGGCGACATCAGGAGAGCATTCGTCGCTGCCATGGATGAGCGGATAGATATTGCCGTACTCGGCGTTGCGGACGCGTCATTTGCCCCTCTTCGGGTTGCCGATCTGAGCGCGGTAAATGTGGGAAACGACGTTTATGCCATTGGCGCGCCCAACAGTCTGGCGTTCACACTTACCAAAGGCGTCGTTTCATCAAAAGACCGGCTTGTCAGCAGGCAGAAGTATATTCAAACCGACGCAGCCATCAATTCCGGAAACAGCGGCGGCCCGTTATTGAATGACGCCGGTGAAGTAGTCGGCGTGAATTCGTATAAAATGTCCGATTCGGAGGGCCTTGGACTTGCAATTCCGATCGATGTCGTCGTTTCGTATTTGGAAACGGGCGGGATCGAACTTGACGAAAGCGGAAACGTCGACACACCGGTCGTTGAAGAACCCTCCGCCGATGCGTCAACCGGCAGGCCGGCAAGCGAAGGCGCTTCTTCGCGGCAAGCATCGTCAACGGCGGTAATCGTCCTTGCCGTTTGCCTGGCCGCTTCTGCCGCCCTGAACATTGTAATGATAGTGACGCTTGTGTATCGGAAAAAGAGAAACCTGTATGTTAAAACGGATCCTTCTGAGCGCACAGATTTCGATATAGAGATAATAGATTAAGGAGAATGTCATGGCTAAGAAGAAAACGATTCAGCGTAATCGAGGCCAAAAGAACACGGCTGCCGTCGACTTATCTTTGCCGCAGAATATTGTGCTGTTTGGTGAACAGAACCCGGAAGACAAAAAGGTTTATATTTCTCAGAACATCTACAAAGAGATCCACCGCTTCACAAAGGACAAGACCAAAATCGAAAGCGGCGGCGTCCTGCTCGGTAATGTGATAGAAGATTTCGGGAAAACCAATATCGTCATTCGCGCCTTCATTGAAGCGAAGTATTGTGAGGGCACGCCCACTACGCTTAAGTTCACACACGAGAGCTGGGAGTACATCCATAAAGAGGCGGCAA
>JAEEGL014044231.1_pt1 | contig 10532 bp, 9 predicted proteins | sample 9134231 | NCBI WGS metagenome assembly JAEEGL01 (sample SAMN16246548, study PRJNA631951) | gut metagenome | biome: gut microbiome; feature: rumen; material: fiber-attached | host: Bos | place: Iran: Karaj | collected 2018-10
CCACCGGCGACATGACCGACCTGATCCAGAAGGGTGCCGATCACTACACCGGCGGCGGCGCCAAGGCCATCGAGGATGACATCCTGGTGGACATGTATCCCCTGCTGGAGGAGTACTCCTGCAACTACTGGAACATGATGCAGACCGATCCCACCTTCTACCGCAATGTGGTCAACGATGAGGGCCAGGTCCCCACGCTGATCGGCATGTACAAGGATCCCTACTACACTGACCAGGGCATGTGGATCCGGAAGGACATCCTGGAAAAAGTCGGACTGGAGATCCCCAAGACTCTGGATGAGCTGGAGACAGTTCTGGAAGCCTTCAAGAATGAGGGCCTCACCGATCCCATCGTGATCCTGTCCGAGGGACAGTGCGACATGCTGACCCGGGCCTATGACGCCGGCGACAAGCTGGTGGACGGCAAGGTGGTCTCCAACGCACTGACCGACAACACCAAGGACATGTTCAAGAAGATGCACGAGTGGTATGACAAGGGCTACATCAACGTGGACTTCGTCACCTACACCCAGTCCCAGACCAAGCCGCCTCAGGACGTGGTGCTCAACGACATGGGCGGCATGTTCGTGGAGGACGTGGCCTCCATCGCCGGCTGGTGCAGCTATGCCGCCAACCCGGACTTTGACCTGTGGCCCATGGGCCAGATCCGCCTGACCCCGGATCAGAAGCTCAACACAGGCTTCATCGGCGTGCGCGCCGCGGACAAGTATTCCCTGTCCATGTCCGTCAACTGCGAGGAGCAGGAGCTGGCCATCGAGTACATGGACTATCTGTTCTCCGATGAGGGCTTTGTCCTGGCCAACTACGGCATCGAGGACTATACCTATACTGTTGACGCCAACGGCGACTACCAGTTCACCGACCTGATCCTCAACAATCCCCAGGGCTTTGACTGGCAGCTGTGCCAGAGCCTGTACATCAACCCTGGCTTCCCCTGCCTCAACGACCTGCATGCCCAGGAGCTGACCTACACGGACGCCCAGAAGGCCGCTGTGCCCACCTGGTGCGATGCCTATGACAGCAGCGACGAGACCATCCCCAACCAGAGCTTCCTGAGCTATACCACTGAGGAATCCTACCGGCAGGCGGAGCTCCAGACCGATCTGGAGACCGTACAGGATGAGTTCCGGCTCAAGGCCATCACCGGCCAGATCGACATCGACGCCGAATGGGACGCCTATGTACAGCAGTGCAAGGACATGGGCTATGATGAGCTGCTGGAGATCACCCAGGCTGCGGTGGACCGCTATCTGCAGAAATAATCAATCTACAGCAAGATAACCTCATTTCCGCAGCGACCGCCTCCGGTTACCGGGGGCGGCCGCTGTTTTCGCGTGAAGACAAAAAGAGTGCCCGGCCGCGGCCGGGCACTTTCTGATTTTCTTACAGAGACTGGATCTCTTCCTCGGTGATCAGCTCAATGCCGCCCTCCTGCAGGACGCGCATTGCCTGCTCGTTGTCCTGAACCCGCAGCACCACATAGGCGCTGGAGCCGGATACAGACACAAAGGCGTAGAGATATTCCACATTGATCTCGTGGTCAGCCATCAGGGTCAGCACTCTTGCCAGCCCGCCGGGGCAGTCGGGCACCTTCACGCCCACCACCTCCGTGATGGAGAAAATCGTGCCGTTTTCCGTCAGAACAGCCCTGGTCTTTTCCACGTTGTCCACGATGAGCCGGAGAATACCGAAGCCCTGGGTGTCTGCGACGCTCAGCGCCCGGATGTCGATCCCGGCCTCGCCAATGGCGCGGATCACGTCGAGGATGCCGCCGGCACGGTTCTCGGCAAATACGGAAACCTGTTTGATGGTCATGAGAAAACCCTCCTTAATTCTGATAGAGATTTCTGCGGTCGATGACACGGACGGCCTTGCCCTCGCTGCGTTCGATGCTCTTGGGATCCACGATCTTCACCACGGCATAGATGCCCAGCACGCTCTTGAGATCGGAGACCACGTCCTTTTCCTTGGTGGTCAGCTCGGAGAGCTTGTCAGTGAAGAACTCGGGGGACATCTCTACCCGGATTTCGATGGAATCGGTATGGCCCTTCCGGTCCACAATGATCTGATAGTTGGAGGTCAGGCCGTTGTTCAGCAGGACCATCTCGATCTGGGACGGGAACACGTTGACGCCCTTCACGATGAGCATGTCATCGCTGCGGCCCAGAGGCTTGGTCATCTTGACAAAGGTCCGGCCGCAGGAGCATTTCTCCCGGGAGAGAACGGCGATATCCCGGGTCCGGTAGCGGAGCAGCGGAAATGCTTCCTTGGTGATGGAGGTGAACACCAGCTCGCCCTTCTCCCCCTCGGGAAGCACCTCGCCGGTGACGGGATTGATAATCTCGGCGATGAAATGGTCCTCGTTGATGTGCATGCCGGACTGCTCGGAGCACTCGAAGGCCACGCCGGGACCGGAGATCTCCGTCAGACCGTAGATGTCATAGGCCTTGAGGCCCAGCTTGTCCTGGATGTCGCGGCGCATCTCCTCAGTCCATGCCTCCGCGCCGAAGATGCCGGATTTCAGCTTGATCTGGTCCCGGAGACCGCGCTCAGTTACGCACTCGGCAAGATAGGAGGCGTAGGAGGGGGTGCAGCAGAGGATGGTCGCACCCAGGTCAGTCATGAACATGAGCTGGCGGTCGGTATTGCCGGAGGACATGGGCAGAGTCAGGGCACCCATCTTGTGGCTGCCGCCGTCCAGTCCCGCGCCGCCGGTAAACAGGCCGTAGCCGTAGCACACCTGGACCACGTCGTCCTCGGTGCCGCCTGCGGCCACGATCGCTCTGGCGCAGCAGTCGTTCCAGAGGTCAATGTCGTTCTGGGTGTAAAAGGCCACCACGCGCTTGCCGGTGGTGCCGGAGGTGGAGTGGATCCGGACGCAGTCCTTCAGATCCACGGCCAGAAGCCCATAGGGATAGCACTCCCGCAGGTCATCCTTGGTAATAAAGGGCAGCTTGTGCAGATCCTCCACACCATGGATGTCATCGGGGGTGACCCCGGCCTCCTCCATGCGCTTCCGGTAGAACGGGACATTGTCCCAGACGTGCCGGACGGTCTTCACCAGCCGTTCGCTCTGCCACTGGCGGATCTGCTCGGGGGAGGCGGTTTCAATTTCCTTCTGATAATAGTTTTGCATCGGGGACGCCTTCTTTCTGCAGGGTTGTTTTAATTATGCGTTATAGCCCAATTCGAAAGCCTTCCTGTTCAGCTCCGCGAATTTCGGTGCTACGGTTTTTTCAATGGCGGCAATCCACTTGTCATAGGGGATGTCGAAGTACTTTGCCACCCGGGCCATCAGGACGATATTGGCTGCCTTGGAGGAACCGGCCTGCTCCGCCAGAGACAGGGCGTCGACGGCATCGATCCGGGTGCCGGCTGCCTGCATTTCCTCCAGAACACCTCCGGGATATTCCGCGGCGCCGGTGATGACAGGCATGGGGTCGATCTGCTGGGTGTTGACCACGATGACGCCGTCCTTTTTCAGGCATGCCAGATGACGGGCGGCCTCGATCTTCTCAAAGGAGACGATCAGGTCGGCCTCGCCGGTATCCACGATGGGAGAATAGACCCGGTCGCCGAACCGGACATAGGTCACCACGCTTCCGCCGCGCTGGCTCATGCCGTGCACCTCGGAGACCTTTACGTCGTAGCCCTCGTCCACCAGAAGCCGGCCCAGCAGCTTGGAGGCAAGCAGGCTTCCCTGGCCGCCTACGCCGACGATCATAATGCTTTTCGTTTCCATACCTTACGCCTCCTCTTCAAAGGCCCCGAAGGGGCAGACCTGCTGGCACACGCCGCATCCCACGCAGAGGGTGGGATCCACATGGGCCTTTCCGCCGTGCATGGCGATGGCGGGACAGCCGTACTTCATGCACATCTTGCAGCTCCGGCAGGTATCGGGGTTCACATGCAGAGGCTTTTTGGCCTTCACATATTTCAGCAGCACGCAGGGGCGCCGGGAGATGATCACCGAGGGCTCCTCCGCGGCCAGTTCCTCCTTGAGCACCTTGTCGCACTGCTCGAGATCGTAGGGATCCACCACCCGGACCCGGTTGATGCCGATGGAGCGGCAAAGGGCTTCCAGATCGATCTTGCCGGCGGGGTCACCCTTGATGTTGTAGCCGGTGGTGGGGTTCTGCTGGTGGCCGGTCATGCCGGTGATGGAGTTGTCCAGAATGATGACCGTGGAGCTGGACTGGTTATAGGCGATGTTCACCAGACCCGTGATGCCGGAGTGCATGAAGGTGGAGTCGCCGATGACCGCCACGGTCTTTGTCTCGCCGTCCCGGCCCATGACCTTGTTGAAGCCGTGGATGCCGGAGACGGAGGCGCCCATACAGAGGGTGGTATCCACCGCCTGCAGCGGAGCCTGGGCTCCCAGTGTGTAGCAGCCGATGTCGCCGATGACGGTGCATTTGTTCCTGGACAGCACATAGTACATGCCACGATGGGGACATCCGGCGCACATCATGGGCGGCCTGGCGGGAATGGCGGTCTCAATGGAGAAATGCTCCTTTGCCGGGAGGCCGAAAGCCTGGGCAATGGTCTTCTGGGAATACTCGCCCAGGGGGGTGAAGAGCTCCTTGCCGATGACGTCCAGGCCGAGGGTGCGGACATGGGTCTCAATGATGCCGTCCAGCTCCTCCACCACATACAGGGTATCAACGGTCCTGGCAAAGTTCAGGATCAGGTCTCTGGGCAGCGGATTCACCATGCCCAGCTTCAGGACCGGATACCGGTTCCCGAAGATCTCCTTGACATACTGATAGCAGGTGCCGGAGGTGATGATGCCCTTTGTCCGGTCCTCGCCGGCCTCCACCCGGTTGAAGGGGCAGTCCTCCGCCAGAGTCCGGAGCTTTTCCGTCCGGGCCTCCACCAGAGGATGGCGGCGGATGGCCATGCCGGGCATCATGACATATTTGGAGATGTCCTTGACATAGGGCTTCTGGGGGATCTCAGCGCGCTCCCCGATCTCCACGGTGGACTGGGAGTGGGCGATGCGGGTGCACAGCCGCAGCAGCACGGGGGTGTCATACTCCTCGGACAGTGCAAAGGCTGCCTTGGCGAAGTCGTAGCACTCCTGGGAATCGGCGGGCTCCAGCATGGGGACCTTGGATGCGATGGCATGATGCCGGGAATCCTGCTCGTTCTGGGAGGAATGCATGCCGGGATCATCGGCCACGCAGACAACAAGCCCTGCGTTGACGCCGGTGTAGGACATGGTATACAGCGGATCCGACGCCACGTTCAGACCCACGTGCTTCATGGCGCAGCAGCTGCGCTTTCCGCCCAGAGAAGCACCGAACGCAGTTTCCATGGCCACCTTCTCGTTGGGAGCCCACTCTGCGTAGATCTCGGGATAGGTGGCGGCCTCCTCGGTGATCTCCGTGGAAGGCGTGCCAGGATAGCTGGAAACCAGGGAGCATCCCGCCTCGTACAGGCCCCGGGCCACCGCGGCATTGCCGATGTAAAGTTCTTTCAAAACGGTTCATCCTTTCAGCACAGATGTGCTTTACGTGTTTAAATCAAAACTATTTCCAAGTATACCCGAAAATCTGCGGAAAAGCAACCGTTTCCGGGAATTGCCGGAGAAAAAAGAAGCGCCCCGCCGTGCCCGTAGAGCACAGCGGGACGGATCCGTTCTCAGAGCATGGCGAGGATGTTTGCCTTGGGCTGGACGCCCACGGACTGGTTTGCGAGCTCGCCGTTCCGGAACACCAGAAGGGCGGGAATGCTCATGATGCCGTAGCGTACGGCAAGCTCCTGCTCGTCGTCCACGTTGATCTTGCAGACCTTCACGTCGGGACGCTCCTCAGCCACCTGCTCCACCACAGGGGAGAGCATCTTGCAGGGTCCGCACCAGGCAGCCCAGAAGTCCACCAGGACCGTCTTTTCGCTCCGGAGCACCTCCTGCTCGAAGTTATCGGCAGTGACAGTAACAACAGCCATTGCAGTACCTCCTTTTAAATGTGCTGTTTTTCTTTATTATACCACAGACCCGGAAGATCTGTGTGAACAATTTGAAAACGTGCGCCTGCGGGAAAGCAGATCCGCAGACGGAAACGGGCGCCGTCTCCGGAAGGAGAAGGCGCCCGGGGAAAGGCGGGATCACGGGGTGATCTTTGCTCCGCAGCTGATGCCCTGGAGGGACTCATCGTCCCGGATCCAGTCCTCCACATCCACCACGGTGTATTCCGTAGGGGTGTTGCGGATGATCACCTGGGCAATTCCGGCATTGATGACATTCCGGCGGCACATGGAGCAGGATGTGGTGTCCCGCAGCAGCTCCCCGGTTGCGGCATCCCGGCCGCAGAGATACAGCGTGCCCCCGATGCATTCGCTCCGGGCGGCGGAGATGATGGCATTGGCCTCGGCATGGACGCTGCGGCACAGCTCATAACGCTCTCCGCTGGGGATGGCCAGAGCCTCCCGGACGCAGTAGCCCAGGTCATTGCAGTTGACACGGCCCCGGGGGGCGCCGTTATAGCCGGTGGATACGATCTCGTCATTGCGGACGATGATGGCGCCGTAGTGCCGCCTGCGGCAGGTTGAGCGCTCCAGCACGGTCTGGGCGATATCCAGATAGTAATTGGTCTTGTCAATGCGTTCCATAAAACGGCCTCCTCGGAAGATGTCAGGCCCATTATACCCGATTTGCGGACAGGGTTCAACTTATTTTGACAATTGTCAACTGCAATGCTATAATCAAGCCAGAATCCGACTTCCTGACCTGACGGGTCGGGACGCCATTTTAAGGAGGAGAACAAAATGATCTTCTGTCCAAACTGCGGCACACCAATGGAGGACGATGCGAGATTCTGCGTCCAGTGCGGCACCCCTGTGGATCCGGAGACGCTGTTTGAGCATCCGGAGGCGCCTGCGCAGACCCCTGAGGTGCAGGAGAGCGTGTCTGCGGAGGCTCCCGCGGAGCCGGCACCCGCACCCGCGCCAGAGCCTGCGCCCGCACCGGAGCCTGCGCCCGGATACTACCAGCCGCCCTACGGAGCCTATCAGGCGCCTCCCGTTCCCCCCGCACCTCCCGTCCCACAGGGACCCACCTTCACCGGCGCCTACAACGCGGCGTTCTCTGTGCTGAAGGGCAAGCCCATCCGCCTCTGGGGCCTGAGCCTGCTGCACGGGCTGCTCAGCGCCCTGACCACGGTGATCGGCGCGATTCCCATTATCTCCATCCCCCTCACCTATCTGCTTGACGTGGGCATGAAGGCCATCTTCCGTGATGGTCTCCGGGGAAAAGAGGTCAACAGCGACCAGCTCTTCATGGCCTTCAACAAGCGCTTCCTGCGCTTTGCCGGCGGCATGGCCTGGCGGGATCTGTGGATCCTGATCTGGTGCCTGATCCCCATTGTGGGACCCATCTTCGCCGTCATCAAGGCCTATGCCTACCGCTTTGTTCCCTACATCCTGCTGGATGATCCGGAGATCTCCGCCACCCAGGCTCTGCGGGAGTCCATGCGGCAGACCAAGGGCATGAAGGGCCAGATGTTCGGCGCGGACATTCTGGTGTACGCGGCGATCTTTGTGGTCAGCCTTGTACTGGGCCTGCTGGGACAGATCCCCTACATCGGCATACTGTTCACATTGGTCCTTGTGATCGTGATGATCCTGATCTGCATGTTTATCTCCCTGTTCCTGGGACTGGTGGAAGCCTACTTCTACGAGGAGTGCCCGAACCGCTGAAGCGGCGCTGACGGGTGACAGCCATGGATCGAACGGACGGTATCATTCTCTGGGCCCTTACGGCGCTGGCGTTTCTGGCGGCGGCGCTGCGGCTCCTGCTGGCGAAGAAGCAGGGAAAGCCCCTGCCCGCGTTCTGGCGGATACAGAGCTTCGTGTTCCCGGTGATCCTGCTGGTGACGGCGGTCCTCTTTCAGACCGGCGCAGCGGATATCGTGTTTCCCGCCGTGCTTATCGGCGTGGCGGAGGAGCTGATTCTCGGCGCGGTCCGGCGGAGAAAACTCAAGTAGCAGAAACGGCGGGTGTGCGATCTGCACACCCGCCGCTATTTGCTCAGCAACCGATATGAAATCCGCCGTCCGGAACCGGGCGGCGGATTATCTCTGGATTTCGTTTCAGCAGATCACCTGGCTCCAGCCGTAGGGATCCTCCACGCGGCCCCACTGGATGCCGGTAAGGGTGTCATAGAGGTCCTGGGCCACGGGGCCGATGCCGCCGCCGGAGATCACGAAGGTCTCGCCCTTGTAGTAGAGGGAACCGATGGGGCTTACCACCGCTGCGGTGCCGGAGCCGAAGGCCTCCTCCAGGGAGCCGTCCCGGGCCGCGCCGATGAGCTCGTCCACGCTGAGCCTGCGCTCCTCCACCTCATAGCCCTTGTCCCGCAGCAGCTGCAGGCAGCTCTTCCGGGTGATGCCGGGGAGAATGGAGCCGTTGAGGGCGGGGGTGACGATCTTGCCGCCGATCTTGAACAGTACGTTCATGGAGCCGACTTCCTCGATATACCTGCGCTCCACGCCGTCCAGCCAGAGGACCTGGGAGAAGCCTTTCTCCTCGGCCTTCTCGCCGGCCCGCAGGGAGGCCGCGTAGTTGCCGCCGCACTTGGTGAAGCCGGTGCCGCCCCGGACTGCCCGGACGTCGTCCTCCTCGATCATGATGCTGACCGGAGCGAGGCCTGTGGCATAGTAGGGGCCCACAGGGGAGAGGATGACGGCAAACTGATAGGTATGGGAGGCGTGTACGCCCACATGGATGTCCGTGGCAAAGATGAAGGGCCGGATGTACAGGGAGGTGTTGGGCGCCGTGGGGACCCAGTCCTTCTCCAGGGTTACCAGCTGCTTCACCGCCTCCACGCAGAAGTCCACGTCGATTTTGGGAATGCTCATGCGCTCGCAGGAGTCATTCATGCGCTTGAAGTTCTCCTCCGGCCGGAACAGGCGGATCCTGCCCTCGGCGTCCCGGTAGGCCTTCATGCCCTCAAAGATCTCCTGGGCATAGTGAAGCACCATGCAGGCCGGATCCATCTGGAAGGGGGCGTAGGGGACGATCCGGGGATCGTGCCAGCCCTGCTCCCGGTCGTAGTTCATCAGGAACATGTGGTCGGTGGTGAATACGCCGAAGGGGATATCGGGGCCGGCGGGCTTTTCCTTATAATTCGTGGTCAGGGTGACAGAAATTTTATCCATGGATCTCAGCCTCCGTTGTTTCGAAATATCATTATCATTATAGCAAGCTGCTTTCGCTCCCGCAAGATGAAAACCGCCTGTTTTTTACTGATTTAGTCTATTAAATTCCATCAAAGTGACAAAAGGAGCTCCAAGCCTCGGCCCGGAGCTCCTCTGACTGCAAGTTATTCCGCGTCCTCTTCCGTGGCAGCGTTCTTCACGGCCTCAGCCTGCATCTTCTGGATCTCAGGCCACATGGAGAGCATGGGCTCTTCGTCCTTGCCGTGGAGCTTCCGGTCTACATAGTTCTTGGTGGCCTTCATGACCAGGGGGCTCAGGACCAGCACACCGATCAGGTTGGGGATCATCATCAGTCCGTTGAAGGTGTCAGACAGATCCCAGGCCAGCTGGGCCTTCATGATGGAGCCCAGGAACACGATGATCACAAAGATGACCCGGTAGGGAAGGGTGATCTTCTCCTTGAAAAGGTACTGGGCGGCGGTGACGCCGTAGTGGCTCCAGCCCAGCACGGTGGAATAGGCAAACAGCAGAATGGCAATGGCGATGAAGCCGGAGCCCGCAGGCCCGAAGACCTGGGAGAAGGCGTAGCTCATGTAGGCGCTGGATTCCAGAGCCTCGCCGGAGGCCAGGGTGATGTCCACGGGAAGACCGGTGGTCAGATCAATGACGCCGGAGCCCAGGATGGTCAGCGCGGTCAGGGTGCACACGATGATGGTGTCGGCAAAGACCTCGAAGATGCCCCACATGCCCTGGCGGATGGGCTCCTTGACATTGGAGGAGGAGTGGACCATGACGGAGGAGCCGAGGCCGGCCTCGTTGGAGAACACGCCCCGCTTGAAGCCCATCTTCATGGCCATGGCAAGGCCTGCGCCGAAGCCGCCGCCGGCGACCGCCTTCATGGAGAAGGCACCGCGGAAGATGGCGCTGAAGATGGCGGGGATCTGTCCGACATGGAGGAAGATGATGATGATGGCACCGATGAAGTACAGGATCACCATGAAGGGAACCAGCTTCTCGGTGATGGCTGCCACACGCTTCAGGCCGCCGATGACAACCAGGCCCACGGCGACGACCAGCACAAGGCCGGTGATCCAGGTGGGGATGTGGAAGGCGGTGTAGACGTTGGAGACCATGGAGTTGACCTGGCTCATGTTGCCGATGCCGAAGGAGGCCAGCAGGCAGAACAGGGAGAACAGAACGGCAAGAATGGCGCCGATCTGCTTGCAGCCTTTTTTGGAGCCCAGACCGTCCCGGAGATAGTACATGGCGCCGCCGTGCCACTCGCCGTCCTTGCCCTTCTGGCGGTAGAGGATGCCCAGCACGTTCTCGGAGTAGTTGGTCATCATGCCGAAG
>JAEEGL014348281.1_pt1 | contig 10532 bp, 6 predicted proteins | sample 9134231 | NCBI WGS metagenome assembly JAEEGL01 (sample SAMN16246548, study PRJNA631951) | gut metagenome | biome: gut microbiome; feature: rumen; material: fiber-attached | host: Bos | place: Iran: Karaj | collected 2018-10
GTTGCTGGTGCATCACGTCACAGCAGACGATGCGTCCGTCGTCATAGACCATCAAGGCACCGTCGCGGCACTCGCTGATATTCGTTATCACACCCTGTGGAACACCGTGGGAGTCGTCTGTATATCCAAATTCGTAAAGAAGTTGCTGCTGCATGTTGTAGGCCACCACGCCTTTGTTGGGAATGGCTGCCCAGAAGTTCTTGTGACTGTCTATATATACCACGTTTGGTCTGCCTTCGATACCCATGCGACCATAGACTTGCTTCATGTCGCGCTCGAAGTTCTCGCCCTGTGGGTGATAGATGCAGAATCCTGCCGAGGTCTCAATCCATAGTGTTCCCTCCAGCGTTTCCTGGATGCTGATGATGTAGCTGTCGGGCAGTGAGGAACCGTCCTGCGAATTGCATTGGAAGTTATGGAACGTATAGCCGTCGTAGCGATAAAGACCTGCTGGTGTTCCCAACCAGACGTATCCACGTGAATCTTTAAGTATACAGTTAATCTGGCTGATTGTCAGTCCGCTATGTGCATCTAGAATCTTGAATAGATAGACTCCTGCAGCGCCTATTGGCAGTGCCAGCATCAGTATCAGCAGTATCTTTCTCAGTATCTTCATATAGACCTATATAATATATTATAGTACGCACGCGTAGCGGTCGACAATACCCAACAAATGGTTCTCGTCGTCAGCTACTAACACGTTATGTATCTTATGCTTGTTCATGATTTTCTGGATGTCTGAAATCTTAGCCTGCGGAGAAACCGTCTTCGGTGTGCGCGTCATGATATCCTCCACGGTATGGTTGAAAAAGTCTGCCTGCCACTTCTCCATAGCGCGACGGATGTCACCATCGGTAATCAGTCCAGCTATCTTTCCGTCCTCGACGGCTACACCCAGTCCAAGCTTACCTTTGCTGACATGAATAATAGCCTCGCCCAGATGCATGTCGGCAGACAGCAAGGGCATATTCTCTGTAATCATCACATCCTGAGCGGTAGTCAGCAGTCGCTTGCCCAGCTCTCCACCAGGGTGGAACTGTGCAAAGTCCTGCGGACGGAAGTGGCGCTTCTCCATGAGTGCGATGGCAAGTGCATCGCCCATAGCCAGAGTGGCTGTCGTCGAACTGGTGGGTGCCAAGTTCAGCGGACAGGCCTCTTTCTCTACGCTAACGTTCAGGTGGCAGGTGGAGTATTTCGCCAACAGCGACTTCGGATTGCCGCTCATACCGATAATGGGAATCTGCATGTGCAACACCATGGGGATGAAGCGCAGCAACTCGTCCGTCTGTCCAGAGTTAGAGATAGCCAGCACCACGTCGCCTTGAGACATAACGCCCAAATCACCATGATAGACGTCCAACGGATTGATAAAGAACGACGGCGTTCCCGTAGAGGCCAGCGTGGCAGCAATCTTCGCACCGATATGGCCGCTCTTGCCAACACCAGTTACGATGATTTTGCCTTTACATTCCATAATCATGTCTACAGCACGATCAAAGTCGCTATCCATCTTAGGTATGAGGTCGAGAATGGCTTGTGCCTCATCTTTCAACGCCTGTATCGCTATCTCTCTCGTTGTCATTTTCTTTCTTTTTTGTTTGGAGCCTATGTGATTAATGGGTTTATAACAGTTTTTCTATGAGTCCTTCCAAGTGGTCTAACTGTAGCATGTTGGCAGCATCGCTGAGACCTTGGTCTGGGGTGGGGTGCACCTCGAAGAAGAAACCGTTGGCTCCGAATGCTTTGGCAGCCATCGCCATCTGAGGAACAAAACGGCGGTCGCCGCCCGTCTTACCATCAGCGCCGCCTGGACGTTGTACGCTATGCGTGCAGTCCATGATAACTGTGTCTGTTATCTCCAGCATATCGGGGATGTTACGGAAGTCTACCACCAGATTGTTGTAGCCCATCATATTGCCGCGCTCCGTCAGCCACACTTCCTTGGCACCGCCATCGAGGGCTTTCTCTACGGGGTACTTCATATCGTGGCCGCTCAGAAACTGTGCCTTCTTGATGTTTACCGTCTTGCCAGTCTTTGCTGCTGCCAGCAGAAGGTCTGTCTGTCGGCAGAGAAAAGCGGGAATCTGCAGTACGTCACACACCTGACCAGCGGGTTCTGCCTGCCACGATTCGTGAATGTCCGTCAGTACGCGGAGTCCATACTTGGATTTCACGTCACTCAGCATCAACAGCCCGTGATCGATTCCTGGACCACGGAATGAATGTACAGAGGTACGGTTGGCTTTGTCGAACGAAGCCTTAAAAATGATATTGGTACCCAGTTTCTTGTTGATTTCCACCAACTTAGAAGCCACCGTGTCCAGCAACTCGGCAGATTCTATCACACAGGGCCCCGCTATAAACGTCTGTTTCATGCCTTTTGTGTTATGTAATACCACGCAAAGGTACAAAGAAGTTGGGAAAAAAGCAAATTTTTCCGCATTTTTCCCGCTTTTCCCTTGATTTAAGTCAATAAAATGCTAAAAAATGTTATATTGTTTGGTAATTTTAACCAGCGTGTAGTTTTTCTCTTTAACTTTGCAGCGTCAAAACGAAAAAATACGTTAAGACGCATTTAAGTTAGAAAACATTTATTTCATTAATCTATTAAAAAAGTAAAATTATGAAGAAGATTATGATGACTCTGGCTGCTGTGTGTGTAGCAGCTACAATGAACGCTCAGATGTACATTGGTGGCGGTATTAACTTCATCAACAGCACTGACAAGACTAATGCTGCTGCTGAGAGAACCCGCACAGCTTTTGCTATTGCTCCTGAGTTTGGTTACAAGCTGGATGACAAGCTGGGTGTAGGTATCGTTCTTGGTTTCGGTACTGGCAAGAACAAGGTTGAGGACACCACCGTTAATCCTAATGTTTCAACTGAGACTAAGTCAACTACTTTCAGTGTTAAGCCTTATCTTCGTTATCAGGCTCTGACTGCTGGTAACTTCAACGTATTTGTTGATGGTGGTCTTGGTTTCTCTACAACTTCTTCTGACAACATGAAGGCTGCTATGGATTTCGCTTTGTTCGTAACTCCTGGTATCGCTTACAATGTCAACGAGAAGTGGAGCATTGTTGCTAAGCTGGACGATATGTTCACCTTTGGATATCACAAGGATGCTATTGCTGACGTAGCTGGTGCTCCCGATGCTCCTTCTACCATCTCTGCTGGCCTGTCAACTGGCGGTTTCAACCTGGGTAGCCTGACCTTCGGTGTTTACTACAACTTCTAATTTAAGAGTTTAGTTAAGAACAAGATAATAAGGTGAGTCTCATGGCTCACCTTATTTTTTGTTACCTATCACTAAGTTTAATGTGCTGCTGTTATTAGGCTAATACTGTTCAGTTATTAGGCTAATACGATACCGTTATCAGCCTATTACAGTTCTGTATCACGCTAATACAGCTCTGTATCAGGCTGTCTCTTACTCAACCTCTCTTACTCTTCCTCTCTGCGTTCCTTGCGACGATTCATCCAACTGTCTATGAATGAGAAGATAACGTAGGTGAAGAGACCTGCGATGATGCCGTCAGTGATGCTGCCCGTGACAGGCATAAGCAGGATGGTAAGAAAGGCGGGCATCGTCTCTGTTGGGCGACGGAGATGGATGTGACGAATAGAACTGAAGAGGTAGAAACCTGCCATAACCATGATAGGAGCTGTTGCTGCTGCAGGGATGGCTAAAAACAGGGGTGAGAGAAACAGGCTGACGCTGAAACAGCTGGCTATGACCAGTGCGGTGAGTCCTGTACGTCCTCCCTCAGCTACACCCGTAGCACTCTCAACGTATGTTGTCACCGTACTGCAGCCCAGACAAGCGCCCGTCATCGTAGCTATAGCGTCGCTCAGCATGATACTGCGCATGTGGGGAATACGTCCGTTGGGGCGAATCATTCCCGTGTTAGCCATCAGTCCCACTACCGAACCCAGTGTGTCAAAGACATCAAAGAACAGCATGGTAAGCACGCAAACCCAGAGGTCGGGTGTCAGCAGATCGTCCCAGGAAAACTGACAGAAGAGTGGGGCGGGCGATGTTGGCATGCTAAACCATTCATCAGGAAGTTTTGTTACCTCCAAAGGTATGCCAACCAGTGTGACGATGATGATAGTAAGTAGCAATCCGCCTTTAACGCGTAGCACGATGAACATGCCGGCAAGCACCAGTCCAAACAGGAATAGTAGGGATGATTCACTAACGAGTGTGTGGATGTGGTTGAAAATGGTGCCCTCTGCCAGCAGTCCGCTGTTCTTGAAGCCGATGGCGGCAATGAAGAATCCGATACCTGCGGCAATAGCATATTTCAATGATGCCGGCATCATCTCAAAGATAATCTGTCTGAGGTTGCTCATACAGAGCAGTACAAAGAGCACACCCTCCAGTAGCACGGCGGTCAGTGCAAACTGCCAGCTGTACCCCAATGATATGCATATTGTCTCCACAAAAAACAAGTTCAGTGCCAGTCCTGGAGCCTGTCCAAAGGGGCGCTTGGCTAAAAAGGCCATCAATAGTGTGCCAATGATGGTGGCTAAAATGGTGGAGGTAAGCAGCGAGTCTATAGGGAAACCTTGTGCTGCAAGTGGCGCAAACATAATGGGCATCAGTGCCAGGATGTAGGACATGGTAGTAAAGGTGGTGAGTCCTGAGAGTACTTCTGTCTTCAGGCTATGTTGTTGTAGCGAGAATCCTACGAGTGCAAATAGTTTGGCTTTCATATGATAGTGGTTTGTACGTGTCGTGTTATGATTGACTCAATGGAATAATAAGGTCAAACTTGGAACCCTTCTTGTTGTTGGTGTCGAGCGTTAGTGTACCACCGAGACGTTCGGCAATCATGCGGGAAATGGTCAGACCAAGGCCGATGCCTTGTGAAAAACTGTCCAGTTTGGAGAAGCGTTCAAAGATAAACTCTTTCTTATCCTCAGGGACACCCATTCCCGTGTCGATTACCGAGAAGTGCAGCTGTCCCTCTTCCTCGCTCAGTCGTAGGGTGATGCTACCCTCGGTGGTGAACTTGGCGGCATTGTCGAGCAGCCTGTTCAGGATAATGTAAATCATACGGGGATAAGTGTTCACAATCTTGTCCTCGGGAATGGTGCACTCGCTGTTCAGTTGGACGCCTTTGGTAACAATCTGACTAATGGAGTCCATGGCCTGTCCTATGAGGGTGATGCCCATACAAGGCTCTGCTGGTGGCAGTTCGCTGTTGCTCTCGAGGTCAGAGATTAAGATAAGGTCATCAAGAATCTTTGTCAGCATGTGCGCGTTCTCCTCGATGCGCTGACAACAGTTGATGCGTTCGGCTTCCTGCATCTCTACGTCAGGCATGTTCAGCACCTGTGTAAAGCCGTTGATAGCGTTGAGGGGAGTACGTATCTCGTGAGTCATGCTCTGTATGAATGCCGTCTTGGCTTTAGATGCCGCCTCGGCGCGGTCGCGTTCTATTGCTAGCTGTTTATTCTGAGCCACCACCACGTTGCGTTCTCGCTGTAGTTGCTGGTTCTTGATTTCCAGTCGGCGTGTCCAACGGCTGTTGATGGTCAAGAATGCCAGTAGCGCTACAATGCCCAGTATCATAGCTACGCTACCCGTGGTGAAACGTGAACGTTGCTGCAGCAGCTCGTTCTGCGTCTTCAGTGCGTTGATATCAGTAGTCGTATTGGCAGCCCGCATCGTGCCATATGGGCTGGATGCCGCCATGACGAGCATAATAGCGGTCAACAGCATCATCCGCGCAAGTTGGTGCGCTATTCTATTTATCATTTCTCTCATCTGTCAGTTTTATAATATGTAAATCTTTAATGTTTAATGTTTAATGTTTAATTTTTAATGTTTAATTTTTAATGTGCACATCCTGCTGTGGGAACGGAATCTCGATGTTGTTCTCGTTCAGCGTGTCGTAGATAACAGCCAGCACCTGACTGCTGATAGCACCACGCAGCAGCGCATCTGACCAAACAAAAGCCTTGAGGTTTACGCTGGAGTCGGCCAACTCTGTGACACGTGTGAAGATGGGTTTGGTGGAATCTACACCGTCAATCTCTGCCTCATTGAGTGCTTGCTCTATCAGTTTCTTCACCTGTCCTAAGTTGCTGCCATAAGCCACACCGAACGTGATGGTCTGCAGGATATAGCCGTGGTTGCGCGTCAGGTTCTTATAGTTCTTGGCAAACAGCTGGGCATTCTGGAAAGTAATTACTTCGCCTGTGAGTGCCTCGATGACTGTCGACGTATAGCTGATGCTGGTTACGCGACCTGTTGTGTCGTCAATCTGGATGAGGTCGCCTACCTTGATTCGTCCTGTCATCAGCGAGATGCCATAGTAGATATTCTCGATGATGTCTTTCGATGCAAAACCGATACCTGTCGACAAACCGCCTGTTATCACCATCAGCCACTCTAACGAGACGTTGAGAATAGCCATGGAGATGAGGAACCACGTACCCCATACCACTACTTGCAGCACGTTCTTACCCATCACTTCGCGACTGGCTGCCGTCTCTGGGTCTTTGTTCTTAAGGTGCATGCGCAAGAATTGCAGAATGGTGCGGTTGATGTAAGAGAACATGAAGAACAGCGTGACGACCATTGCCAGCGTCAGAATGCTCAGCTTCAGGTTCTTCATGTCTACGAAGTAGTACTTGAAAGCCTTCCAGCAGAGGTCGCTCAGGTTGAAGACATCAGCGGCCCAATAGATGCTGATCATGACTGAGCAGACACCCATCACGGGCAACAGCACCTCAGAAGCCAGGTCGTAGGCCCATGTCTTAGTGACAGGGCGTTCGTCGAATCTGTGCTTGATGCCATAGAGTTTCAGATACTGTGTGACGCATGTAATGGTAAGAATACATGTCAGCTGCATAATCCACCATATCAGTATCTGTACGGCCAGCAGCGTATAACCAGACCATGAACATATCACGCTGGCAATGAAGACGGTAAGCGACAGGTACGTATAGAACATATCCGAGCGTGGCACGTTCTTGTTGTGGCGCATAATTACATTCCACTGCCATAGCGCGCAGAGCAGCAAGATGGGCGGAAACGTGATATTGACCAGTTCGTTAGGTATCAGAATGATACGGATGGCAATAACCAGGAAGCCTACAAAGAGCAGGGGCGTATAGATGCGGAAGGCACTCTTGATCTGACTGCCGTTGACGCGCAGCAACAGCGATATCAAGATGACCCCCAACAGCCACGCATACTCTACCAGCAGGTTGGACGCCATGATAAAGAAATTCGAATCGGTCAGTGCCAGTGTGATGCCGAGAATGATAGCAAACGTGATGGTCGTCGTTGCCAGCGTGATGCAGGCACGCTTCTGCATAAATGCCTCAGAGCGGAATCGCTTGGGAACAACGTAGCGTATCAGTGCAAAGTTCAACAGTGTGGCAATGATGGCATAGAAAATGGTCGAGATGAGCAGACCGAAAATCCAACGGCTGTCCCACTGTGAGCGGGCGTTAGGCTGGTATTTCTTCTGTACCGTGCGCTCCATGGTGCGCCAGTAGCGCCCCCAGCTTCTCAGAATGGTAAAGTAGCTGTCGCCACCGTTCTTGAAGATGTTGGTCTGTATGTCGCTGTAGCGCTTGTGGGCATAGTCGTTCAGGTTGCTCAAGCGTTTCTCCGTCATATCGTAGTAGCGGATGTAGTCCTTCAGCGTGGTACGGTTCTCTATCAGCGAGTTGCGGATGTTGGTGGCCAGCGTCATACAGACGTTACGGTCTGTCTTGCCCCTGTCGTCCAACAGGGTGATTGGCATCGACTTCAGCGATGTAATCAGTGAGTCATAGCGGGCTATCTCCGCATCTGTCTTGTCCATAAACATCTGGAAAGGCAGCTGCTGGCGTCGGAAGTCGTGATATTGTTCGGTAGCCTCGTGACAGGCATAGGTCAAGTCGAAGACATAGTCCAGCTTCTGCGAGTACAGCATCAGTGAGTTCTGGTTAGAACGCTGCATGGTCTCCATCAGCCGTTGACGCACCTGGTCGCTCTGCTTGCGGTTCATCTCTATCTGTTGCGACAGCTCGCGGTGGTGCGTGGTCAATTCTGTGCGTAGAATCTGTAGTGTCTGCTGCAGGTCTTTCTCTTTCAGCACGGCCTGTGCTCCCAGTGTTGTCAGCAGCACCAGCAGAAGGGTTAATACTCTCTTCATATTTCTCAAACTTTCTCTATGTTCTATTTTGTCTGCAAAGGTACAAAAAGGTGAGGGCGAAATGGCACGATTAAGAAACATTAACGCACAAAAAAATAATTGTATGCTGTCCTCTCAAAGATAATGTGTAATTTTGCATCCAATATTCAACCATGTTGTAATCGCTAACTAACTGATAACACTAATAAAGATGAAACGACTATCACTATTTCTCATGTTGCTTTGCGCATGGATGGGCGTTAAAGCACAGAAACAACTGCTTTTTGACGACGGCTGGCAATTCACCCGCGATGGAAAGACTATCAACGTAAATTTGCCTCACGACTGGGACATTTATGATGCTCCCGACCCCGAGCACGGTGCCACAGGTACTGGCGGAGGCTGGTTTCATGGAGGCAAAGGCGAGTACCGCAAGAAGTTTAAGGCCGATAGTTTCAAGTTGAAGGAGGGTGAACTGGTCAAGTTGCATTTTGAGGGCGTCTATCAGAAGGCAGAGGTTTTTGTCAACGGTCAGAAGGCTGGCCAGCACGGCTATGGATACACCCCGTTTACCATTGATATCACCCCCTATCTCTACAAGGACAAACGTGAGAATGAGGTGTTGGTGAAGGTCAACAATGCCGAACAGCCCAACTGCCGCTGGTATTCCGGCTCAGGCATCTATCGCCATGTATGGCTGCAGACAATGCCAGCCCTGCACATTGCGGAGAATGGCATTTTTGTCAGCACTCCCAGGGTGTCTTCTGAAAAGGCCTTGGTCCGTGTGGAGGTAAAGGTACAGAACGAAGGTGCCACTGTCCAGCAAGCCACACTTGAGGTGGAGGGCCTCCAGCAGTCGCTGTCGCTGAAGGCTGGCGAGAGCAAGGCTGTCATCTTCTCCTACACCATCGACAACCCCAAGCTCTGGTCGCCTGAGTCACCCTATCTCTATACGGCTAACGTAAAACTTTCTTCTTCCAGCCCTCAACAGACACCAGTCACCTCTCAGCTTTCTACTCGCTTCGGTGTTCGCTCCTTCTCGTTCGAAGCTCGTCAGGGCTTCTTGCTGAACGGTAAGCGAGTGCTGCTCAATGGTGCTTGTGTGCATCACGACGACGGCATATTGGGCGCTATGGCTTTCGATGATGCCGAGATTCGCAAGGTGCGCCTCATGAAGGATGCTGGCTTCAACCTTATTCGTACCAGTCACAACCCCACCACCCGAGCTTTCCTCGATGCTTGCGACTCCATCGGTATGCTGGTCATTGGCGAAGCTTTCGATGGTTGGCGCACGCAGAAGAATCCCTACGACTACTCCACGATGATTGACTCTTGCTATCGTGAGGACATCCACGCCATGGTGCTGCGCGACAGAAATCACCCCAGCATCATCTCATGGAGTATTGGCAATGAGGTTATTGAGCGCAAGGAACTGCGCGTCGTGCAGACTGCCCGTCAGCTGAAGGCTGCCATCTTGGAGTGTGACAAGACGCGCCCCGTGACGGAAGCTCTCTGCGCATGGGACCGCGACTGGGAAATATACGACCCACACTTCGAGGTGCTCGATGTAGCTGGCTATAACTACATGATTTTTAAGCATAAAACCGACCATGAGCGTGACCCGCAGCGCGTGATGTGGCAGACGGAGAGCTATCCGCGCGATGCTTTCCGCAACTGGGCTACGGTCCACGACAACGTCTATGTTGTCGGCGACATGGTGTGGACGGGTCTCGACTATCTGGGCGAGTCAGGTATCGGACGCTACTATTACGAGGGCGATCGTCCAGGCGAGAGTTTTGCTCCTGGCGGACAGCCAGACTGGCACGGAACCTACTGTGGCGATGTCGATGTAACTGGCTGGCGTAAACCTATCAGCTATTATCGCGACCTTTTGTGGAATGACCGTAATGATTTATACATGGCGGTAAAGGAACCAGACGGTTATCACGGAAAGATACACGAGACGATGTGGAGCGTATGGCCTACATGGCCCTCGTGGACGTGGCCCGGATGGGAGGGCAAACCCGTCGAGGTGGAGGTTTACACCAAGGCGCCTGAGGTGAAGCTCTATCTGAACGACAAACTCATTGATACGAAGAAGGTCAACCGCGAGACTCAGTATAAGGCAGTCTTCACGCTGCCCTACGAGGCTGGTACCCTGCGTGCTGAGGCTGGTGGCAAGGGCGTCGCTCTGGCTACTGCCGGCCAGCCTGCTAAACTGCTGCTGACTACCGACAAGAAGGTCATCACTGCCGATGGTCAGTCGTTGGCTTACATCACTGTCGAGGTGGTCGACAAGAATGGCTGTCTCTGTCCTGAGGCTGCCATCCCCTGTGAAGCCGTTGTGAAAGGTCAGGGGCAGCTGATGGCTTTCGCCTCTGCCGATATGAA
>JAEEGL014601287.1_pt1 | contig 10532 bp, 5 predicted proteins | sample 9134231 | NCBI WGS metagenome assembly JAEEGL01 (sample SAMN16246548, study PRJNA631951) | gut metagenome | biome: gut microbiome; feature: rumen; material: fiber-attached | host: Bos | place: Iran: Karaj | collected 2018-10
AATAATTAGCTGTAGCTGCTTCAGATATATTTAATATACAATCACTTTGGAATAATAAACTATCATTTACTACAGATATAATACGAGCATAATCATAACCTTCTCTAGTAAAATATATTACATAATATTTAACACCGCTTATATCTCCTGGTTCAGCAGATATATTTTCATAACCATATTCTACAAATCTATTTTTAATATAATCAATAGATAACTCTAATGAAGTATAAGTGCCTTCGTATACTCTCATACTAAATCTTCTACTATCAGTATTATTTTGAGCTATAGTTTCGCCATTAGTTTCTAATAAAGTATAATCTGATGGTGCACTAAATACATAGCCATTACTCTTATATTCTTGATCTGTAGAAGCTACATATACTTGTTCAGTTGTTTTAACTGTTCTATATGTTTTAGTTGGTTCTACTTCTATTTCTGGATATATATCTTTACCTACATCCATTTTTTTATTATTAATTGTTTCTAAACCTAAATATGCTATTACACCTAATAACACACATATAATAGCGATATAACCGAAGTTATTACTTTTATTTTGAGTATTATGTGCATGTATACTTTGATATGATGCAATACTTACTTGTGTTCCACATGCTGGACAACTTATTTCATCTTCAGGTATCTCTGTTCCACAATTACGGCAAAACATAACACTCACTCCTTTACTATCTCTATTATCTATACTAAATTATATCATGGAATTGTCTAGTATATATACGATTTATAGTAAAGTTTACAAAAAAGACTTACAGATTAATGTCTATAAGTCTTTCTTTTTTTATTTTGTCTAATTCTTCTTCAACTTCTCTTTTTATATCTTCATTATAATCAGGATGATTTTCAATAATTATTTTATAATTATTTATTTTATCTAAGTATTCTTCTTTTCTTTCTTTATAATACTTTTTAACAAACATTTTTAATAATTCAATGGAAGCTTCAATAATACCATTCTTAGATGCTAATGAGAAATATTCATATGCTTTTTGTTCATCTTTTCTAATTAACATAGGTATATTACCATCATTATAATAATATTTAGCTAAGTTATAATAAGCAAAGTAATTTCTTTGTTTAATAGGACACTCAATAGCTTTTAAATAATATTGATAAGCATTAGTTAAATCATCTTTCTTACGATAATATTCTCCTACTTTATTACAAGACCAAGATTCACCTTTAGATGCTCCGACTAAATAATATTCTAAAGCTTTATCCATATTACCCTTAGCTTCTTCTAAACTACCTAGGTTATTAATAGCATATGTATAATTATATTTACTTGCTTCTTCATAATATTGTTTAGCTTTCTTTAAATCTTTCTTTAATGGATATATTCCATCTCTATACATATTACCTATAGTGTTAATAGAAGCAATATTACCTAATTCTGAAGATTTTACTAAATGATCATATCCCAATTTTAAATCTTTATTAGTTTTAGAGCCAATTAAGCCATTTATTAACATATGACCTATTAAATAGTTGGCTCCAGAATGATTACGTTCTGCGGACTTAATTAAGTACTCATAAGCATTCTCATATCTTGGATATCCTTCATGATAACCATTAAACTCTTCAAGTCCTAATTCGTAATTAGCATATGCATTACCTTGAGAAGCTAATATCTTCATAGATGAATCATAGTTTATTCCTTCTCTTAACTTTAGATTAAGATAAGCTTCTAAATCTTTTGAACTAATAGATGTATCAGATATTACATAATCTAATACATCTTTTTTTAATCCTTCTTCATTAATAGGTTGTTTTTTATATAAAACAATATATATTAATTCTTCTACTAAAGCATCATATATATTATTACCCTTTATTAATTCATTTAATTTATTAGTAAATTCTAAATTAACTTGTTTATCATTCTTAGCTAAATTAAATAATTTAATAGCTAATGATTCTGCTGAATCATTACTATTAATAAAGTTAATATCTTTATCTTGATATATATTACCATCCATTACTGATAATAAAGATAATATAGTTTTAATAAATTCATTATTATCATTACGATATCTTTTATCTTTATTAATATATATTTGTTTATAAGTATTACCTATACTCCTTATACCAATACAATAGTTATTAACTGTCGTATCATTGATATCTTCGATATCAAATAATAAACAGAATAATTCAGATTGTAAAGCAGCTGATCTATTCTTAGATAATTCTTTTATTATTCTAAATAAATTACCTAAACTTAGATGTTCATCATTATTATTTAATCTTATATAATTTGTAGACATAATATCACCACACTTATAATTATATCACAAATGTGGATTTGTGTGGAAAATAAAAACATACTTATGATAAAGTATGTTTCTTTTGACTTTCTTGTTGTTTACGAGCAACTTCTTGTTTACGCATAAACTCTTTTATTTTTCTCTTAGCTCTTTCTGTTACACATTTGTCTGTTAGGTCTTCGAAAGGACCAATTCTTGATGTATCAGCTGCTATATGAACTAGATCACCTGTAACTAGTTGAGTATCTAATGGTACATCTACTCCATTAACAGAAGCTCCTGTTATATAATTACCTAACTCAGTATGTAAATAATAAGCAAAATCTATTGGAGTTGCTCCTTTAGGTAATTCAATAATTTCATCATTTGGTGTTCTAACATATATATTAGATGTTAATACAGCATCTTTAATATGTTGATTAAATACTCTAGTTGGTTCCCCTGCTCCCGCCAATTCTTCTAATAACTTATAGAATTGTAATGTTTTAACATCATTTTGCATTCTTTCAGCGGCATGTTGTAAACTCATAGTACTCCAGTAAGCTGGTAATCCATATGAATTAATCATATACATATTCTTAGTATTCATTTGGAATTGGAATTTTTGACTATTTGGTCCTTCTACTACGGTATGTAATCCACGATATAAATTTGGTTTTGGATTATATATATAATCTTTTCCTTTTTCAGGTATTGGTGTATATAAGCCAGATACTTTATCTCTTAAATAATAACAAGTTTGTTCATCATTTAATATATATTTTAATTGGAATACATCATATACTTTACCAATATATGAATAATGATTTAATCTACGATATAAGCCATAAGCATTCTTAATCTTTATCTTTAACTCAAATGGTATATTTTCTTTACTTAATAATTGTGAAACAGTATATACTATTTCATCTAAAACATCTCTATTTTCATCATTACATTGTTTTAATATTTCTTGCATTCTCATAAACTCAGTTGGATTTAAGTATTTAAAACTTAAGTCTTCTAGTTCTAGTTTAAAGTGATATGCACCAATAAGATATGCAAATGGTACAAAGAATTCAATAGTTTCTTGTGCTTTATATAATTGTTTATTACGAGGTTGAAATTCTAATGTACGCATATTATGTAATCTATCAGCTAATTTAATTATCATTATACGTATATCTTTTAATACACTTTCAATTATTTTTCTACGTGTTTCTTCAGCAGCTCTTTCTTTATCGTTATTAGTTTCATACTTTTTAATATTAGTTACACCATCTACTAGATTAGCAATAGTTGAATTAAACTTAGCTTCAATTAACTCTTTAGTTACTCCATCACCATCTTCAATAGTGTCATGTAATAAACCAGCTGCAATCGTATCAGCATCTGCTTTCATTTCAGCTAATATACAAGCTACAGCCACTGGATGAATTATGTATGGTTCGCCACTTTTTCTTTTTACGTCCTTATGAACTTCTCTAGCAAACTCAAAAGCACGTAATATTAAGTCTTTATATTGTGGTTCATAATTACTTATACGTTCAAGTAATTCTTCAATATACATACAATCGCCATCCCTTAAGAAACACAAAACGATAGATTATATTCTATCGTTTGTTAATTTTGACCATATTAAAGAGTATTTATTATTGTAACAGAAAATAATTGTGTTACTTAGTCTCTTCATAGGTCAAACTCCTTTAAAAAAATATAACACAATCTTAATACTTTAAAGATATAAAGTCAAGTAAAAAGGATTTAGTGTCTACTAAATCCCATCTTTTCTTTCATTAATTCATATTTATTCTTAGCTATCTCTCTAGTATAATCTCTACCCTTATCTAAGATATCATCTAATTCTTTACTATTAAGTATTTCGTTATATCTAGCTTGAATACCTTCAATTTCTTTAGCTACAACATCTGCAACTTTAGTTTTAAATGTTCCATAGTTTGCGTCTTTAAATTCTTTTTCAATATCATCTAAAGATAATCCAGTTAAACATGAATAAATAGTCATTAAATTAGATATACCAGGTTTATTTTCTGGATCATACTTAACGCACATTTCTGAGTCTGTTGTGGCTCCCATAATCTTTTTACGAGTTACATTAACATCATCTAATAAAAGAATTACACCTTTTTTATTTTCAGCACTCTTACTCATCTTCTTAGTAGGATCAACTAAATCATATATTTTAGCACCATGTTCACATATAAGTGGTTCAGGTAATTTAAATGTATCACCATATTTTTTATTGAATCTTTCTGCTATATCTCTAGCTAATTCAACATGTTGTTTTTGATCTCCACCCACTGGTACATAATCAGCATCATATGCTAAGATATCTGCTGCCATTAATACTGGATATGTAAGTAATCCTGAAGTAAAGTTTTCATTCTTTAATGATTTATCTTTAAATTGTGTCATTCTAGATAATTCACCATAGTATGAATTACATTCTAGTAACCATGATATATTGGCATGCCATTCATTTTCAGATTGAAAATAAATATGATTCTTATTTGGATCTATACCACAAGCCAAATATAAAGCTACTAGACTACGTCTAGCTTTCTTTAATTCTTCTGGGTCTTGAGGAATAGTAATAGCATGTAAATCAGCCACAAAAATATATGAATCATATTCTTCTTGTCTTTCAAGCATTTGCTTGATAGCACCGATATAATTACCTAAAGTAATTACACCAGTTGGTTGTAATCCCGTAAGGATTTTCTTCTTTTCCATATATATCACCTACTCTTAATTATATCATATTTTTATCCTAAACCTTGTAAAACTCTTATTTGTTTAGGACGTTCTCTTTCATACATTGTAAATGTCGATTTAACAATTGGGTCTGGTAAGATATCTCCATACTCATCCTCTGTTTCTGCATCTACAACATCTACTTTATTTAAAAATTCATAATCAACCAAATCGCTAGGAATAGCATATTCTTCAACTGTTTCCCATTTATATGGAAATACTAAAGTCATATAATTACCTGTTCCCTTATATTGTTCTAATAACTCATCAGGTATGTTATATGTACATATACATGGAGTTTCTGCTATATCTAAACGATATATATCTTTATGATTTTTAAAGAAATGAATATATTTTCTACCACTTTGATATACATGAGAACGAATAGTTGGAAATGAAGTAAACTCTTTTCCAATATTACTCATACTATGTTCTTCAAATATTATACCCACTTCTTTTTCGCTACATACTCGATATACTAACATTATAATTTCCCCCTGTTAATAAATTATAATAATTTTTCTTCTTTTTTATATTCAATAGATTTATCTATTAAATGGAATAAATTAGTAATAATATATGTTAATACTCTTAATACTATTACAGATGAAGAAGCTAATACAAATGTCATTAATATTGTTGCCCAGTTTAATGGTAATAAATTAAAGAAGCCTGGGAAGAATATTACAGCTATCATAAATGCTGCTGATAATGAAGATACTAATACTAATCTTAACTTAGTAAATGGCTTACATAACTTAATTAAGTAAATCATACCAATTACTGCTGTTAAATATACAGATATTGTACTTTGCATTTCATAACTCATATTAGCAACTGTAGCAAATATCGAAACTATAACTATATTATACAGAACCGTAAATGCCATTGGTAAACACCTTGCTACTATCTTAAGTAAGAAGTTACCCTTAACTAATTCATTATTAGGTTCTAGTCCTAATACAAATGATGGTATACCAATAGTAACTTGAGTAATTAAAGTTAATTGAATTGGTATAAAGAAATATTTTTGTGGGAAGAATACACTAAATAATATTAATAATATTGTGTATAATGTCTTAGCTAATAATAATGAACCAGATCTTTCAATATTATTAATTGTTTGTCTTCCTTCTTTAACAACATTAGGTAAACTATTAAAGTCATCATTTAATAATATTAATTGTGATACGTTACGAGCTGCATCTGTACCACTCTTAATAGATATAGCACAATCACTTTCTTTAAGAGCCATAACGTCATTAACACCATCACCAGTCATAGCTACTACATGACCTTGAGATTTAAGATATTTAACTATCCATTTCTTTTGTTCTGGTCTAACTCTACCAAATACTTGATATTCTTCAATAACTTCTTCTACTTCTTCTTGACTGAATGAACCAATATCAATACCTTTAACATCTTCAAGTTCTAGTTTTCTTGCAATCGTAGTAACTGTTTTAGAATTATCACCTGATATTATTTTTACATCTACATGATTATCTTTAAAGAATTTTAATGTATCAGCAGCATTCTTTCTAATAACATCTTCTAATAAAGCAAAACCAATAATATCTATTTTAGATATATCTTCCGATAATTCACCTTTTCTCTTACCAATTGCAATTACACGGAAATCATTAGAGTATTCTTCAACTACTTCATTTATTTCTGGTTTACTAATAACAGATGGTGCTCCTAGATATAATGAATAATCATCAAACTCTAAAGCACTATATTTTCTTTCAGAAGAGAAAAATATTTGGTTTCTAACAATTAACTTAGTACCATTAAATTTCTTTCTTAAAGCTGCTATAGTTGGGTTAACATCCTTATTAGATGAAGCATATATTGTTAAATACTTTTCAACTTCATCTTTATCATGTCCTTTAGCAGGTATTATATCTACTACTTTCATATTACCTTCAGTTAAAGTACCTGTTTTATCTAAACATAATGTATCTACTCTAGCTAATGTTTCGATAGCATATAATTGTTGTACTAATACTTTGCATCTATATAACTTAATTACACCTACAGCCATAACTGAACTTGTTAATAATACTAATCCATTAGGTATCATACCAATAATAGCTGCTACTGTAGTAAATACACTTTCTTGTATAGAATCAGTAACAATATATTGTGTATACATCATAATAATACCTATAGGTATAATCATAATAGATAATACTTTTAATAACTTCTCAAATGAAGATAATATTACTGAGTTAACAGGTTTATCATATTTAGCTTCAGCAGATATTTTAGCTATATAATTATCTTTACCAACATGTTCAATTTTACCAATAGCGTTACCTGATACAACAAATGAACCTGATAATAATTCATCATTTTCTTTCTTATTAATTGAATCAGATTCACCAGTGATACATGATTCATTAACTTCAAGAGTACCATCTAATACTATTGAGTCAGCTGCTATTTGATCACCTGGTTTATATATAACAATATCATCTATTAATAAACTATGAATAGAAATTTGTTTTTCTTTACCATCTCTTAATACAGTTATTTTAGATTGATTAATAATAGATAACTTATCAGTAATTCTTTTAGATATAATTTCTTCAACAACACTAATAATAGAGTTAACTATTACAACACCCATGAATAAACAGTTCTTTAACGCATTACCTATATCTCCACCTAGAGAACCTGCAATAAATACTGCTATACCTAAAGCTAAGTTTAAGAAGTTAAAATAATTAAAGAAATTATCTTTAATAATTTTACCTATACTTTTAGTTTTAGGAGTATCATCATAATTAACTAGTCCTTTATCATATCTTTCTTTTACTTCAGCACTACTTAATCCTTCTTTTATGTTTATATCTTCTTTCATATTGTCACCCCAATAAAAACATATATTACATATTTCATTATATCATATAAACAATAAAAAAAGACTAGAAATCTAGTCTTTTAATCAGTTTCACTTGTATCTAAGATATATGGTGATAATTTAGTACCATCTCCAGATAATACTTCAATATTTGGTTTAAGTACTATTGATGGTTTAACTCTTCTTGATACATCTGAATATGCCCACATATCACTACCATCTATGAATATGTATCCTTCTGTTGTAGGTGCACCATAAGCTGGAGATAAAGTGAAGTAATATGAATCATTATTACCTAAATAACTATCATTTCTCGTTAATCCACCAAGCAAGAATTCGTCGCCTGTTATTAAAGCAACCGGATGTTTTAAATATCCATTACCATTCTTAGTATCATTAACCGTATAAGCATCATATTTATCTTCACACTTTAATACCGGCTTATTATATAATGGATTATTATATCTAAATGGATTATATAATCTTAAACCAGCATTATATTTTAACTGCGCAAAAGAATTACCATTTAAGAAACTATTTTTATAATTCTCTTCTGTAGCTGATCTATCATTGCACCATACCGCATCATCGATATATTTATCATATGGTTGTAATTTAGCTTCATAGAACTTATCTAATAACGTTTTAAAAGCAGATTCTATAGATCCATTTGTTGGATTTTTATTTTCATCTACTTGAATATGCTTTCTTTCATTATATTTAGCATATACATCCATTTCACCGTTTTCAAGATATAAACCTAAATGACCTGTTTTGCATTCATCATAATCAACAGAGCAATAAGATGTATCTGGATTATCATATATTGATTGAGAACCTATAATATACATTACCTTCTTACATTTTGTTTCATTAAATCCCGGGCAAACATAATGATGATTTTCTAATTTAGCGGTAGTTGCTGGTACACTATAAGAAGAATATGTATCCATATTAATTGATGAATCCTGAGGATCAACTAAATGATAATACTCTCCATCCCAGGTAACACTTGAACCATATATTCTATTAAAGTTAACTGTGTAATTTGATGTATAACTATTTTTTATATAATAAATACCTTCTTTACTACAATTACTTGAATAATCAGAACATATATATTTATATTCTTTATATGTATCATTAGATAATAAATCTGATAATCTAAATAAGGTTGGATTAATTAATGATTCACCATCAGTTGTTTTAGCAGCATATATTTTCCTTAACGGACTAGACATATAATATGTTGAAGTTTGAGAAGTTGAACTAAAATACCATGGATTAGAACATGTATCTGTATAATCCGGGCAAAAATATTTATTCTTTAGACTACTGTAACTACTACGCCACCTTGCCATACTTAATGTAGTAGTATTAGTTAAAGTATATGTTCCATCTGCATTTTCAGTAACATTTGTACCTACTACTATATTCTTATAATTTGTAATTGGTATATTATTTCTCATTATTATACTGTCCAAATAATATGAACCATAAGCATAATCCATTTCATATGCATAATATAATGTTTCGTATTCTTCATCTAATCTTGCTGAACCAAAAGTATACTTACCTTTCATTACACTACATTCACTGCCATAGCATGATTCTGGATTAACTAGTTTATATTTTTTGGTTTCTTCATTATATGTATATTCATCTGAATAATATACTGGATATTGGTCACTTACAAATATTTCTCTAATTGTTTGCATATATCCTTTTAATGGGTAAGATATATTATATGGAAGAATATTATATACACTTTCATTGTTCATATATCCACCACGAAGATAACTAGGAATTCCTAAAATATAGTTATCATAGCCAGTATATCGTATTGGTCTATCTGCCCATTCTTCTTCAATATATAAATTTGTTCCATTAGCATCACATTGATCATTATTTAAACCAGTTGGATTACCATTAAATAATAATTTTATACCCTTATCTGGTGTAGATCTTACAATTTGCCAACAGTAACCTGCAAATAAAACATTAGTATTATCTACTTTACCACGATAATATAATATTGGATAATCTTGTTCATCGCTTATTACCTGTTTATTTCTTAACATGTAAGCGCCATGGCCATTTGTTTCAGATGCTTTTTGAGTAAAATCAATTCCATCTAATCCAGCAACATATTGAGATGGTCTATCATCTCTAACAGCTTGAGCACGCATTATTTCATATAATGTATTAACACTGGATTTTACTTCACCATTCATGTTTTTATTAACAGCTGCTTTCTTCCAAACACCCCTTAATGTTACATCATGATTTGGCATCAAGAATATATCATCATTTATTATCTTAATATCTTCTTTATCAGAATTTATTATTTCCCACCCGCCAAAAGAATATCCTTTACATGTAGGTTTTGTTTCTTTCTTAGTTATATGTTCAAATGAGAAATGATTTTCTGTTGTTATACCCGGATTAGAACAACCATTTGGTACATTAGGATCATATGTTAATTTAAAGTCCCTTTGTATCCTTGGTGTTTCTTCACTAGTAATAGTTTCAATTACTCCGCCTGGAATCTTGTACTCAACAGACTCTTTCTTGTTTGTTTCAGAGAAATTAACACTATCTAAATATTGATCTTTTAGTTTAGC
>JAEEGL015227035.1_pt1 | contig 10532 bp, 5 predicted proteins | sample 9134231 | NCBI WGS metagenome assembly JAEEGL01 (sample SAMN16246548, study PRJNA631951) | gut metagenome | biome: gut microbiome; feature: rumen; material: fiber-attached | host: Bos | place: Iran: Karaj | collected 2018-10
AATCCTTCACCGTATTTACAGATGGTGTTACCATCATCAGATTTGGTGCTGCTTCCTATATAGGATAGTAATTCGTGAGAAAAAGGCTGCCCTTTGGCTTTCATACATAATCTTAATGCTTCATTGTGACTCTCATAAGCATAATCAAAGTCAGATCCAAATAGATCAGGTCCTAGAGCATCATAGAAATTCTGAATAAAATCTCTGAGAACCTTTTTGAAATCCCATTTTATGGGATAATCCACAGCCAATTCCAAAGGAATATCTACTTTGTTTTTACCAAAGCGTAGCATAATTGTTGATTTCCTTTCTGTTTTCCAATATTATTCTGTTCATTTCAAAAAGCATGGAGTGAAAAACCGCGCTGGAGTCCCCTCCAAACTGATGTAGCAACTCGTGGATATAGACAGGCAGAGCACTGTAAAAAGAGTTGTTGTCCAGTATTTCTTTAGCCAGATATATTTCGCTAATATCATTTATGACTTTCACACCAAATGAATTTTTGATAGTACAATTGGTTTTGTGAGTATATGCTTCTCCAAGTGCAACCGCATTTTTATTAATAAGTACGTTACAGGTCGGTAGCTTCTCATAGCAATAGACTGTTGAAAAGAATTTGTCAGCAATCTCTTCTAAAAGTTTGATTCGTTTAGCTTGCAGATCATTGGGAGGTGCGGTAAGATCTAAGCCATCATTTTCTTGGCATAGTGTATAGATGTCCTTGATTCCAAGTTTAGTAAAATGGTGAGATACTCTACGCATACTATTGAAAGAAGAACTTTGAAACCAAGAAAAAGCAGTGTTTCTCTGGTTTTTATCACAGGGATGTAAAGGGGAAATCTCTGCTATAAGAGTATCTTTATATTTCTTGTAAAACTTATTCTGAATATCTTTGCTATCAGAGATTATTTCAATCAGCCTACGGATCTCGTAGTTCCACTTGCATCTATTTTCAACATCCTGAAGAGTCAGCCATATAGTAGAAAAGGCTTCCAGTATTTCTAAGGCAGCTTCAGGGCTGTCAAGCTGATCCAAAACTAAATCTATTGCACGTTGCATTATATAGTTTGAAAGAGATAAACGATCTCGGTCGTCGTGATCAATATTCATATTATGAACACAGAAATATATAGGAAAAGGAAGTCTACGTCGTAGTTCAAGATTGATAAAGACTCCTCCGGAATTCTTCTTACTATTACTCTTGTATACTGCAATGTCGTTACTTCTAGTTATGAGTGCTCCAAAGCGAGGATTTTCTTCATAGAAAAAAGAATTAATCGTGTTAAGGGCATTTTGATATTGTTCAGTATTTACTCCTGTTAATGATAGCTTTGTAGTATCGCTATATGGTCGTGAAAAAAGATTATAAGCAAGTACTTTTTCAAGTGCTCCATTGATTATCTTATCTGCCTGGGTTACAACAAGGCGCCAATCCTGAGATTCCATGGTTATCCCAAGTTTCATGTCTCTGTAAGCTACTAAAGCAGCCATCTTAAAGCCTTCTCCAAAATGACCGGCATGATGCTTTCCATCATTTCTTTTGGTGGAGGCTCCGAGATAGTAGAGCCATCTCTTATTAAAGCTTGAATCTGCCATAAGAGTAAGTGTGTTATCAGAGTAATTCATTCTGAAGCCCGTAGCGAAATTATCCGGTCCAACAGCGTCATAAAAGTTCTGAACGAAATTATTCATGACTGTATAAACACTCCATTTTATGGGATATCTCATGAGAATGTTGAGCGTCCTTGTTTCCATTTGCTACCTCTGATTTTAAGTAATCAATATGGGGCTGCCATAATAGCTATATTGTATATTTTTTTTAACATGACGGCATTCGCCGCGTAGTTGAATGACGGTGATTTTTGATATAATAATGAAAATTGATATTATCATCTGATTGCAGGAGATGATCCGCTATGGGACATACTAATCGTTGCTTATTTGATAGTAGTATTGAAGAGTTTCTGGATAGAGATAAAGAAGCTATATTTGGCATGCTGTGTGATAGATATCATGGTGATGCGCTTACCACCACAAGAATGGCATGGATGGGTGAAATCGAGATATTGCAAAAGATGCTTATTCCATGGAAGGGTAGCAATGGCCGTATAGTTTTCGAATATGATATACCGCGATTAGGGAAAAGACTGGATGTAGTATTGCTACTCAAAGGGATAGTATTTTGCCTGGAATTTAAAGTGGGTGAGAGTAGCATAATTGAAAGTGATGTTGACCAAGTACTGGATTACGCATTGGACCTCAAAAACTTTCATAAGTACAGTCACGATAAGCTAATTGTTCCGATATTGATAGCTACGAAACACAAGAGAACATCGTCTGTTATCCAGTCATCTGTTTATGATGATAGGGTTGTTAATCCGTTAGTAACTGGTGAGAGTGGCATCGCGACACTGATCGAAGAGGTTCTGCATCGCTTTCCAAATGAAAAAGAAATTGATCCCAATTGGATAATAAGCCCTTATGCACCAACTCCTACAATAATTGAAGCTGCGAAAGCACTCTATGAAAGTCATTCAGTTGAAGATATTACAAGGCATGAAGCTGACAAGGTAACTACTGATCGTACTATTTCATACATTCTAGACGTTATCCAAAAGAGTAAGAGAGATGGTGAAAAGAGTATTTGCTTTGTGACGGGAGTTCCTGGTGCAGGCAAAACCTTGGTTGGTCTTGATGTGGCAGTGAAGCAGACATATCAAGGCACTGATAAACCAATAGATGATGAAGGCGCTGTATATCTATCTGGAAATGGACCATTAGTAGCGGTGTTAAATGAAGCACTTGCTAAAGATAACTATCAGAAGTGTAGGGATAGAGGCGAAGCAAAAAAGCTTTCTGACTCAAGACGTGAGGTCGGCAAATTCATCCAGATTATCCATAGGTATAGAGATAACATGTTGGCAAAGATCAAGAATCCCGTAGAAAACGGTGTTCTTGAAATAGATCCAACTAAGGCTGTAAAGATGCAAGAGGCTGGCTATGGTGAAGTTGAGCATGTTGCAATTTTTGATGAAGCACAGCGTTCTTGGACACATAAAAGGCTTGCAGATTATCTAAAACGTGGAGGAACCTACGGCAACAAACTGAAAGTTCCTAATTTTCCTATGTCTGAAGCTTCGTTTTTGATATGGTCGCTTGACCAGAGAGAAGACTGGGCTACCATAGTATGCCTTGTTGGTGGCGGACAGGAGATAAACACTGGTGAAGCAGGCATTTCAGAATGGATCAAGTCTTTAAATGAAACCTTCACACATTGGAAAGTCTATATTTCTCCACAACTTACTGAGCCTGAATACGCAGAGGGCAAGGTAAATGAATTATTAAGGGATAATCATAATGTTACATACGCAGATGACCTGCATTTAGGAGTTTCACTTAGATCATTTAGGGCTGAGAAGCTCTCGGCCATGGTGCATGCTCTTCTTTCATTGGATTCCAGCGCTGCTTCAATCTATAAGGAAATAAAGGAAAAGTATCCTATTCTTTTAACTAGAGATATGGAAGTAGCTAAAAGATGGCTACATGATAATGTGAGGGGAACTGAAAGGACAGGAGTACTGATCACAAAAGAATCGGCTAGATTTAAACCTCTTGGAATTCACGTGCTTCAGTCTGATGTTGAGAATGCAGTGCATTGGTTTCTTGAAGATAAAGCCGATACAAGATCGTCAAATTATTTGGAAGATGCTGCTACTGAGATACAGGTTCAAGGACTAGAACTTGATTATACCTGCCTACTGTGGGATGCAGACATGAGATATGAAGGCGGTAAATGGCATTATTACAAGTTTAATGGAAGAGATAAATGGAATGAACTAGTAGCTAATTCTGAGAGCAGACAAGAACAGATTAAGTATATGCTAAATGCATATAGAGTGCTACTAACCAGGGCTAGATCAGGAATGATCATATGTGTTCCCGCAGGCAATTCTCATAAGACAACTACAGGATTCTGGGAAGACGAGACACGTCTTCCTGAGTATTATAACGGAACCTATCAATATCTTAAGAGCATCGGGTTTGAAGAAATATAGGATTGAAATGTTAAATGGCTGAATACAATCTAAGTGGCAAAATTGAATATGGCCTAAGAATAGAGGGAGACTACTATAACCATCTGGATATAGAAGGCTTCTCTCTTATGATGAAAAATCCTTCATTTTGCTACAAGTTTTACTGGCTGGAAGCAATCGTTAATCTCATTTCTGAAGATGTAACAGAAACAACCTTTGATGAAGTGATCAATGAGATGATTGCAAACGCCTGGTACTCAGTGCTTGAGTTTCATATCCATCTTAGTGGAATAGTACTAGGTGAAGTAAAAGACGGTCTTGAGAGAGCAGTCCTTAAGCTTAGCAATATCAGCGGACTTCCCGCGAATGCTTCAAAAGTTGAGATAAAGAATAAGATTAAAGAGTTCGACCAAGAGCTAAAGGCTGAAAAAGAACAGCTAACAAACATGGTTCCATACAGGGCTTTAGCTGGATTCTTTAATAAGTTTGATGAGACAGCAGACTGGGAAAGCACGCGCAGGATGATCGCATATATCGAGCGTGTCAATAAGGTCAACATACTGCCGTACACCCTTGGAAACAGCAGCAAGTTGAATAAGGAAATATACTTCAATCCATCATGGATCAAGATGATACAGGATAACGCAGTATCAGTACTTGGGTGGATACAGTTTGAAAAAGTGAAGTGGCTACAAAACAATAATCCTGAGGTTCCTGGCCTTGTGTACAAGCTTGCACCAATGGATGAAAAAATGCGCAAGCTCAATGCAGTAAGAAGGCTATGGAACGCAGCTCTCTGTATAGAACCTGTCGCAGATGTATTTACTGGAAAGCAGATTGATATAAAGAAATATGACGTGGATCACTTTATTCCATGGTCCTTTGTCATGAATGATGAGCTCTGGAACTTGATGCCAATGGATTCATCGCTTAATTCATCTAAGAGCAATAAACTTCCTGAGTGGGATCCATTTTTCATTAGGTTTGCTAACAACCAGTTTGCGCTTTACACGATGATACATGACACTAATCACCCTGCTATACACAAGCTGTTTGAAGCATGTTACAAAGACAATATACATTCAATCTGGGCTAATCAGGAGTTGTACAGACCAGGTAATACCAGCGAAGAGTTTGAACATATTTTGGAAAAGAATATGCGACCAGTGTACGACTCTGCTCGCAGACAAGGATATGAACTATGGAAGATTTCATAAGTAAAAATATAGAATACTACAACCAAAATGCAGACTCTTTCTTTGAGGGAAGTGTGAATGCAAATATGTCTTATGAAAGAGATAAGTTTATAGCATTGCTTCCTGCTGGAGGGAAAATCCTTGATGCAGGTTGTGGAAGTGGAAGAGATAGTAAGGCATTTCTTGACCAGGGCTTTGAAGTTACAGCATTCGACGCATCTGAAGAGATGTGCAAAAGAGCGTCAGAGTATATTGGCCAGGAAGTCATAAACATGCTATTTCAAGATGTTTCATATAAAGACGAATTTGATGGTATCTGGGCTAGCGCGTCACTCCTGCATGTTTCTATGGATGAGCTCCCGACTATCATAAAAAAGATGAATGAAGCGCTTAAAAATGGTGGCGTTATGTATGCTTCCTTCAAATATGGCGATGGTACAAAGATGCGTGGTGAACGCAGGTTTAGCGACTTCAATGAAAAGAGTATCGTTCCGCTTTTTGAAAATGCTGGGTTTGATATTATCTCCAATGAGGTCGGATCTGATAACAGACCTGGTAGAGAAAATGAGATGTGGGTTAATGTGATTGGTATTGCTTACTGACGAAATAAGTAAATGGGGATTTTACTATGTTAAAACCTGGATTATACGAACAAGTTATAAACAATCTAGTGAATCAGGAGTTATCTACTAAGCAAGATGAACTCAAATACACTGAAAAGATAGATTCAGCAGAAGCGTCTGGCATATTGACAAGATATCTATCCGAGATTATTCAAAGGAGCCTGGACAGGGTTTCTGATTCTGATGAATTGGAATCAAAAGTGGCACTTGTAAATAAAGTGGTAGAACTGCTTTCAAAAGAAACTCAGCAGGAGGATATTCAAGATCTTGTTGTGGATGGAAAAGCTGAACAACTCTTGGCACTTCTTTCTGAGTCAGATCCAATGTTTAAGATTGGAAAGCGCAAGGCTAAGGATATAGTGCGTCCTGAAACATCAATCGCTCAGAGTAGTTTGTTTACTGGTGCTGTGCATGAGCCTCAGATGTATCTTGAACTTAAGAAAGAGATGGAAACAGCGGATAGAATTGATATGTTGGTTTCTTTCATCAAATGGAGTGGATTAAGACTTCTGATAGAAGAACTGCGCAGGTTTACTGACAGAGGTGGTAAACTCAGGATTATCACCACGTCCTATATGGGTGCGACAGATATCAAGGCAGTTGATGAACTGCGTAAACTTCAGAACACAGAAGTTCGTGTCTCCTATGATACAAAGAGAACCAGGCTTCATGCTAAGGCCTATGTTTTCTATCGTGATACATCTTTTACCACTGCATATATTGGATCTTCTAATATGTCAAACGTCGCCATGTCCAGTGGGCTTGAGTGGAACATAAAAGCTACAGCAAAAGATATGGGTCCGACAATAAAAAAGATCGAAGCAACATTTGAAAGTTATTGGAATAGCAGTACATTCGAAAAATATACAGAAGATAGTTATGATAAATTGAGGCATGCATTAAAAGCGGAGAAGTATAGTTCTGATGGAGACAAATACCAGTACATCGTGGATGTTAATCCTTATCCATATCAGCAACAGATTCTGGATAAAATCAGCGCCGAGAGGAAGATTCATGGTAGATACAAGAACTTAATAGTTGCAGCGACAGGAACAGGAAAAACTGTAATTGCAGCACTTGATTATAGAGGATATTGCAAAGAACATCCTGATAGAAAAAATAGGATTCTGTTTGTTGCTCATAGAGAAGAAATCTTGAAACAGAGCCTGGCAACATTTCGTGCAGTACTCAAGGATCCGAATTTTGGTGATCTGTATGTGGGCAGTAATAAGCCGGAGAGTCTGGATTATTTATTTGTTTCAATTCAGACTATTGCATCTCAGAAATTATATGAGTTTCTAACGGCAGATTATTATGATTACATTGTTATTGATGAGTTTCACCATGCCGCAGCTCCTACATATCAAGGGCTGATTAATACCTTTAAGCCTTGCGTCTTGCTTGGGCTTACAGCAACGCCAGAGCGTATGGATGGTAAAAGTATTCTGGATTATTTCGATGGTCATATTGCTGCAGAAATAAGGCTTCCGGAAGCTATTGAGAGAAAGTTACTTTGCCCATTCCAATACTTTGGAGTTTCGGATGATACTGACCTTTCGAGTATTAGGTGGGTTAGAGGTGGATATGATAAGACAGAACTTAGCAATCTGTATTCACTTAACAGAGAGGTGGCTGTTCGACGAGCCAATCACATTATCAATTCAATATATAAATATGCAACAGACATGAATTCCGTCCATGGCCTTGGGTTCTGTGTTTCTGTTGAACATGCTAATTTTATGGCTGGGCAGTTTAATGAAAATGGAATTCCCTCCATTTCATTAACAGCAGATTCATCAGAGCAGGAAAGAAGTACTGCAAAGAATAGACTTGTAAAAGGCGAGCTCAAATTCATATTCGTTGTTGACTTGTATAACGAAGGTGTGGATATTCCAGAGGTTGACACAGTTCTTTTTCTTCGTCCTACAGAGTCTCTTACAATTTTTTTACAGCAGCTTGGTAGAGGACTTCGTTTGGCTCAGGGGAAGGAATGTCTTACTGTATTGGATTTCATCGGACAGGCCAATAAAAAGTATAACTTTGAAGAGAAGTTTGCAGCTCTTTTGTCAAATACAGAGCATAGTGTTCAGTATGAGATGAAAAAAGGCTTTGTTGCGCTGCCTAAAGGTTGCTATATCCAGTTTGAAAGAAAAGCATCCGAGATAATTCTAGCTAATATAAAGAAGTCATTCGGCGATAGGATGGGATTGATAAATCGTATAGAGAGCTTTTCTGAAGATAGTGGACAAGAGCTCACGCTTGCCAACTTTATCAGATATTATAGATTGAAGCTTGGTACAATTTATGCAAAGTATTCATTCACTAGGCTTTGTGCGGACGCAAAAGTGATTCAAAACTTTGATGAACCGTTGGAAGAAACTGTTACTAAGGCATTTCCTAGAATAATTGCGATTGATTCCAGAAGATGGATTCAGTTTTTGCTGAAAATCTTACCTAATCTGAGCTTAATTGATATTGATAGGATGTCAGCACTAGAAAAGAGAATGCTTCAAATGTTTTATGTGACAATTTGGCAGGAGGTAGCAGAAGACTGGAATGATCCTAAGGTGAAGAAGAATATTTATGATTTGGCAAGATGTAAGCTGCTTGTTAAAGAGATAATTGACATTCTAGAGCTCAAATATGATGAAGTTGACATAATAGATAAGCCTGTGGATGTGGGATTTGAATGCCCGTTAGATTTGTATTGCACATATACAAGAGATCAGATTCTTGTAGCTATGGACTTTATGAAACCAGCTACCGTTCGTGAAGGTGTTAAGTGGTTACCAGATAAAAAAGTTGATGTCTTCTTTATAACGCTTAATAAATCTGATAAAGAATATTCGCCTACGACGATGTATGAGGACTACTCTATTAATAGCGAGCTTTTTCACTGGCAAAGTCAGAGCACAACTTCAGATACTTCTTCAACAGGAAAACGATACATAAATCATGTGAGTAATGGAAGTAAAGTTCTGCTTTTTGTAAGAGAGTTTAAGAAAGATAGCGTTGGCACAGCGCCATATTCTTTCTTGGGCACTGCTAATTATCTTAATCATATGGGTAGTAGGCCTATGAATATCGTATGGCATATGGATAATTCGATACCTGCCAAGTATCTGAAGAAGACAAATAAGCTGGAAGTAGGATGAATTAGCAATTCGGTTCGAGGATGAGGATATGATTACTATTAAAGAGTTTAACTATTCAAGTTCAGAAATGAGAGTCATGAGTTACTGGCAATATGCGTCAAATTGGCCTATTGTCTACATCATGCATAATGATACTGATGCTTATGTTGGAGAAACGTTAGATGGAATTCGTAGAACTAAGCAGCATCTTGAAGAAGAGTCTGATACTGAATATAAACTTATCTGCATGATGACTGACAAGAATTTTAATAAGTCAGTTGCACTTGATATGGAGTCTTTTCTCATCAAATACATGGGAGCTGATGGTAAGTTTCGCTTGCATAACGGAAATGCAGGTATTGTTGATCACAATTATTTTAACCGTGATGTTTATAGGGATGAGTTCAAATATACTTGGACACAGCTGATTGAAAGAGGCTTGGCAAGACATACGATAGATGAAATTGAGAATTTGGATCTCTTTAAATACTCTCCTTATAAATCACTTACTTATGAGCAGGAAGATGCTCTCATAACGATTCTTAGGACAATAGAGGATAACTATAATCGTGCTGTTAATAATAAGCTTATAGTGGTTAATGGAGAAGCTGGTACTGGAAAGACTATTCTTGCGGTATATCTAATGAAAATATTGAAAGAAATTTCAGATGGTAATTTCAGCATATATCAAGAAGAAGATGAGATAGATAGACTGGAACTACTTAATGAATTCGCTAATAGAATAGGTCGACTTAAGGTTGGCTTTGTTGTGCCAATGCAGTCTCTTAGAGAATCCCTAAAGAATGTTTTTGATTCTATTGATGGACTTTCATCAAATATGATTCTTAAGCCAACAGAAGTGGTAAATGACTACTATGATCTGCTTGTGGTTGATGAGGCACATAGACTTCATAGGAGAGCATATCTTTCTCATTACCCAACTTTTGATGAGGCAAATGCAAAATTAGGCCTTGGTGATGATGCAACAGAACTTGATTGGATTATTAAGTGCAGCAAGATGCAGCTTATTTTCTATGATAAAGAGCAGTCAGTTCGCCCGTCTGATATTCAGAGACTTCAATTCAAAAAGCTGATTGCAGACCATTTGTGTAAAGAATTAGAGCTTACATCACAATTAAGATGTAAGGGCGGCAACGACTACATAGACTATGTTAAGGCTGTGCTTTATGAAGACAATGGAATTAGCAGAAAGAGCTTTGGTGAGTATGATGTAAGACTTTTTGATGATCCCAACGCTATGATTGAAGCTATTAAGAGAAAAAATGATGAGCTTGGTCTTTGCAGGACTGTAGCAGGATATGCCTGGGAGTGGAAATCTAATCCAAAGAAAGACAAGAATGCATTTGATTTTGCTTTTGGAGATAAGCGGTATCGGTGGAATTCGGAATCTACGGATTGGATTAATAGCAAGAACTCTGTAAATGAGATTGGATGTATCCACACAGTACAAGGCTATGATCTAAATATTTGTGGAGTTATATTTGGCCCGGAAATACGTTATGACAGAAAGCTTCAGACAATAAT
>JAEEGL017332907.1_pt1 | contig 10532 bp, 6 predicted proteins | sample 9134231 | NCBI WGS metagenome assembly JAEEGL01 (sample SAMN16246548, study PRJNA631951) | gut metagenome | biome: gut microbiome; feature: rumen; material: fiber-attached | host: Bos | place: Iran: Karaj | collected 2018-10
AAATGCAGAAAAAGCTCTGAAAGAAGGCGATGAGAAGAAGGCATGGACCGGTCTGCTTTCGGATCTTAACGTATGTTCGCAAAAAGGCCTGGTGGAAATGTTCGATGCTTCCATAGGTGCGGCCAGCGTATATATGCCTTACGGCGGCAAATACCAGCTCAGCGAGACACAGGCTATGGTAGCCAAGCTTCCGATGAACGGTACGGATTCGTCTGATACCGTTACCATGATGAGCTATGGTTACGATCCTTATCTTTCAAGCTGGAGCCCTTACCACGGATCCATCTACGCAGTACTTTCGTCTGTGGCAAAGATCGTGGCAGCAGGCGGTGATCATAAGGGCATACACTTTACTTTCCAGGAATACTTCCGCAGGATGAGCGAGGATCCTTCGCGCTGGAGCCAGCCGTTTGCGGCTCTGCTGGGAGCTTTCGATGCACAGCTTGGCTTTGGCATGGCTTCCATCGGCGGCAAGGATTCAATGTCCGGAACATTCAACAATATCGATGTTCCGCCCACACTGGTAAGTTTTGCGGTGGATGTTGCCAAGCAGCAGGATATCATCACCACCGAGCTTAAGAAGGCCGGGGATAAGCTGGTACTCTTCTCCGTGCCCAAGGATGAATTTGATATTCCGGTTTATAAAGATACCCTTGAGATATATGATGTTGTGAGCGGTCTGATCCACAGCGGCAAGGCAAAAGCTTCTTATGTGGTCGATTCCTACGGTCTGGCTGCAGCAGTGGCAAAGATGGGCTTCGGAAACGGACTGGGTGTAAGGTTTGAAGACGACGTTACCACCGAGGATCTTTTCAAGGGCAGGATAGGTGACATACTGCTCGAGATGGATGAAGAAGATGCCAAAGCGCTTGCAGGACACGAGTTCAATGCGTTTATCTGGGAAGTTGGTTCGGTCACCGATGGTGAGTTCGTACATGCAGGTGTGAGCATAAGCCAGAAGGAAGCGCTTGATGCATGGATGAAACCTCTGGATAAGGTGTTCCCTCATATTTCCGGTCAGGCTGAAGATAAGGCTGTTGAATGCGAAGATAAGAAATACGACAGCATTTACGTATGCAGCAACAAGGTAGCTAAGCCCAGGGTATTCATTCCGGTATTCCCGGGCAGCAACTGCGAATACGACAGTGCGCGTGCATTCGAAAGAGCAGGTGCGGAGCCTGTGATAAGGGTATTCAAGAATCAGAATGCACAGGATATAAAGGATTCTGCAGAGGAGTTTGCAAAAGAGATAAGCAGGGCCCAGATGATAATGTTCCCCGGCGGTTTCTCCGCAGGTGACGAACCCGACGGATCGGCTAAATTCTTTGCTACCGCGTTCAGAAACGAGCGCATGAAGGAAGAAGTTGAGAAGCTCTTAAACGAGAGAGACGGTCTGGTACTGGGTATCTGCAACGGCTTCCAGGCCCTCATCAAACTGGGACTGGTACCTGAAGGACGCATAACAGGACAGGATGAGAATTCACCTACACTTACGTTCAATACCATAAACAGACACATATCAAAGATGGCATACTTAAGAGTATGTTCAAACAAGAGCCCCTGGCTGGCAAAGGCAACGCTGGGCGGTGTATACACATCACCCGCATCCCACGGTGAAGGCCGCTTTGTTGCTCCCGAAGATGTTTACAGAAAGCTTTATGAGAACGGCCAGATAGCTACAAGATACTGCGACCTTGACGGAAAGATCACTATGGATGAAGAGTGGAACATCAACGGTTCCATATATGCGGTGGAAGGTATCACTTCTCCCGACGGCAGGGTATTCGGTAAGATGTGCCATTCAGAGAGAAGGGACGACGGCGTAGCCATGAACATTTATGGCGAACAGGATATGCTGATCTTTGAATCAGGTGTGGAGTATTTCAAATAAGATATGCTGATAAGGGAAGAACTGGAAAAAGCCGAAAAGGAAAGTCTGAGTCCCTATGCTACGCTGAGTATAAATACCAGGGGCAGGGATAAGCCTGAGGAGCCGTGCGACATACGGCCGGTCTTTGCCCGTGACAGGGACAGGATAGTGCATTCAAAGGCTTTCCGCAGGCTTAAAGATAAGACGCAGGTATTTTTAAATCCCGAAGGGGATCATTACCGTACGCGCCTTACCCATACCCTGGAGGTGGCCCAGATAGCCAGGACCATTGCCAGGGCCCTTAAGATGAATGAAGAACTGGTGGAAGCCATCGCGCTGGGACACGATCTGGGGCATACGCCCTTCGGACATGCCGGAGAAAGAGCACTTGATGAGGTGTGCCCGCTCGGCTTTGAGCATAACGAGCAGAGCGTGCGTGTGGTAGAGGTGCTGGAGCGTGACGGTGAAGGCCTTAACCTGAGTGTTGAAGTAAGGGACGGGATGCTCAACCACCAGATGAAATCAAAGCCGTTTACCCTTGAGGGGCGTATAGTGCGTTACTCGGATAAGCTGGCGTATATCCATCATGACATGGATGATGCGATTAGGGCAAAGGTATTAAGCGACAGCGATGTTCCCAAAGAGATAGGTGATGTGCTGGGATATCATACCAAAGAGCGTCTCGATCACCTTATCCATAACATCATCGCTACCAGTCTTGACAAGGATGATATACTTATGGAGCCCTATGTGGAGAAGGCGATGCTTCAGATGCGCGCTTTCATGTTTAAGAATGTATATCAGAACCCTGTGGTAAAGGCGGAGGAATCAAAAGCCGAATCCCTGGTCAAGACCCTGTATGAATATTATGTCAAAAACAAGGACAGGCTACCTGATGAATATAAACGGCTGATGGACAGGGGAGAGAGCATAGAGCGGGTTGCATGTGACTTTATCGCATCCATGACGGATCATTTCGCCATAGCCACTTACGAGGAACTCTACATCCCCAAGTCCTGGCATGGCTGACAAAACGGAGGAAGGAAGTGCCTTTTTATTCTGACGAGATAATAGAGCAGGTAAGGCAGAGTACGGATATAGTACAGCTGATATCCGGTTTCGTAAACCTCAAACGCAAAGGCAGCAATTACTTCGGGCTCTGTCCTTTTCATAACGAGAAGACAGGCTCGTTTTCCGTATCGGAAAATAAGCAGATGTATTACTGCTTCGGCTGTCATGCGACGGGAAATGTATATACCTTCCTTATGAAGCACGAGAACATGAGCTTTGTGGAAGCAATACAGTATCTTGCGGAGAAATCCGGCATTAAGCTTCCCGAGGCAAATGAGAGTGAGGAAGCAAAGAAAGCCAGAAGCAGGCGTGAGCGTATATATCAGGCAAATACAGAGGCTGCAAAGTACTTTTACAGGGCACTGCGTTCTGCACAGGGAGAGCTGGGGCTTGATTATTTTAAAGGCAGGAAGCTTTCCGATGAAACGATGCAGAAGTTCGGCCTGGGCTATTCGCTTCAGTACAGTGACGATCTGACGAAGTATCTGATGAAAAACGGATACAGTATAGATGAGCTTACTGCTGCGGGCTTAAGCGTATATGATGAGAAATACGGGGCCCGGGATAAATTCTACAATCGCGTGATGTTTCCCATAATGAACGGCAGCGGGAAGGTGATAGCCTTCGGCGGACGCGTAATGGGTGAAGGCGAGCCCAAGTATTTAAATACTGCGGAAACGGAGATCTTTGAGAAAAGAAAGAATCTCTTCGGACTGAACCTGGCCAGGAGCAGCAGGGCAAAGAACTTCATACTCTGCGAAGGGTATATGGATGTAATAAGCCTGCATCAGGCGGGGTTTGACCAGGCCATGGCATCGCTGGGAACGGCATTTACCATGGACCAGGCAATGATACTTAAGCGCTTCGGGCGGGATGTGCTGCTGGCTTATGACAGCGATACGGCCGGTATCAATGCGGCCCTGAAGGCCATATCGATACTGCGCAGCTGCGGATTAAACGGCAGGGTCATCAATATGCAGCCATATAAGGACCCTGATGAATTTATCAAAAACCTGGGAGCCGAAGAATATCAGAAAAGGCTTGATAAAGCCGAAAACGGATTCCTGTTTGAAGTAAGGATATTAAGAAAAGACTACGATCTTTCCGATCCGGCACAGAAGACGGCTTTTTATAACGAGATCGCCAAAAAGCTGTGCGTCTTCGAAGAAGAAATGGAGCGGGAAAACTATATAGAAGCGGTCAGTGAGGAATACGGGATACCTAAGGATGCCTTGAAGAAGCAGGTTATTTCCCTGGTGCTGAAAGGAGGCGTGAAGCTTCCGGATAACGTGGCGGATACCACGCAAAGACCCGGAGCTCAGCCCAAGTCGGATGACAATGATAAGTATGCACAGAGAGTACTGCTTACCTGGCTTTCGGAGGAACCGTACAAATACAAAGGTATCAGTGAATTCATAAGTGCGGAGGACTTTACGGACCCTATATATCACAGGGTTGCTGAAAGGATGCTGCGCGATATGGAGGAGGGACCACCCAATCCTGCGGCTATCATCAATATGTTCGAGGATGCGGACGAGCAGCAGCAGGCGGCCGAGGTCTTCCACACAAAGCTGGACGCCATCGTGACAGACGAAGAAAAGGAAAAAGCTTTCCGGGATATAGTCCTTAAGGTAAAGCAGGAGCGTTTTGATCACGACAATAAAAAAGCGGAAGGTGGGCTGAACCTGGAGGAAAAGCTTAAACAAAAGCGCCTTATGGAAGATCTGCGCAAACGTTTAAGAGTGTGAAAAAGCAAAGGAGTGTGTGGTAATGGCTGCAAAGAGTAGTAAGAAAGAAAGCGAAAAGAAACCCGTAAAGAAGGCGCAGACAAAAGCTGCCGTTAAGGATAACGGGAAAAAAGCAGCGGATAAGAAAACTGCGCTCAAAACTGCAGCAAAAAAAGCTGCGGTAAAAAATGTGAAGGGTGAGGCAGCAAAAAAGAGCACACCTGTTAAAAAGGATAGCAAAACGTCTAAGAAGCCGGCAGCAGCAAAGCCTGCAGCAAAGAAGCCGGTGGCGAAGGCTGCAAAACCTGCGGCAAAGAAGCCGGCGGTCAAGCCCGTAAAGCCTGCGGTAAAGAAGCAGGATGCGAAGGCAGTGAAGCCTGCGGCAAAGAAACCGGCGGTCAAGCCTGCAAAGCCCGTGGCAAAGAAGCAGGATGCGAAGGCAGTGAAGGCTGCGGCAAAGAAGCCGGCGGTCAAGCCCGTAAAGCCTGCGGTAAAGAAGCAGGATGTGAAAGCAGATAAGCCCGTGGCAAAGAAACAGGATGCAAAGACCGTTAAAGGCGTTATAAAAAAACAGGAAGCAAAGCCGGTGAAACCTGCCGCAAAGGCGGCCGGGACTAAGAAGGCTGAGATCAAAAAGGCCCAAGCAAAGCCCGCAGCACAGAACAATGCGAAAAAGCAGGAAACAAAAACGGCAGCTAAGACAGATAAAAGCAAGGAAGTAAAGGAAAAGCCGGCTAAGAAGCAGGCTGTGGTAAAGGTTGTGGAGAAAAAGGTTGTGGAGAAGAAAACTGTGGATAAAAAAACTGTAGAGAAGAAAACAATTGACAAAAAGGCCACGGAGAAACCGGCTGCGGAAAAGAAGACTGCTGATAAGAAGGCCGATGAAAAGAAAGCAGCCGATAAAAAAACGGAAGAGAAAAAGACTGTGAGCGCTAAGGCTGATAAGAAGTCCGAAGACAAGAGTGCCAAAAGATCAGCGGATAAAAAGAGTGAAGGAAGCAAAAAGGCTTCTTCAAAGAAGGCTGATAAGGATGAGGCATTTGAGGATGACGGATTTATGGCTGATGATGATTTTGATGCCGGAGAGGATGACATCAACGATGCTGAAGCAGCAGCGCTCCGCGAGACGCTCTTTGAAGAAAAGCTCAAGAATCTGATAAGCAGTGCAAAGAAAGCCGGTTATATGGAGTATCAGGAGGTTATCGATACCTTTACCGAGCTGAATCTGGATGAGGAGCAGTTTGACCGTATCTGGGATGCACTGGATAAGAATCACATCGTACTTCGTATGGAGCAGATAGATGATGATGATATTCCCGATGAAGAGCTTGCGATGGAAGAGAGCGCCGAGCTCGAATACGATATGGAGAACCTTGAGGTAGGTGCCGCAGACGGAGCCAATATAGAGGATCCCGTGCGTATGTACTTAAAGGAGATAGGAAGGGTTCCCCTGCTGTCAGCCGAGGAAGAGATAGAGCTGGCAAAGCGCATGGAACTGGGGATGGAGGCTGCCGAAAAGAACAAGGAGCTTAAAGCTAAGCTGGCACGCTTAAACGATCCCGATAAGAAGGGCAAGTCGAAGGCTAATTCCGATACGGCTGCAAAGATCACCGAGCTGGAAAAGAAGATCGCCGATAACGATGCAAAGATTGCTTCGGGCAAAGCAGCGGGACAGGAGCTTTCGCAGGCAAACTTACGACTGGTCGTAAGTATCGCTAAGCGTTATGTAGGACGCGGTATGCTTTTCTTGGACCTTATACAGGAAGGTAACTTAGGTCTTATAAAGGCAGTTGAGAAATTTGATTACCGCAAGGGATATAAGTTCTCTACTTACGCAACATGGTGGATACGTCAGGCAATAACCCGTGCCATTGCAGATCAGGCAAGGACCATACGTATACCCGTTCATATGGTAGAGACCATCAACAAGATAATACGTATCAACAGACAGCTCCTTCAGGAACTGGGACGTGAGCCTGCTCCCTCTGAGATAGCAGAGCGCATGGACATGCCCGAGGACCGTGTAAGAGAGATACTCAAGATCTCACAGGAGCCCGTATCTCTTGAGACGCCTATCGGTGAGGAGGAAGACAGCCATCTGGGCGATTTCATCCAGGATGACAATGTACCCGTACCTGCCGATGCTGCTGCATTTACACTGCTCAGAGAGCAGCTTAACGAGATACTCGATACACTTACAGACAGAGAGCGCAAGGTGCTTACGCTGCGTTTTGGTCTGATAGACGGACGTGCACGTACACTTGAAGAAGTAGGTAAGGAATTCTCCGTTACCCGTGAGCGTATACGTCAGATTGAAGCAAAAGCATTACGTAAGCTGCGTCATCCCAGCCGCAGCAAGCGTATAAAGGATTTTCTGGACTGATGATCAGGCTCTCCGCACGTATGGAGGCGGTGGCTGCCCTTTGTGAAAAGGGCGGCTGCGGAGCCGATGTAGGCTGCGATCATGCCTATGTGAGTATATATCTGGTCCAAAACGGTATCTTTGATAAGATGCTGGCCATGGACTTAAGGAAGGGCCCTCTTTCCGCGGCAGAGGAACATATACGTGATGAGGGGCTTACCGCTAAGATAGAATGCCGTTTGTCCGACGGGCTTTGTGAGTTGAGAGCGCAGGAGGCAGACAGCGTGATATGCGCAGGTATGGGCGGTGAGCTGATGGTGCGTATCTTAAGCGATGGTTTTGAAAAGATAAAAGCCATGAAACAGCTTATACTGCAGCCTCAATCGGAAGTGGCGGAAGTAAGGCGTTTCCTTAAAAGAAATTCATTTAAGATAACACAGCAGGATATGGTATTTGAGGATGGGAAATTTTATCCCATGTTCAGGGCAGTACCGGGGACCGAAGAAGATACCGGAGACGATGAGCTTTATCTTGAGTATGGAAGACAGCTGCTTGAGAGCGCCCATCCGGTACTTAAAAAATATCTTGAAACAAGGATACAGAGCGAAACATCAGTAAGAATGCAGCTTAAGGCCGCCGCTGAAGGCGGGAGCACTAAGGCTTTGGCGCGTCTTGAAGAAAAGACTGCAGAGATCGATAAGCTTAATAAGGCGCTTTCTTACTACAAGTGATGAAAGGAGCATGATATGGAGCTTAAAGACGTCATTGCCATGCTTGAACAGCTTTCGCCGCCGTCCTTTGCGGAAGAGTGGGATAACAGCGGTCTGATGTGCGGCAGATCGTCTAAAGAAGTAAAGAGCATACTGCTTTCTGTGGATGCCACCGATGAAGTGGTGGAGGAGGCGGTGCTTACGGGAGCCGATCTTCTGCTCACCCATCATCCTCTTATTTTTCCTTCCGTCTCACACATTACCGAAGCGGATCATGTGGGACGCAGGCTCTTAAAGCTGATATCATCGGATGTGGCCTGCTATGCGATGCATACCAATTTCGATGTGATGGGCATGGCCGATGAAGCGGCAGACCGGCTGCAGCTTGAGGACAGGGAAGTGCTGCAGGTGACCTACGAAGATGCCATAGCAAACGAAGGCATAGGCAGAGTAGGAAATCTGAGCAGGGATATGCGCCTTAAATACTGCGCGGAGCTGGTAAAGGAAGCGTTCATACTTGATAATGTGAGGCTGTTTGGTGATCCCGAGTTTAAGGTACGCCGTGTGGCTATTGCCCCGGGGTCCGGAGCGGATATGATACCGTATGCGATAAAAGCCGGAGCGCAGCTTCTGATAACCGGTGATATATCGCATCATAAAGGCATAGATGCAGTGGCCGAAGGCCTTAATATCATAGATGCGGGCCATTACGGCATTGAAAAGATATTTGTAAGCTATATGAAGGATTTCTTCAGAAAACAGCTGCCTGAAATGAATGTAAGCGCAGCTTCGCAAAAGGAGCCGTTTGTGGTGATATAAAGCCACAGCGCCCGGAAAAGATCATACAGCAAAGGGGGTTATCATAAAATATGGATATGGTTACGATAAAAGTCAACGGAGAAGAAAAACAGTATCCCGCAGGGACCACATACGAGAAGGTGGCTTCTGACTTTAAGGACAGCGAGGATGCACGTATAGGCTTGGTCTTTGAAAACGGAAGGATAAGGGAGCTTAAGAAGACGGTCAAACAGGATGCTGAGATAAGCTTCATAACCCTTAAGCGTTCCAGCGGACATAAAGCTTATGTGCGTACTGCCATACTGGTAATGGTTAAAGCTATAGATGACGTGCTGGGCCATGATAAGTCGAAGCAGGTCAAGGTGGAGTTTGCTATCGGAAACGGCTATTATATAAGCCCCAAGGGCGGACTGAAGGTTGACCGGGACTTTCTTGATAAGCTTGATAAGCGTATGAGAGAGATCATCGCTGCAGCACTTCCCATCAGCAAGCGGTCCATATCTACGGACGAAGCAAGGGAACTGTTTGCAAAGGCGGGGATGGAAGACAAGAACAGACTGTTCCGCTTCCGCCGCAGCTCTCTGGTAAATGTATACAGTCTGGACGGCTATGATGATTATTATTACGGATATATGCTGCCGGATGCATCGTATATAGAGCATTTCAGCCTGGAGCTTTACGAAGACGGCTTTATGCTGGTACTGCCCGAAAGTTCAGAGCCCGATGTGCTCAAGCCGTTTGTTCCCAGACCCGGACTCTTCGGGGCATTAAAGACTGCGGATGACTGGGGGGCAAAGCTGGGCATAGATTCAGTCGGCGATCTGAACGAAAAGATCTGCAGCGGAGGTCTGGGAGAACTGGTACTGGCACAGGAAGCGCTTCAGGAACGCCGTATAGGCGAGATTGCCAGAAAGATCGTGGAGCGCGGCGGCGTTAAGTTTGTAATGATAGCCGGACCTTCATCATCGGGTAAGACCACATTCTCGCACAGACTGTCCGTACAGCTGGCGTCATATGGATTAAAGCCTCATCCCATCGGTGTGGATGATTATTTCAAGAACCGTCAGGATACACCCAAGGATGCAGACGGTAATTATAATTTCGAATGTCTTGAAGCTATAGACGTGGATCTTTTTAACGGAGACATGGTAAAGCTGTTAAACGGGGAAACGATAGAGATACCCAGCTTTAACTTCAAGACGGGACAGAGGGAATATAAGGGTAATTTCAAGACCCTGGGCAAGGACGATATACTGGTCATCGAGGGTATACACGGACTCAACGATAAGATGAGCCATGCCCTGCCTACCGAAAGCAAGTTTAAGATCTATATCTCCGCGCTCACCAGCCTTAATGTTGATGAGCATAACCGTATCCCTACCACGGATGGCAGACTGCTGCGCAGACTGGTAAGGGATGCACGTACCAGAGGGGCCAGCGCACAGCGCACTATATCAATGTGGCCGTCGGTACGAAGGGGAGAGGAAGAAAATATCTTTCCTTTTCAGGAGAGTGCGGATGAGATATTTAATTCGGCTCTTATATATGAGCTGGCGGTGCTCAAGCAGTTTGCGGAACCTTTGCTGTTTTCCGTGCGTGCGGACGAGCCCGAATATCATGAGGCCAAGAGAATGCTCAAATTCCTTGAGTATTTCCTGGGCGTGAGTACGGAGGATCTTCCCAACAATTCCATAGTAAGGGAATTTGTGGGCGGAGGCTGCTTCGGACTGTAAATACTGAAAATGCAAGAGGGACAGATGATCGCGGGCGCTTAATGCGCGTGAGGAAAGTCCGGGCTTCGCAGGGCAGGATGCCGGATAACGTCCGGTGGAGGCGACTCCAAGGAAAGTGCAACAGAAATGTACCGCCGCGGGTTTCCGCGGTAAGGTTGGAAGGGCAGTGTAAGAGACTACCGCCGGCACGGCAACGGGCCGGGCACATGCAAACCCCATCCGAAGCAAGGCCATATCGGAGCATAAGGCGGCCCGTCTGCT
>JAEEGL010082414.1_pt1 | contig 10531 bp, 4 predicted proteins | sample 9134231 | NCBI WGS metagenome assembly JAEEGL01 (sample SAMN16246548, study PRJNA631951) | gut metagenome | biome: gut microbiome; feature: rumen; material: fiber-attached | host: Bos | place: Iran: Karaj | collected 2018-10
AAAAGAATTTAATCAAACCTCCTCCGCGGATCTCACGACTGGCGAAGGTAACCATTAAAATTTAAAACATAAACCTTATTTTATATTCATAATACTGTTCACGATTTCGTCGATCTCGGCCTGCGTCTTGCCGGCGGTGATGGCCTTCACGAGGTCGATGGCGTCCACCTTGCCGTTAAGGTCGAGATCGTTGGGATCGGGATCCTCGGGCATTATCAGCGTGATGGACGTGATGAGGATGTCGCCCTCGCTGAGCTTCAGCGTCAGTACCAGGTCCTCATCGGTCATGATATCGTATGTCTTGCCCGACTCGATGGTTATATCCTGCTCAACGCTCCGGGTATTGCCCTGAGCCTCTGCAGCCCGCAGCGCCACGTCCTCAGCCTTACACATGATACGGGCCCCGCTATAGCTGATGCTGAAGAAAGGCCTTTCGGCACTGACTCCGCGAGCCATGCGTCTGCAGCCTGTTTCCTGTCGCACCGAACCGCCGCCCAACTTCGCAAAAGTCGCCACTCCGTCTGCCCCAACACTTGAAGACAGGGCAAGACCCTCTGCATCGAGACTCACATGACAGTCTCTGAAAGATATGGCACAGTTTGAAGTCATAGCACCCATCACGGTATTATGGGTTTGCTCTTGTTGTGCCGTCTGTCCTGTAGCAGTCCTCGTTTTGAATCTGAGGTCGCTGCCATCGAGAGAGGCACCGCCTTCGCCTTCGAGAGAAGTGCCGACCCCGTATTTAGAGCCAGTGATGGTTCCGACAGATTCGCCGAAATCTGAGACAAGTGTCATTTTTTTGTTGGCTTCAAGAGACTGGATGTTTGTGAAACGGAGTTTTGAGGTATCTACATCAGCCCCACTAAACGAGATGTTAGCCGGGCGAGTCATCAATGCACTGGTTCCCTTCCACTCCACGCTTCCGAAGGTCAGCTTCGTCGCCTTGTTTCCCGTAACTCTGTAGGTGGCTTTGTTTCCTGTTGATGATACAAGCGTGGCGGAAAGCGTTGCATCCACGGTTATGCCGTTCATCATAAGAAGCGTGTAATCTATATTAACCTTATTAGGGGCATATTCCGTTTCACCGATGGTCGCGGTGAATTCATCGTTCACTGCCAGATCCTCGGGGGTTCCTATAGTGATTTTCGCCTCCGTAGGCGTTGGCGTCGGCGTAATGGTCCCGGAGGGAGAACCGCCAACCATGACCATCGCTACAAACACCTGGTTATTGATTGCAATGGCGATGCTTTTCTCCAGGGTTACGAGGACATCCCCGTTCTCATTAACTGTACCTCCGAGTGCATACCAAGCAACTTCACCGTCATTACCAGGAAGGGCAATTACAAAGGTCACATCCACGCCTGCTTCAAGTGGCGTTTGAAAAGATGCTTTAACCGTCACATTTCCCATGCTCTCCTGATAATTCCCTAGCTTGAACGTCTGGATTGCTTCCACAGAGGTCACGTCTTCAGGCAATTGACTCTGGATAATCTCGGGCAGTAAACCCATAAAAGCGTCCTTATCTTGTGCTTCTTCTATCAAGTCTTTCAGTTCTTTCGTCGCACCGTTATCTTGAACTGCCTCAAAAACTATCACATCCGGTGCAGGCTCTGGTGCAGGCTCGGGCGTTGGAATCGGTGTCGGTGTAGGCTCTGGTGTCGGATCCGGTGTCGGCTTTGCATTGATGGTGAGGGCCGTGGCATTTGAGGCGGCGTTGGCGAAGGTGTAGTTCTGTCCGTAGTCGCCGCTGGTAGCACTGTTCAGCGTACCTGTCACTGCATACTTGCCCTCGGTCGACGGGGTGTCCTCCACGCTGAATGTCAGCACATCGGTGTCACTCAGTCCTTCGCCCGTGACGAAGCCCGTGATGCTGCCCGTGAACGTCGTTGGCAGCGCTTCTCCCTCGGTGATGGTCACCGGGTCGGCAACCAATGACAGGGCCTTGCGCGTAATCTTGACTTCGGCAGAGCCGGTGACAGACGTGAGGCCTTCCGTCGACACTTCGTAATAGACAGTATAGGTGCCGGCATCCTTAAACGAGGGATTGTCTGAACCATACTTGCCTTCTTCCGTGCCGTACTTCACTGTAGCTTCCTCTGGTGCCGTCACAGTGATCTTATGTGTCAGTCCGTCGTAGGTGTCACTATATCCCTCGGCCTTGATCCTTTCTTCAAAGGCTTTCTGCTTGGCGGCCAGCTCTGCGGCGGCTTGTGCCTCTGCCTCTGCCTTGAGTTCCGCATAAGTTGTTTCTGCGGCGGTCAGTGTCGCATAGTTTGTCACGAGCTTTTGCTGTGCATCGTTCAGCGCATCGTAGGCCGTGCGGGCGGCATCGATCTTCGTCTTGCCTTCTTCAGTGTACTCCACCTCTCCGATGTCATTGATTAAATTGATCACGGCGTCGATGGCCTCTTTGGTGATGGTGAACGTAGCCGTTCCGCTGACGGTGTAGTTTCCGCCTTCCCCGTCAGAGATGACCACGGTGTATTCGCCTGGCTCTATGCACTTCTCCACGGCTTCGGAGCCCTTTTTGTAACTCACGATATATTCCGTATTAGAGATGGTCGTTTCGCCGTCCTTCACAGCAGTTACCGTTGGTGTCAGGTCGCTGCCGTCATAAGCGGCGCTCGTGGCGCTCAGCGTGATCGTCGGTGAGGTCACCACTTTCGGCGCGATGGTGAACGTTGCCGTGGCCGTGCCGGTATAGCTCATACTCGTGGCCTTGGCGGTGACGGTGACCGTGGGCGCGTTCTCGGCAGTGGCCTCGCATGCGTTCATATTATTACTGTATGTCACCTCATAGTCCGTCTCGGCCGAGAGTGTCTTCTCGCCGTCCTTTACGACGACCGCGGGCGTCTGTGCCTGGCCGTTATAGACGAGGGGCGTACCGTCGCCTATTGTGATCCAGTCAGACTGGATGGCCTGGGGCTTGAACAGAAACAGCACGCTGTTGTACTGCTGCGGATCAATATAGTTCACGTCGAAGCGGAGGTTTTCCGTAATGGCGTCGGCTCCGGGCTGGCGGATGGCGCGGAAGCTCGTCACCTCGGTCGTCTCGTCGTAGTTCTTCTCCAGCAGCACATCGCGCTTGCCGTCGAGGTTCAGGTCGAGGAACCGGTCGCCGGTCTCGTCGTCGACCACGTTGTAGTCCATCAGACTGTAGGACACCAGCCAAACCGACTTGGGGATATCCTGTGGCTCGGTGGTGATCAGGTTGAGGGCGTACTCCTCCTGCTCTGCCAGCACGGCGGATACCGAAACGTTCTTGGCGGGCATGATGAACGTGCCGTCGCCATTTTCCTCCACCGTGACGGTCACGCCATCGGTCGCCGTGTACTGGTGCGTGAAGTATTTGCCTTGCGGGAACTTGTTGGGGTCGGGCCCCACGATCACCGTCTCGCCCGCAGCTGCCTCGGTGATGGGATTGAGCTGCGTGTCGTAGAAGACGACGTAGTCGCCTGAGAGCTGATAGGACCCGGACACTGGCTGACCGGATGGAGCCAGATCGCCCACGAAGGTCACGTTGACATCGCAGAGGTTACCCAATCGCCATGCTGATTCGAAGGGCGCCTTGGCCAATACATGGCATTTCGTAGTCCTCCAATACGTATTATCCTCCCCGATGAAGTCATTGTGTCCTACATCATTCCATGTCAGGTTGTAGGGATTGGCATAGCAGTACACATCTGTGACGCCGGTGCAGCCCTTGAAGGCATCCCAGTTGATGAGCCTCATGTTGGCCGGGATGGTGACCGATGTCAGGGAGGAACACTTATAGAAGGCGTACTCTCCGATGGTAGTGACGGCATCGGGAATGTCTATCGAGGTCATTGTGCTGATTTCCGCGAAAGCGAAGTCCGCGATGGTTGTGACCGTCTCGGGGATGACAGTACTTTTACAACCGTAAATGAGCTTGTTGGTACTTGACTCGATGATGGCATTACAATTGTCGCGCGAGTCAAAAGTGCCGTTCCCTTCTCTGACAGTCATCGAACTGAGGCTGGTACAGCCATTGAAGGCATTTTTCCCAATGGTCGTCAGGCCAGCGCCAACGGTTAGCGACGTGAGGCTGCTACAGCCATGGAAAGCCCTGGGGCCCAGGGCCTTCACCTGATCTCCGAGGGCTACCGACTTAAGGCTGGTGAGACCCTCGAAAGCACTTGCCAAGATGGTCTCCACGCCAGCACCGAAGGTCAGTGCTGACAGGCTGGTACAGCCTTGGAACGCACTGGACCCAATGTGTTTCACCTGATCTCCGAGGACTACCGATGTGAGGCTGGTGAGGCCTTCGAAAGCCCTTGTCCCGATGGTTTTCACATCCTTGCCCAGGACTAACGATGTCACGGCGGAGAAATCCCTGAAGGCATCGCTACCGATGTTGGTCACGCCATCCTCGACGACGATGCTCCTGATGGTGCCGCCGTAGCCATGCCAAGGATATTCGTCCTGATTCAGAAGCCGCATGACGCCCCCCCTGCCGCTGATGGTGAGCACGTCATACGCGTCGCTGCCGGCGCTCTTGCTGACGGTCCAGGTCAGAAGATGGCCGCACTTGCCCGACAAGGCCGTAGGAGCCCGCGTCACCGTCGCACGCCTTGTGACCGAGGTGAGACCGGCAGAAGCTGTGGCGTCGGCATAAGGATAAGACGCCGCAGTGACGGAGGCAGTGGCATCCCTTGTCGCAGCCACGCCAACGGTGACGGCGACGATGTCGGATCTGGCGTCAATACCTGAGGCGGTTACAACGCAATAGTAGTAAGTGGTGCCCGCAGGCAATCCCGCCGGGATGGCATAACTGGGCTCGGTAGCCCCGTCAATCGCCGTACCGCCATATCTATATGAGTTCTCTGTATGCTGATACCACTGATAGGATAGCTGCACATTGTCTGATTCTGATGCAGCCTCGACCGTCAGCACACGGCCGCCGGCATAGCCTTGCGGCAAATCCACGCCTAACGGTTGTTTCGTGATATACGGTGCAACATCGGATTTCTCAAAAATAGCCTCATAAGTGACTTTCTGGGCATCATTACGATACGGGGAAGTATATGTCATTGTTTGGGGCCCACTCGTGGCGCCATATCTGATTGAAATCTCTGATAATGCGCCGTTTCTCAATTCTTTTTTTATAATCCCCCTGAACACATAGCCCTTCTTCGCCGTGGCGGTTAAATCTATGATGGAATATCCACGGGCTTCGGTGACACACCTCAAATAGCCACCCTCTACAGGTGAGACGGGAAATTCATAATCAACCAATAAAGATACGAAGTTGACTGTGATATCCGCATCCTGGGACGTCAGGTCAATCTGGAAGGTACGCGGCCCGCCCGCCTGGGGGGCGATGTCGATGATGGTAGGATTGGTTTCCTCAGGCGTGACTTCCCCGGCGTCGCCAGTATCGATGGCAGGTGAGCCGCCAGCATGCGACTCTCCCGACTGACCCGACTGAGACTCACCTGACGACTGGTCTTCCTGCGACGGGCGGGGGATGTAGATAATCGAGCCGTGGGATGAGTATTGTCCAATATAACTAGTGGTCTCCTTGGTTCTAATGTTCAGGGTGTAGATGCCGGTGGGAACCATTCCGCTCTCGACGATACTGCCCGTGGCGTCTGTCAGCCACACATCACCGCCGGCGTCGCCAGTGGTGGTAATCGTGACATGCGCTTGTGTGGTGGTAGTGGGGCTCCATTTGGCGTAGAGCGTAAAACTGTGGTCTATGGGCGTGCTGAAGTCGTAGCGCTGGGTGCAGCCCGCGTCGGTGTACCAGCCCTCGATTTCATACAACTTGCCGTCGTCCTGGTCGCGATAGAACTGTTTGGCGGGCTCCGTCGCCGTCTTGTTCAATGACACATCCTGGCTGCTCGGGTTTTTGCCTTTGCCGCGACTGTCGAAGGTGACCTCAAAGTAATACTTCGGTATCCACTTGGCATAGAGAGTCACATCGCCAGGGATGACATCGGCAAAAATGGTGTCTTTGGCGTGAGTGATGGTATCATTAGGGAGAATCATTATGCCATCTTCGTCCTTTCTTATGCCGAAGATTTCGGTACAAGCCTCGTCCCAGTACCATCCGCCGAAGTCGTAGCCTTCCACGACTGGCGGCTGTACCCACCGTATGCTGTCCCAGCCAGCCCACACGTTGGTCACGGGTGCGGGGTTCGTCGCCATGCCCTGCGTGTCGAAGGTGGCTGTGCAGAGCCAGTGGATATAGGATGTTCCAAAGTTGAAAGATGTCTTGTTCCTGTTATTTCCGCGTGATGACTTATCATTGGTAAGATTAAACTCCTCATTAAAGACCTGTTCACATTTGCTCTTCGTGCCCTCATAAAACACATTTCCCTCGCTTTTTATGGATGGGAAGGTCGCGATGACTTCTGCTTTCGTGATGTTCGTCAGGTTATAAGGAATGATGACACCTTTCATCGACTGAGAGAATACTCTATTGCCGAAATTATTTTGGTCAAAGTAGTACGTCCTAACTGTTTTCAGGCTGGTGCATGAGGCGAAAGCGTTATCGCCGATGTTCTGCAAGTACAGGGTGGCGGGGAGTGATATGGTTGGCAGGCTGGAGCAGTTATGGAAAGCCCATGAGCCGATGGCCTCCACGAGGCCCAGGTCGGCGGACGTCAGGCCTGAGCAGCCATAGAAGGATCTATCGCCGATGGTCGCCACGTTTTTGGGTAGGGTGATTGTTGTCAGGCTCTTGCAGCCAGAGAAAGCATCATTCGGGATGTGCGTAAAGTCATCGTTCTGGGGGAAGTTGATCGTTGTCAGGCTGGTGCAGTCGTAGAAGGCCGACCAGCCCATGCTTCTCACGTCGTTGGAGAGGCTGGACGTCTTCAGGTTGGTGCAGTTCTTAAATGCATTGTAACCGATGCTCGTCACACCGCTGCCGATGACGAGATGCTCGACGTCCGTCTTCTCGACGCTGGTACCGCCAATGGTGAGGGGCCATTCAAGATTATTTGCAATGTCGGCTCCCGTGACGGTCAGGGTCTTCGTCCCTGCGTCCCAGCTAAAGCCGTCTGCCCGTGCCTCTATGCCGATGGCAAACATGCTGATCATCACCACGGCAAGCATCACCGCCCGGCGAACGCACAGAAGGGACGGTTCTTTATGTGCTCCGGTCAGCATCATGGCTGTCCTCATACCCAGTGCATGCAGCGCCATCAGTTTTCGAGTTATTTGCTTCATATCTTGTAGAATTTAATTCTTTGTCGTTTATAGTTCATTTCGCACAGGGGCGTTCCGTCAATAAGCCATACGTACCCAGTGAAAATAATCTGGGGAAAAATCAGTAAATCTGATTCGAGATTGATCACTGTAAATCCTCAAAGCATAATATTTTGCATTTCTAGTAGTTGAAGTCCAATAGAACTCAGAATCAGTACTGCCATTAAAAGGCATAAATATGAAACCTGGGCCGTCATCAAACACTACGCCTAACACTCCGTGGATGGTTAAAGTTATTGGCTCTTCATCCGCCATTAAATTTGAACACTGCTCTAAGGAAGGAAACGTTGCCGCTTTTTCAATTTCTTCAGATATAACACTCCCAGATCCCATTTCTTCCGGCAAATTTGCTCCAAGGTTACAGGTTGCCCATGTACCACAATATCCGACATAGACCGTTTTGCCCGGTCCAACAGGAATCCATCTGTCATTGCCGTCTGCAGGCAATGTGATAGCACTTCCACTCGCGAGAGGAAGATTAGTAGTGGTGACAAAGTAATCAGAACGGTCTTGGCTGGGGTATTTCTTCTTGGCAAAGTAGTGACCAGCGTAGTTGTAATCTGCGTTTAGCTTGCCGCTGAAGAGGTAGCCTTTCTTGCCTTTGCCGTTGTTATAGGCAAAGCCCACAAGGTCATCGGTGTAAGTTTTGTCGGTAATCTCATTGACAGAGCCATCGGCGGCAATGGAATACAAGACCATCGGGGTGACGGCGTCGGTGCCGAGCCCGCAATACCCGCTGACTGCCTCGGCATCTTCAACGAAGAACTTCACGTAGCCATCGGCCATCGCCATGTCAAATGCACCGCTGATTTTGCCGTTGGTCACTGTGAACGGAAGTGTGGCCGTCAGGTAATAGGAGTAATTTAATTTGCTGAATACGAAGCTCGTACCATCGTCGTCCGTAGAAACGCTTGCATTCTCAGCGAAGGGCAGATAGACGGCGCGCATCGTGCCCGAGACGCCGTCAGGCAGGCAGATGGCATCGGAAGCGAGCTGCGATTCTCCGGAATACTCGGCTGTGGTCCATTTCGAACCGTCGTAAGTCATCTTCAGATGTGTCGGCGCCATTACGTGGTTGAGGAATACAAAGATCACGTCGCCAGCCGCCCATTCTTGCTTCTCGTCGCCGTCACCCAAGTCGGGATAGTTAGCTGTGAGATTGAATGTGATCGACGGAATGACAAAGGGATAGTTCGTGTCATTGATGGCGAGGCGGACGGATGACCAAGTTTTCTTATCGCTCGTCTCGTTTGTTGTCACTTGCGTGGGCGTGAAGTACGGGTCGTAATAGCGCGAACCCGTGGCCTGTGACGTCATGTAGCATCCGCTCTCTCCAACTTCCTTCCATGTGGAGCCCATCGAATAGTATCCTGCGGCGGGGAGGAAGAGTGCTCCTGCGGCCTCCATCTTGGCCCAGCCGTCGAGGTCGACGGTGGCAGTGTAGTTGCTCGCGGCATTGTAGGTGCCGGGGGTGAAGCCAGTGCCCGAGGGGTGAAAATATTCATCGGGGAATACGATCAGGCCCTTCACCGAGCCGACGGTGGCCTCAGTGTAGCGGGCACCGGATGAGAGGGTGTTGGTCACCGAGCGCGAGTAGAGCAGATAGTCCCACTCATCTTTGGTCAGGCAGCGCCAGTTACCCATTGGGGCAGAGAAGGTGCCGCCGGGGAACAAATCGTTATAGGAGAACATGTCGCGTTGGTCATAGCTCTGAGTCGTGCCTAAGTAGCTCAGCTGGCTGTTGGCGAAACTCCACGTGCCGTCTGTTTGCTGCAGGTTGCCCTTCGAGAAGCGCACCTTTGAAGAGCTGCCGACGGAGAAGTTGCCGGGAATCATGTCGTCGAGCGGAGATGGCAGGGCGATGGTCGCGGTGTAGAACTTACCGCACTGGAATCCTCCGGCGGGCGATGTCTTGGTGGCTATGAACGTGGCGCCGCTGGTGCTTGTCACGGTGAAGGTGATGTTGTCGGTGGCCGTCGCGCTGTTGAGTGCGTCGAATCGCAGGGCGGCATAGACCACGCCCGGGCCGTTGGCCGCGCGCGCCGCATCGTTGAGGGTGATGGTGATGTCGGCATGGTTCGAGTTATAATCTTTCACTCTTGGGTCGAGGATCTCGAAGAGATGTCTTCCAGCAGAATGGATCTTGACGCTGGCTATACCGTCGTTGCCGGCAAGCCCAGTGAATGTCAGCTTGAACACCGACTGCATGTTCTCAAACTCGGCCTTGCTGGTGGTGAGGGTATAACCGTTGGTCTCATCGCCTTCGACGCTCTGGATGGTGACGTCGGCGATGGCGTAGTCATGGTCGCTGAGTCCGGCGAGGGTACCGGCTTGGTCCTGATAGGGGAGGAATGAGGGATTGGTCACTCCGTGTTCATGGCAGTTGTAGGTGCTGCAGTATACCAGCCGCAGTTCATCGCCCTGTGTGACCTGTTGATTATTGAAAGCGAGCGTGCCCGTGAGGTTCGCCGTGGTGCCGTCCTTGTCGGGATGTAATACTTCTTGTTTCTTGGCAAATTTTTGCAGGCCCTTATGGTAGACGTTCACGTAGTCGGTGGTCTTGAAGGTGGCGTCGAGACTGCCTGCAGCGTTCAGGCTCACGGCGCGGGTCTCATCGGTCATCACGGCGGGATCGATGGTCTGCCAGACGGTGTCGGCATCAGCGGATACCGCTCTTGTCTGGGCGTCGGCGTTCATCACGGCGGGGATGCTCACGCTGTAGGCGGGGCCGTCAGGGCTGGTATTGGTCTCAGGGGTGTTGAACTCGCTGCAGGATGCCAGCACGGCGAGGAGCCCTATCACAGCGGAGATGCCCTTCGTCAGCGTCGAGCCCATCGGATATATGGAATGTTTCAGCTTCATTGCTTGTCCGCTTTTTAATTGATTCATCACGCTTATTGTCGGTCTACGTCCAATCTTCGTGGTCGTAGCCGTCTCTCTCTGAATTGTCCGTCGGTGTGCCGGTGTCGCTGCCAACCAGCAGTCGCATCTTTGTCACCAGCTGCACGGCCTTCATCGCGGGCTGCTGGTATCTGAGTCTTTCTGTATTCATTCTCATATTGTTGGTTGATTATTTGTTTTCGTTCACTCTGGTTTACCACTGGTTGTCGGTGGTGTCTTCGTCGTCGATGGGTAGCGGCGAGCCTGACAGCAAGCGCTGGCGGGTGTCGAGCCGGAAGACCTTGATTGATGGTGCCGCGTAGGCACGTTCCTTATTATTATATGATGTCATAGTGGTTTCCTCCTTATTTATTTAATGATGACTTTGAACTACGTTCGAGCTCGCGCACGTTCG
>JAEEGL010527406.1_pt1 | contig 10531 bp, 9 predicted proteins | sample 9134231 | NCBI WGS metagenome assembly JAEEGL01 (sample SAMN16246548, study PRJNA631951) | gut metagenome | biome: gut microbiome; feature: rumen; material: fiber-attached | host: Bos | place: Iran: Karaj | collected 2018-10
GGGCTGACGGCGGGACGGGTGGTGTCTCCGCGGTATTCCTTGAACTGCTCCGGGGTCAGCTCACAAACATATGCCAGGCCTTTTTCGATCAGCTCGATGGCATATTCGTAGGTCTTTTCGAAGTAATCGGATCCGTAAAACAGTCGATCGCCCCAGTCAAAGCCCAGCCAGTGGATATCCTCCTGGATGGCGTTGACGTACTCGGTGTCCTCCTTGGCTGGGTTGGTATCGTCAAAGCGCAGATTGCAGATGCCGCCAAAGTGCTCCGCCGTGCTGAAGTCGATGGTCAGAGCCTTGCAGTGCCCGATGTGCAGATAGCCGTTGGGCTCGGGCGGAAAGCGGGTATGGATCTGCATGCCATAGCAGGAGCCGCCCTCGGACAGATCTTCCTGCACAAATGCTTCGATAAAGTTTCTTGCGTTCTCTTCCATGGAAATCCTCTCCAAGTCATAAAATACTCCTGCATTATAAACGATTTGGTTTCTGATTACAACCATGAATCACGGTAATTCAGCCATTCTCCCGCTCATCTTTTTGAACATGATCGAAATTCATCTTGACATGGGGCAGGGGATTCCCCTATACTTTTCTTCGTTAACAGGAAGAAGGAAAACGATATGAAAGAATTATCTGTTCGCACCTCCAATTTTACTGACTCGGTGATCCGCAGAATGACGCGGTTCTCCAATCAATACGGCGCTATCAACCTTTCCCAGGGATTTCCGGATTTTGACCCTCCGCAGGAGATCCTGAAACGGCTCGGCGAAATGCCGAAGGAGAACTTCCACCAGTATTCCATCACCTGGGGCGCGCAGAATCTGAGAGAAGCGATTGCGCGGAAGCAGAGCCGTTTTATGGGGATGGAGATCGACCCGGACCGGGAGATCGTCGTGACCTGCGGCAGTACGGAGGCCATGATGGCCGCTGTCATGACGGTGACCGATCCCGCCGATAAGCTGATTGTTTTCTCGCCCTTTTACGAGAATTACGGCGCGGATGTGATCCTGTCCGGCGCGGAACCGATTTACGTGCCGCTGCACCCGCCCGCCTTCGACTTCGATCCGGATGAGCTGGAGGCGGCGTTCCGGCAGAATCCAAAGGCGCTGATCCTCTGCAACCCCTCCAACCCCAGCGGAAAGGTGTTCACCAGGCAGGAACTTGAGGTGATCGCACGTCTTGTGGAGAAATACGACGCGTACGTGATCACAGACGAGGTCTACGAGCATATTGTATACAAGCCTTTTGAGCACGTGTACTTTGCCGCTTTACCCGGCATGCGTGAGCGGACGATCTCCTGCTCGTCTCTGTCGAAGACCTATTCCATCACCGGCTGGCGCCTGGGCTATATCATTGCGCCCGAAGCCATTGCGGAGCGGGCCAAAAAGGTCCACGATTTCCTCACGGTGGGCGCGGCGGCTCCGCTGCAGGAGGCGGTCGTACCGGGACTATACTTTGAACAGAGCTATTATGACGAACTCCTCGCCCTGTACACCCACAAAAGGGATCTGCTTTTGAATGGCCTGGACGAGATCGGCATCAGCCACAATATCCCGCAGGGCGCCTATTACGTGCTGTTGGATATTTCCAGGTACGGCTATGCGTCGGATATGGATTTTTGCGTGGATCTGGCAAAGAAAGTGGGAGTGGGCGCCGTTCCGGGATCCAGCTTCTTCCATGAGCCGGTGAACCATCTGGTCCGTCTCCATTTTGCGAAAAAAGACGAGACTTTGCAGGAAGCACTGCATCGTTTGGAAAGCATGGATCAAAAACTGCTGAAATAATAAGGGAGGATACATGATGGAAAACAATCGCTTTTTTCCGGAAGTCCACGGAAATTTTGGCTTTGGCTGCATGCGCCTGCCCCTGATCGGAGAGGAAGTGGACCTGGACCATTTTTCTCGTATGGTGGACCAGTTTCTTGACGCGGGCTTCAATTATTTTGATACTGCGCACGGTTATCTCGGCGGGCGGAGCGAGACGGCGCTGCACGCCTGCCTGACGAGCCGTTATCCCCGGGACCGCTACATTTTGACCAACAAACTGACGGGCAATTTCTTTGAGAAGGAAGAGGATATCCGGCCGCTTTTCCAGCAGCAGTTGGATGCCTGCGGTGTCGATTACTTTGACTTCTATTTGATGCATGCCCAGGGACGGAGAAATTATGATCATTACAAGGCGTGCAGGGCATACGAAACGGCCTTTGCGCTGAAGGCGGAGGGAAAGGTGCGGCACGTGGGTATTTCCTTCCACGACAGCCCCGAGATGCTGGAGCGGATCTTGAACGACTACCCGGAGATCGAGGTCGTGCAGATCCAGTTCAATTATCTGGACCTGGATAACCCCGCAGTACAGAGCCGTCCTGTCTATGACGTGCTGGAGCGCTACGGAAAGCCTGTCCTGATCATGGAGCCGGTAAAGGGCGGCACGCTTGTGAAGCTGCCGGAAAAGGCTCAGAAAGTATTCGACGGGCTTGGCGGCGGCAGCAATGCCAGCTATGCTGTTCGCTTCGCCGCCGGATTCCCGCAGGTGACCGTGGTTTTGTCCGGTATGAGCGACCTGGATCAGGTCAAGGACAATACGGGATTCATGAAGGAGTTTTCTCCTCTGAACGAGAGAGAACGCGCCGCCGTTGAGCAAGTGCGGAAGATCTACCTGGAGCAGAACATGATCCCGTGCACGGCCTGCCGCTACTGCGTGGACGGCTGTCCCATGCAGATCCGCATCCCGGATCTCTTCGATGCCATGAACCTGAAGAAGGCCTATGGCAACTGGGGACAGGAAGCCCGCTACCGGGACGAGCTGACCAAGGACAACGGAAAAGCCTCCGACTGCATCCGCTGCGGTCAATGCGAGAGCGTGTGTCCCCAGCACCTCCCGATCCGCGAGCTGCTGGTGAGCGTTGCCGGGGAATTTGAAAAGAATGCGTGAACATGAATAAGGCCGCCGGAGTTGATCCGGCGGCCTTTTCACAATCACTTACGTTCAGTTGTTCGCGGCCGTATCGTCAGACGGGAAGGGAACGGGCACAAAGATCAGATCCATGTCAACAGGTCCCTCGATCCCGGGGACTGATTCGGAGATCGAATACTGCCACATGTCCAGCTTGTAGTAAAAACTGGGCCAGCAGAGATCCGGCGGGTTCATGGGAAGCGCGAACCAGAAATCGTAGTCTGTCAAAAGAGACAGATCATAGCCGTGATAACCGATCTGACGGTTGAAGTAGACGGCGGCGTCGAAGTCTGCATCCTGGATGCGCCGGCAAAAAGCGACGGCACAGTCGGTGCGGGTTTCCATGTCCAGATCCCGGGTTCGTGCGATAGGGGCGTCCTCGTTGGAGACATATTCCCAGTCGTAGACGATGGGGAGGTCCGGCACGCGGTCCTGCAGAGCGTTCAGGGTGAACTCCGCTTCCTCCAGCGCTTCCTCCGGACTTATGGCCTGGGAATAGAAATAAACGCCCACTTGCAGACCGTTTTCCTTTGCTCCCCGGTAATTCTTCTCAAACCAGGGGTCACTGAAAAGGCCGCCTTCTGTATAGCCGCGGCGGCCGATCCGGATATAGGCAAAATCCACACCGGAATCCGCAACCTGCTTCCAGTCAATGTCATACTGGTGTTCGGATACGTCTACGCCGCGAAGCGCGGTGAATTGCTCCCCATAGTAGACAGGGGAGCCGTCCACAAGACGGAATTCTTCTTTTGCAAAAGCATTTACCGGCACGCCTTCCAGCGGCGTGATCCAGGTCCAGCCGATATGGTCATAGACCTGGACCTGTCCCTCGTGGGGGTCTGCGATGTTGAATCCACTTGTTTTGTCACGAAAAAGCGGTCTTGCGACCAACAGACCCAGGGCGATGCCGACGACCAGGATCAGGAGCAGAAGGAGCGCGGTTCGTGGGCGTACTGCAGTTTTCATGTGGTTCTCCCGTATCTCGCTGAATTTCGACAGCCATCTTATCACAGTTCGACAAAGAATGCAATTCATGTTGAAAGAAGTGCAGCATGTATTCCGGGAAGGGCAAATTTCAGAAAAGTTTTTTCTTGACAAAATACTTTGAATTTGCTATTATCATCAAGCCGGTGAAAATGCTGGTGTAGCTCAGTCGGTAGAGCAGCTGATTTGTAATCAGCAGGTCGGGGGTTCGAGTCCGTCCACCAGCTCCACCACGTCAGACGAAGCTCGCACCGTTTCATTTTCGCCTGCTGGCAAAAACTGCACTATGCTCTTTCCGTCTTCCTTCATCAAATCGAAGACGAGGAGATAGAATATGGGGGAATTCCCGAGTGGCCAAAGGGGACAGACTGTAAATCTGCTGGCAATGCCTTCGGTGGTTCGAATCCACCTTCCCCCACCAAACAAAAGCACCGCTGAAAGGCGGTGCTTTTGTTTTGCGGGGAGGTATCCGATAAGAAGCACTCGCCGAAGGCGGCGGTGGCGACGGGAGCGTAGCGACCTAGTGCCCTTTAGGGTATTCGAATCCACCTTCCCCCACCAAAAAAGCCCGTCCGAAAGGACGGGCTTTTTGCTTCGTTATTCCTTGATGTGGGTCTCGTGTTATGGTATCATGCTTATATCCTGACCTGTTGGGAGTTTGGGAAAATGTATGAAGTCGCTGAATTGACCGCTGCACATCCTCTTTGGCAGGACATGATCGCCTATGCCGAGGCCTGCCCCTGGCGAGCGGGACCCTATCTTGCACGAGAGATGCGCGCAGGCCGTTTTGACGGCTGGGAGCGCGTTTTTTGCCTGCTTGATGACGGTAAGATCTCTGGCTTTTGCAATTTCACGGAAAAGGATGAACTTTCTCCGGAATACTCTTTTACACCGTTTGTCGGTTTCGTTTACGTCGAGCAGGGCCATCGCGGCCGACGTCTGTCCCAGAGGATGCTCGATGCTGTGACCGAGTACGCCGGACGGATCGGTTTTCGGCAGATCTATCTCATGAGCGGAGAGAAGGGGCTGTATGAGAAGTATGGCTTTCAGAAGATCGGGGATTACCCGACCATTTTTGGCACGACGGATCAGCTGTTCGTAAAGACGATATGAGTTTTATTGTTTTCCGGAAAGGAGGGAGCATATGCGGATCATGCGGCTCGTATTGAGCGGCCTGCGCGGCAGAAAGCGGGATACGGCTGTCCTTGGCGGCATCCTGCTGCTGGCGTTTTTGTTCTTGACGCTTTCTTCGATCCTGCTGGCTTCCTTCACGGAAACTGCCCAGCGGCAGCGTCAGGCCCTCCACGGGAACTGGCAGATGATGTACTACGGCACCGATGACGAGACCGCCGCGCGCTGCGCTGAGGTGTCCGAGCTGGCACAGATCCGCCTGGTCGGCAAGACCAAGGATGCGGAGCTGGTCGGCACCGTTGACGAGAAGGTCATGGATATGGGCAGCCTGGTTCTGGAGGAGGGCCGCTTGCCGGAAAATGAGAACGAGATCCTTCTGGTCCGGGGCCGCATGGCAAAGGAACCTGCTGTCGGCGAAGAAGTGGACCTGGTCTATCTATATGACTACATGCGCGGCGGGCGTATGGAGTGGGGCAGTGAGATGCAGGATGCGGTACTGCGATCGATCAGAGGCACGATGCATGACCCCTCCGGCAAAGAGATCCGATGGGAGGACCTGCTCGATCAATTCCGTTCGGATGTGCTGAGGTATTACGATCCCAATAACCGCAGAGTCGATTTTCCGTGGAATAACATGGGAACATACGGTCCGACGACGGTGCAGCTTCCCCCGGACATGGACCTGAAAGAAGCTATGGATTCGATGGAAGACGAATTGCTCTATGCGTGGGCCTGCAGCTGCTTCGGCGCCGATGAATATCCCTGGGCGCCGCCTTTCCGGATGTCCCTTGTGAACGCTTACCCCGGCGGGCTGTATGGTTATGATGGTTTTCTTATTAACGTCAAGAACAGGAGCAACGAGGTCCATTTTATCGGCTGGGGCTTTTCCGATGAATATCGAGGTTCTTCCATTGCGCTGACCCAGACCAGCCAGGCTTTGCTGTACAAGACCTACACGGTCGTCGGTTATCTTTCGCCCTATGCCGACCATTGGGACGTGCGCGGCTACGCCATGCCGGACGCCTTCGTCGCACCGGAGGCCGCGTCTGCCCAACTTTCCGCGCTGCGCCGCGCAGAGCAGGACTACTATGAGGGCGCGCCCTGCTTCGAGCCGTCCAGTGTTTTGCTCATGTGTGCGGAGCCTGAGGAGATCTTGCCGATCTATTGTCAGATGCAGCCGCCCTATTATCGGATCGAAGGGCTCATGGCGGATTCCATGGAATTGCAGCAGGGCTTTTTGATCGGGCTGGATCCCGATACAGGGGAAGAGAAGGCCTTGCAGATGCAGGTCTACGGTTCCAGCTATTATCTTCAGGCGGACGACGGGACCTGGCGCGCCTTGAGCGGAGATCCTACGGCGTCATCGCGCTGGCCTGAGCTGGAAAGCCTGCTCCTGCCGATCCAGCCGGAGGACCTAACGATAAGCGATTTGGAAGAGGGGAGCCGTTACGCCCTGCGTCTGAATCAATATGCCTACCCTCCCTCCAGCAGCGCCGAGAGTTCTGTCCAGATGCTCTGCAGCGGCGTACTGATCGGCGTTGCGTCGACCTCCACCTTCCAGGTGTTCTGGGTCCAGCTTCGCAGACGCAGGATGCGCCTGTCCACGCTCATGTCCATCGGTGCGACGGATGGGCAGATCCTGCGGATGCTTTTGCTGGAGATCGCGCTGCTGCTGTTCTTCACCTGCCTGATCGGGACCGGTCTGGGCTTTGCCCTTTCACGTGTCTTTACCGGGGCGATGAAGACCGTATTTACCGTCCCCTGGACCTCGCTTTTGACGGGGAGCGCTCTTTGCCTGCTCGCGGTTTTGATCAGCGCGTTGATCCCCATGCTCCTGGTGCTCCACGTTTCGCTGACCGGACGTGAACAGCTGAGCAGAAGGATCTTGCGTCTGCGTCCGGCCGGGAAGATCAAACGGCAGAGCTATTTCAGCGTTCTCCTGCGGCAAATGCGTGCCGACAGGGGAAGAACTGCTCTGCAGCTCCTGCTTGCCTCGATGCTGGCGCTGATCGGACTGATGACAGTCTTTCTCTGCCACAGCGCATACGGAAACTATCGCCGGAACGTTACCGAAAGCGGGATGCCGGACTATGAACTGGTAGCGCCTAATGGGATGAGCGGCTTATATCTGGACGGCTTCTATGCGAGCGCCGCACCGCTCAAAGAGGGAGCAGTGCTGTCCGTATCCCGGGAAGCGCCGAACGTCTGGCTGCATTGTGACGCTTACGCGGAGAGCAGCCCGATCCTTCGAACGCTGCAGACGATCCCCGAGGCGAACTCCATGTTCCGTCAACTCCCGGGAGGGGAGATGGGATTTTCCGTTCGCGTGCTCGGCTTCGGCGCGGACGACCTGCGTCTGCGTAAGATCCTGGCCATGCTGCCGGAGGGAGAGATCGACTCGGAAGCCCTGATATCGGGCGACGCCTGTATCCTTCTGGTGCCGCGTTATATCCCGGACGGTGAGCTTGCAGGCCGCCTTGACGCAGATGTTGCTGCGCTTGAGGACCTGCGGGAGGATGAAAAGGCCGGGCGCCTGCTGGATCTGCACGTTGATCGTGCGTATCATGATGTCGGACTGGAAGATACGGCGATCCGGGCGGGGGACGTGATCACCCTGACAGCCTTTACGCAGTCGATCACCGGCGAGGCCTTGACGGAGCGCTCGATCGAGCGGAGCGTCCGGGTGGATGCGGTGATCTCTACGTTGGATGAGCCGATCTGGCCCCTTTCCGCCGAACGAACGAGCCATGTGCTGATCTCCGGCGAGACGCTTGTTCGTCTGCTGTATCCTTCCGCCAATACCCGCATGACTGCCGCCCAGGCCAGAAATCACCGGATCATGGCGAAGATTTTTTATCCCGATTGCTACGGCCTCACCCGAATGGTCGTGATGAACAAAGAGGACTGTGATCCGATCGCTCAGGATACCGCCGCCTCCGATCTGGCGGACGCCTATGGCCTGGAGCTCATGAACCACCGCATGCAGAAAGAGAGGGAACAGATCAATGCCCAGCGGCGTTGGATGCTGTTCCTGCTGCTCGGGATCGAGATGGCGCTGGTGCTTTCGACTTTGTCATACTCGGCAGCCGGCATGGCCGTTGAGCAGGACCGTTATCGTTACGGTACTCTGCAGTCTCTGGGCGTCACAGATCGGCAGATGATTTGCGGCGAGGCTCTGCGCGCATTTTGCATGGCTCTTGTTTCGCTCCTGGCCGCGCATATGGTTCTTTCGCTGATACAGCTTGCCTCGGCTGCGCTGAGCGGCAGCTTCCTTGCTGCGCTGATGCAGGGACTGCAAGACTATCCCTGGGTCGCGCACCTGCTTGTTTGCGCCGCATTTTTGTTGATCTATGTTTTCCTGCAGACCGTACCCGTTCTTCGCGTCACCCGACAAAGACCGATTCAGAATATGAGGAGCTGATACCTATGGAACCCATCCTGGAAACGATCGATCTGCGCAAGACCTATTCGCTCGGAACGCCCCAGGCAATGGAAGCTCTGCGGGGCGTGAATCTCCGATTTGAGCGCGGCCGGTATTATGCGATCGTAGGAAAAAGCGGCTGCGGAAAATCTACGCTGCTGCATCTGCTCGGCGCATTGGACGTGCCGACCAGCGGGCATGTGCTCTGCGAGGGAGAAGACGTGTTCAGCCGTTCACGCAGAGAGCTTGCCCGGTTTCGGCGCAGACAGATCGGCTTCGTGTTTCAGTCCTACAACCTCCTCCAGGAACATACCGCGCAGGAAAACATCCTGATGCCGCTGCATTTGGACGGCAGGGACGCGGATGAGGCGTATCTCCGGCGTATCCTGGACCTTTTGGAGATCGGAGAACTGCTGAACAAGTATCCTGCGCAGCTTTCGGGCGGGGAACAGCAGCGGGTCGCGATCGCAAGAGCGATGGCTGCCAAACCCGCGATCGTGCTGGCGGATGAACCGACCGGGAATCTTGATCCCAACACCAGCCAGCAGACGCTGAGTCTGCTGAAGGAGACCGTGTCTCAGCTTGATCAGACCCTGATCCTCGTGACGCACGACATGGACGTAGCGGCCCAGGCCCAGGAACAGATCCGGATCCATCAGGGTGAGATCGTAGAGATCACACGACACGATTGAGTGTCGGGCGATCCCGTTACGTCGTTTTGTTGAGGCAGATTTCACACTTTTCCTCCTGTGTTCATAGGATGCCCCGAGGGGATCCTCAGTTGAAACACAGGAGGAATCTTATTTTGGAAGCAAAACGACCTGACGACAGACGCTTCCGTCTGGGCAGTCTGCCGAGTCCCGCGCCTTTGGTGGCGGCATACGTTCCCATGCAAGACAGCGCGGAGCCCAGTTATGCGTCCAGCAAAGCGCTCTCTCGCGGAACTCTTTTTCCCGGGCTTGACCTCCCGTTTATGAATATCGTGAACCCGGAACCGGACGAGACGCCCATGACCGAGATGATGGCGATCGATTTTGTGGTGGATGAGCTGGAGCTGTATTTGGATACCCACGCCGGAGACAGGGAAGCCTTCGCCCTGTATCAGACGATGCTGGCCATGCAGAAAGAGGCGCGTGAACGCCTTGTGCGGTTATGCGGCCCGATCCAACAGACCGATCAGCTCGGGATGGATCGCTACGTCTGGCTTAACAGCCCATGGCCCTGGGAATTTGCGAAAAACAGGGAGGGCTGAGTCATGTTTGTCTATGAAAAGAAACTGCAGTATCCGGTAAAGATCGATAAACCCGATCCGAAGCTGGCCAAGATCATCATCAGCCAGGTCGGAGGACCCGATGGAGAGCTCGGTGCCTCCATGCGCTATCTGAACCAGCGTTATTCCATGCCGTATCCGGAACTGAAAGGTCTGCTGACGGACATCGGCACAGAGGAGCTTGGCCATTTGGAAATGGTTGCGGCCATTATCCACCAGCTTACCCGCAAGATGAGTACGGAGGAAATCCTGCGCAGCGGCATAGACACCTATTTCGTGGACCATACCGCCGGCGTTTATCCCACGGCGGCATCGGGCTTCCCCTGGAGCGCAGCTTCCATGCAGGTCAAGGGCGACGTGCTTGCCGATCTGAATGAAGACCTTGCGGCGGAGCAGAAGGCCCGTGTGACCTATGACAATATCCTTCGTCTCAGCGACGATCCGGACGTGAACAACGTGATCCGTTTCCTGCGTGAGCGTGAGATCGTTCACTATCAGCGTTTCGGGGAAGGACTGCGCCTGGCAATGGAGAAGATGGATCAGCGAAATCTCTACGCCGTTAATCCTTCTTTCGACCGCTGAAGGAATAATCATCGATCCCCGGGAGTTTGATCCCGGGGTTTTTTTCGTCTTTGGAGAAAAAAGGGGACAATAGAGGTTTTTATCTTGAAACTTGCCGGACTTTCTGCTATGTATAGATTTTAGTGAACAGAGGAAAGGAATCTGGCAGGATGTCAAAGTTTCGTGAATTGTTCTCTCCCCGGGATATGAGCACC
>JAEEGL011048695.1_pt1 | contig 10531 bp, 10 predicted proteins | sample 9134231 | NCBI WGS metagenome assembly JAEEGL01 (sample SAMN16246548, study PRJNA631951) | gut metagenome | biome: gut microbiome; feature: rumen; material: fiber-attached | host: Bos | place: Iran: Karaj | collected 2018-10
GTCAAATCCATTGAGCTGGTGAACGCGCTGACATACGGCGGGCGGAGCGCCTGCCAGTACCCGGTGGACATTTATCCGAGACCGCTGCGGATCCTGTTTACGGTCATCGCGCCGTTCGCGCTGACCCTGCATGTGCCGGCCGCATGGATCCTGGACAAGCCGCTCTACGGCTGGCCGGACTGGGCGGTGTTTGTGTGCCCGCTGGGCGGGGCGGTGCTGTTTGCGGTCATGGTATTCCTGTTCAACCGGGGAATCCGGTATTACCGGTCCACCGGCAGCTGAGCGGGAGCAGGAAAACCGGGTTCACACCGGCGCACGCAGGCCGGGAAGTCAAAGACGGGGGACGGAATGAATGGCGAACAATGATAAAACCAATGTAATGCGGCTGCTGGACGGAAAGAAGATTCCATACCGGAGCCATACCTATCCGCCGGACGCGACGAGGACCGGGGAGCAGATTGCCGGGATCCTGCAGGAAGATCCTTCCCGCGTTTTCAAAACGCTGGTTACGGAAGGGAAGTCCGGGGCTTATTATGTTTTTGTGGTACCGGTGGCCGCGGAACTGGACCTGAAAAAAGCCGCGAAAGCAGCCGGGGAAAAAGCGATCAGCATGATCCGACAGAAGGAACTCCTTCCGCTGACCGGATACATTCACGGCGGCTGTTCCCCGATCGGGATGAAGAAACCTTTTCCGACTTTCATTCATGAAACCGCCGAAGCCCTGGATCGGATGTTCGTCAGCGCCGGGAAGGTAGGCTATCAGATTGAACTGGCCCCGTCCGACCTGGCCGCCGCCAGCAAAAGCCGCTTCGCGGACCTGATCATCGATCCATAAGCAAAAGAAAAGAGATTTCGGCAAAAAAAGCGGAAAAAGAGTGACATCAGCCGACTGTTGTGATATATTTATCAAGCTGTCACGACAGCATGTGGGCTCGTAGCTCAGCTGGATAGAGTGTTTGACTACGAATCAAAAGGTCGTGGGTTCGAATCCCGCCGGGCTCACCAGAGAGGAGACTTCGAAAGAAGCCTCCTTTTCCTTATGTTTCAAGGGCTCCAGCGTTTTCATGTTGATCCTCGCCAAAGTCATCGACTGACCAGATCCGACATGTCCGAGACATAATTTCACGTATTTTTACCCATTTTTACGTACCGAAACAGTTCAAAAACGGTTCAGAAAAAAACGACCGGATGTGGCTTTATATAAGGTCTGAGAGCATCTGACGGTCAGCTGGCCCTGAATGAAGACTGCTCCTGTTCGGGAACTTGGGGAACAAGCCCTTTCTCCATAAATGCAGCCAGCTTGGTGGCGTCTTTTTCCTCCGCAGCCTTGGAAAGCTTAGTATAGATCTCCAGAATCATTTTCAGAGATGCATGCCCCATCCAGTGCTGCAGGGTTACGACGGGAATATCGGCGTAATAACAGCGGGTACAGAAGTCAACCCGAAAGTCATGACAACGAATCGTCACTTCCTTCCAGAGTGGAAGCTCCTGTCCGGCGGCCAAAAGCGCTTTATGCGCTCTGGTACGGCCATACCAGCGTTTCGGACATCCGTTAATCCTGGTTTCCAGGAATGCCATATAGGACTCATATTTTCGTTCGAAAGCGGTCTGCGACATAAGTGTACCGTCTTCTTTTGTACATAAAAGTCCATGATGCCCCCGAAGTGCATCTGCCAGAGGCTTTACAAGGGGAATAGTCCGCTTTGCGTTCTCGGTCTTTCCCTCTGATTCCTCCGGTTGATTTCCGTTGGTGAAAGTTACCGCGCCTCTTACCGTAATCAAATTCCGTTCAAAGTCCACGTCCCGATCAACATTGATAAAGATTGCTTCGCCCCTGCGAAGGCCGGTGAAAAGCATGACCATCGCCACAAGACCGAAATCATGCTCCTGATAAGTGGAACAGATCAAATCGCGTTCCCACTCTTCGAGGGCCCGGTGCCCTTCGGTTTTTTTACATTTTGGACGTTTGACCAGGTCCATCGGGTTGCGCAGGATCGCGCCTTCTGCAAAAGCTGTGCGGAAAATTCCCCTCATGGTGGTCAGAAACTTGTTGACATAGGAAGTGGAATAAACAGAGAGTGTATTGGTGACAGCCTGAATATCTGTCACTGTAATGCGCCGCATCGGCTTATTATTCAGCTTCTCACCGGCATATCTGATCATACCGGCATACTGCTGCTGTTGACGGGAACTGCAATCAACACGGTAGGTTTCGAGCCATCTCAGCCCGTATTCCGTGAATGGCGTGTCGCAGCAATCGTAGTCGATTCCCGCTCTTTCCAATGCGACATATTCATCGCGTTTACGGAGTGCTTCTTTTTTACTCTTTCCGTAAAACTGCTTGTTTTTATAGTTTACCTTGAAGCGTCCATCGCTTCGCTGAGCTAACTGATTGCGAGACATTTTCTTTATCCTCCAATAAAAATGCCCCACAAAGCTATCTGATTCAGTTATCAAGGTTCACAGGGGTGTTTGATTTCCCCTGTGTCTATGATAACAGTCTTAGCCTTGTGGGGCAATGGTTCGTTTGGTTTATTTCTTCAGTGTGACTTTATGCTGCGGTATCCGCCGGTTCAGACAGCGGTTGACTGCTCTGTTCATCAATCCAGTGTTGCAGCCCCAGTCGGTTCACCAGAATTCGTTTACCGATCCTGAATGAGGGAAAATCCGGTTCTTTAACCAGTTCGTAGGCGACAGGCCTGGAAAGGTGCAGTTCATCTGCTGTTTCCTCAACTGTAAGGGTCATCCGCGGCACAGAAGGAAACCTGACAGCCGTCTCTATTTGGGAATCAGAACAGGATTTTTTCTGAGTTTTCAGCGGTAAAGCCTGATCAAACACAGGCAACACTCCTTTCATAGTATAGTGAGAATGGCTTCTTTTTCCGCGTACGTGCGTACCTGTGTACGCTCATTATATGGTACGCTTGTACGGACGTACGTAAATTTACTGCGAAAAGCTCCTAAATAGCTTATCTAAGGGATTCGCATCCGGCAGGCGCTTGGCAATTGCTATAGAAAGGGTAATATTAGCAGCGATCCCCTTAAAACCTCTGACTCTTCGTCCAGCAGAGTTGCTCTGGTTGTTGTTATATTCAAGTCCGTATTTCTTCTGGTTCGTAATCAGATAATCGCTGAAACTCCGCTGTTTAAGGGGTGTACAAGCGTTTTCCTGACACCAGACAAGATATACCTGATACAGTTCGAGCGAACTGATGGAAGCCTTCGGATCAAAGTAGAAGTATCCGGTGGATTCCATAAAGGAAATCACATTGTTGGCATCCTGCCTGACGACGTTCCGGTTGGCTTTGGCCCGTTCGCTTTCCGTGAAACGAAAGCTGTTGGCGATCAGGCGCTGCAACCCCTGAAAGGCCCAGAGAAAGATGCCTTCAAGTTCCTGGCACATCTTGGCTGCCAGATTTGGATCATCTGTACGGTTCGATGCCTTTTCCTTCGTAGTGAGAATCAACTGACGGCGATAAAAACCATCACTCCGGTCATACAATGACTGAAGATCACCGTTGGAAAAAGCGAGCAACCGCGCGTACATGTAGCCCTGATAGCTTTGTTTTCCCTTCCGTTCAAGGTCCACCTTGCCCTGCGCGGTCACAAGGGATTTGACATAGTTGGTCTGTTTCAGGGCTTCCATCCGCATATCATCGTCGATCATCAGATGAATATGCTCCAGATCAGCCCGGGCAAAACGGTTTTCAGATACCTTTCCTACGCTGCCATCCTTGGCGTTGCTGTTACCGAACAGCTTCAGAAGAACAGCACCTATCTGGCTTTTTCCCTCACCGCCGTTTCCCTTGATAACCATCATGCGCTGTCCCTTATTACTGGGAATCAGACAGTATCCAATGAATTCCTGAAGTGTCAGGATATCTTCCGGATACAGCAGTTCATTCAAAAAATGCAGCCAACACGCAGGTGGAGCTGCGTTAGGGTTAAAGCAGATCGGAAAACGACTCCGCACGATCTCGTTTTTCTGCGGATAGAAGCTCCCGTTCAGCAACAGCGTTCCATTAGCCAGATAAATCCTGTCATCCTGAGGAGGCAGGCTGCTGGTATACGCCGTGATTTTCATCAGTTCCACCAGGTTGGTAATCTTTTTGGATACATTGGTATGCACGAAAGGATGGATGGTAGCGAAGATCATCTTTTTCAGAACAGAGTGATCATATAAAACTCCTTCCCGGGTGAAAAAGGCTTCTTCACAATAGACAAGCGGATGATTCTGAATGAAAGACCCGCAAAACATTGTTTCGTCAATGTTCTTTCCGTCATACCAGTCCGGCCACCATTCAGGCCGCTCTGCAGGGGTCTTCTCCATGAGACTTTTCCTTCCTTTCCTGAGCGAGGATCTTTTCAATCCGCTCAATTTCTCCGCTGCTGATCAGATCATAGGCAGTTTCCTGTCGAACGGTTATGTCCGCGTCAAACAGATCATCCAGATACTGGCTGATCTGCGGCAAAGCATTGCAGGCTCGGGCAAACCGATCATTCCAGGGTTCGTCCATGGTGGCAGGAGCGTACTGTTCCTGTTCCTTCTTCAGCAGGTTTTCGAAACGTACCAGGGCACGGACACACCGCGTTCCCTGACATTTGAGCTCCGCTTCACGCAGCTGCTCCCCCATGGGGAGAGCAGCCGCCGAAGAAGGAGCGGTGGGGTCGATGTGGAAATCTGCCATGATCTTCCTGGCAGCTTCATACGGGGGAAGATTGAACAGTCTTCCGACAAAAGTGATTACATCTCCGGATGCATGACAGCCGAAGCAATGAAAATGATCCGGATAAAGTTTCAGGGACGGATGATGATCATCGTGGAAAGGACAGATCATCATGTTGCTCCGTCCGACTTTCATTCCATAAAATACAGCGGCATCTTTGACAGTAACCGCTGCCTTTACAATAGGGAAAGGGTTCACCGAATATTACCTCCTTAAAATGATAACAGTCGAGAAAAAAGCCGGGAGAACAATCTGCCGGCTCCAGTTGAGTACGAATTCTTGTGGAACCTTTCATCACAATAAATTCATCAGGTTCCCCGCTTTTCAGAAATGTAGGAATACATTCTGCTTAAAAAACTCCGGTCGCGGATGACCGAAGAAAAACAATATTCAATTTTCATAGGTTACCTGGATGGATCATCCCGATGAATCTTCCTTTGCCGGGATGGCATTTCCAGTTGTTTCTGCCGGAAAGCCCGGAGCTGTTCATGAATGGACGGAGCAAGCTTCTTTTCAAGTTTTTTGGTATTCTCCGTACGGAGCTCAGGACTGAACAGCTTTTTCCTGATCCGGCTAATCAGCTTTTCAGTGCGATTCCGAATCGTAGAGATCGCGCCATCAAGGTAAGCAATGACTGTTTCCCGAATGGCCGGCTTCAGTTTCTTTTCCGGAGAAGTATTCATTTCTTTGAATACAGAGAGTGCGTTAATTGTTTCGTTCTGGACTTCCCGGATGACATTTTCTGCAGTCATGTGTACCGCTTCGTCATGAGCCTGCGCAGCAATACTGGCAATGAACTTTTCTTCATCTTCCAGCAGATCGGCATTTCTTTCGATCTGCGCCTGCTGCTGAGTCAGAAGCTGATTATTCTGCGCCTGTTGTGCAAGCTGGCTGCTAAGAACCTGCTGCTGTTCAGCAATCTCTGCCTGCTGTGATTCAATGATATAATCATTTTTCTCACGATAAGCCTGACCGCCGTAGATTGGTTCTTCTTCGATCGAAAGATCGTGCTGCTTACAGACATCAATGAACAGATTCCTGCAAATCGCGTCGAAAGCCATTTTCCGATTGTTGTACTTGCCGGGCTTCTCACTGGGCTTCGGAAGCAGAATTTCCATTACTTCCAGCGTTTTTTCCTGCTTTGGCTCGATTTCTCCATGGTTGTTTGTCATATCGAAGACATGTCGTTCATGAACATGGGGTGTTGTTTCATCCAGATGCAGTGCCCAGTCGATAATATGAACATGTTCTCCAAACAGTTGATTGAACCGGCCATGATAATCATGAATCACTTCTAACAGCACTTCTGGCGGTGTTTCACTTCCTTTCTTTCCTATTTGAAAGATTGTTTCTTCGGGGCAGATGCGCTTATCATGAAGCAGATCGTCTACAGTCCGATTCCGATTGGAATGACCTGACTTTCGGTTTCGTTCAGCCTGGCCGGAAAGATAATCTCCGTACCGTTCCGCATAGAACTGCTTTTCGACAGCCTGGAAGGAGGGGTAATCTCCATTCTGTTGTTCGGCATGAGTTCGTTCTCCGTTCAGATAATCCCAATAGACATTCTGCTTCATGCGCTCTTTGTTAATGTGTTCCGCGTTTTCAGCATCGAATTGCCGGTCATTGTGTTTGGAACTGTAAGCACCGCCTTTTCCGGAACGACCGCTGTGGCGGGTTACCCGTTGAGATCCCATAAAGATTTCACCTCCTTTCTGTTTGAGGATTTATGGGGTGGCGGGGAGGAGCTGAGGCGCTAAAAAGCCTGTTGGAACGACAGGTAATACCCAGTACTATGTGTCGAACCCTGCGGGCCCAACACATGACTGGGCCAGAGGTTCCACCTCTGGACTCCGGGCAGGGGCGCTGCCCTCTGCACTCCCGGCAGGCGTTGTCACCCTGCACCCGACCCAGAGGGTTTCCCTCTGGACTCCCGGCATGTGATATCGATTTGGTATCACTTCTTCATAAGCATGAAAAAAAGTGATACCATTCCGATATCACTTACAGTGAATCCATAAAGTCCATGGCTGCAGCCAGATCATCTTCTGTTGGTGCGGAGTCCTTCCCTGCGACTCCGCTTACTGCTGCAGTCATGGTTTCAGGCGGTTTCCAGTCCTGAAAGAAATCCCTCAATTCCTTTCGGACTGCCGCCTGAAGCTGCTCTGACTGAAGCACCTGCGGATGCGATTCATCCATGAAACACAATGCATCCACAACACAGTCAGAAATTGATTGGCTGTGACGATTCATCAGCCGGTTGTAAGCCTTTCGATGATCAGCCTTCTTCAGGTTCAGCCTTACATTGAAAAAGTATTCATTCTCCTTTTTCAATAGAGGCACCGCCTATCCCCAGTTCTCGCTCTGCCAGGAACTGATAGCCCTTGGCGGTTGCGTGAATGTCTTCCGTGAAATATACATTATCGGCATTGATTTTTCCGAAGTTCCGGAGAATGCACGCACCGCCACCCATCAGGTGCAGCTTCACCAGTTCCGGATTGTAGCCATGCTCCCGGAGACGCCGCATGATGGTTTCCGCATATTCTGCAGCAGCACCGTTGATTCCCTCCTGTACACGACTGCTGAGATGAGTGGCTTCACCGCGAAGAGCCTGTTCAATGATGCTCTCTTCCACGGAAAGATGACAGGTCTTCATCAGTGCTTCCTGAATTGCGAGAACACATTGATACGTTCCCAGTTTATCCATGAACATCTTTCCGCTGACAGGACGGCAGTCATTGATGAACATGCTGCTCATAGTGCCGTTTCCGATATCGCAGAGCATATTAATGCCAGTGAAATCTCGGATGTGTGTGACAGCGAAAGCGAAGCCCTGCGGATAAACGCTTACGCCGGTCAGCTCCACATGGTAGTCAACACCGTTATAGTTGTAGTCCAACACAGGGATACGAAGGAAATAAGTGCGGAACTTTTCCTTCTGTTCACCGACCCACGTAAGGGGCAATCCGACTGCCAGATGGACTTCTGCTTCCGTTTTACCCTGAAGCTTCAGTTCCATGGCCATAGCGACCATCGTCAGCAGCAGATAGTCTTCGTCCTGGGCTTTATCATCCGTAAATTCTTTATGTCCTTCTCCGATGATATACCACCTGCCTGCCCAGTTAAGCTTATCCTGGGAAAGTGTCGGTTCATCCTTACAGGCTGTAACCCCCGATGGAAAAATCTCATGGACCGTTTTAATATTGCCGTAGCCATGATCTACGGCGATGATGGTTGTACTCAAAGTAATAATCCTCCTAACTTTTTGCTTTCTGAAGGCTCCTTGCAGAGACTTCTTCTGTCTTTCTTGCACCGGCTTCCGTTATGTCGCCGGTTTCCTAGTTGTATTAGTTTGATCTGTGCACACTCATAGGCACCACCTCCTTCAAAATGGGCATAAAAAAACACCGGCATTGCTGTCGGTGGTCTTTCGCAGACGCAACTCTTAATTTTTCAAGAATAACGATATCAGCTTTTGATCGGTAATTCAATATCTATTTCTTTCTCTTTTTTTCTCTTTTCGTCTCTTTCTTTCTCATTCCGTCTCTTTTTTCAGATTTTTCTTTTCTGACGAGTATAACAATATCATACTTTGGCTTTCTTCTCAATAGCCGCATGTTTCCGAATGCTTCCGTTTCTTTCCGAATCCTTCCGGAAATTTGTAAAAAATCAGAGGAAAAGGCCGTTGACAGAGAGATGAATAAAAGCCCGCCAACATCAGGCGGACATTTTATTGATCTGACAATCATACAATATCATACCCCTGCTTGTATCATCAATATGCTATCGTGTAGCATTTTGTCTCATCGTTTAGCATTGAGTATCAAATTTTGCGCTTGACGGGCAGTGGCTTCTCTGTGGCAGTACTATTGCCTGTATTTTCAGCGATACGTTATCATATGCCATCCGCTGAATCCTTCACTACTGATTGCCAGAATTCACCCGGCTATATGCGGGAGTCCTGAAGGATGACAGCTTTCAATATATCCATTGTAACATTATCATGTCGGCATGTGATTTACAATAGCCGCATGTGTTCCATTTTGTTTCATTCTGTTCCATCGTGTACCGTTTTTCGAAAAAAGGCATCGTGATAAAGTATTTTTCACCGTCAGCATTCACTCATAACAAAGCATATGCGTTGAAAGAAAAGGGGTTTTCAGCTATAATTCATGTTGTTTGTGAAATGCGCATTTCACACGATTTGCATCCAGCTCCTTACGTATTTCGGACGAAGAAGGAAGAGGAACGCATGGAATTCGATGTTAACAGATTCGATGAGTACCGGGAGGACAACCGGCTTGAAGCAAAGAAGGCGAAGGATAGTCTTCCTCAAAACCTGTGGGATACCTATTCAGCCATGGCAAACTGCTATGGTGGAATGATCTTGCTTGGCGTTACGGAGAATTCAGATGGAAGCTTTTCTGCCACAGGTGTTTCGGATGCTGTTAAACTTAAAAAGGATTTTTGGAACACAGTCAACAATCGAAAAAAAGTCAGCATTAATTTGCTTTCAGATGATGATGTGAGGATTCTGCAGCTGAATGGCAAAGATATTCTTGCTATACATGTTCCCAGAGCACAGCGGGAGGATAAGCCGGTCTTCGTAAACGATGATATGATGAACGGAACGTTCCGCAGGAACGGTGAGGGAGACTATCACTGCACGAAAGCAGAAGTCAAAGCCATGCTGCGGGATCAGACTGAGGAAACCGCTGACATGAAAGTACTGGAGGATATGGATATCTCCGATCTCAACGCAGAAACTGTTCACGCATACCGCAATCGCCATGCTGCGTATCGGAATGATCATGTCTGGGAAGGTCTGACGGATGAAACATACCTTGAACGCATCGGAGCTGTAAAACGGGCCAAGAGAGATGGGAAGCTGCATCCGACTGCCGCAGGACTGCTGATGTTTGGTGAGGAATACCGCATCCTATATGAGTATCCGGAATACTTTCTGGATTACAGGGAAATGCTTGATCCAACCATCCGCTGGACAGACAGACTTCAGTCCAGTTCCGGGGACTGGACCGGAAACCTCTTTGATTTCTTCTTCCGGGTCAATTCCAAGTTGGCAAAAGATCTGAAGATTCCGTTCAAGCTGGAAGGGATTACACGCATCGACGACACACCGGTTCACAAAGCCCTTCGGGAAGCGCTTGCAAATTGCCTGGTTAACACAGACTTTTTTGTTCCCCGCGGGGTCGTGATCCGGAAGGATGCAAGCAGCATCACAATTGAAAATCCTGGCTACATCAGAACCGGAAAAGATCAGATGCTCAAGGGCGGTATTTCGGATCCGCGGAACAAAGCACTGATGAAGATGTTCAATATGATCGGCATCGGAGAACGTGCCGGCAGCGGAGTGCCTGATATCTTTGCAGTATGGGAATCGCAAGGCTGGAAAGCTCCGGAAGTGGAAGAACAGTATAATCCCGACCGCACGATTCTGACGCTTTCATTCGAAAAACAAGCGATAAAAACAGGCGATAAAAACAGGCGACAAAAACAAGCGATAAAAACAGGTGATAATGGGAAACTGGCAAAAACAGTTCGACACAAACAAACAATTATGGATTTTATTCAGAAAAAGCGTATTTGCAGTACTGCAGAATTATCAGAACAACTTGGACTAAGTTTGTCAAGAACAAGAGCTCTGCTGGCCGAATTGGTAGATGAGGAAAAGATTGCAGCAGAAGGTGACAGACGTTCACGACACTATCGAATTTTGTAAAACATAAGGCACGCAAATATCCTTGAATTAACAGAAGAAGGCAAAATTCAAGCTGAAGGGAATGGAC
>JAEEGL011553375.1_pt1 | contig 10531 bp, 6 predicted proteins | sample 9134231 | NCBI WGS metagenome assembly JAEEGL01 (sample SAMN16246548, study PRJNA631951) | gut metagenome | biome: gut microbiome; feature: rumen; material: fiber-attached | host: Bos | place: Iran: Karaj | collected 2018-10
AAGAAAAAGGTTATCCTGTATGTTGAAGATGTCGACAGGTGTGAGAGTCAAAAAATGCTCGACATAATCGAATCCCTACGAACGATTCTGGAACAACCCGACATTCGTAAACGTCTTATCGTCGTCCTGAGCATTGACCCCGAAAAGCTTTGGAGAGCGGTCGAATTGAAATATAAGGGGCTATATGATGGAGGAAAGCTTTATGAAACCATCGCGAATCACTTTGATAAGCTTTTCACGGCCAGTATTACGCTCTCAGAGCTGAACAACGAACAAGAAGTTGAGTTTTTATCTGCGCTTGAGAAGTCGCCAATTGAAAACCTTATTCAGAGGGCACTTGAGCCGGCCAGACATAATGAGCGGGAAGATTTTGGATCATCAGAAACCACGGATTCAACTGCGGCAAAGAACACCAGCGCTTCGATAAATCACAAAATCGTTACCGACCTTTTAAGCGAATCCGTACAGTCTTTAGGTCATCTTCATCTGACGCCCAGGCAATTGAGCTGTACTTATTTCAGGACCTTACTAGCCATCAATCTTCTTGCCCAATTGCAAAGGGAAAGAGTAATTGATAGTACATTGACGAACCAAATCATAGTCAGATCTTATCTCTTCAGTCGAAAAGATCTCATACTGGAAACGCCCTATGAAAGCGTACTGAAAATGGTTCTTCCCTATTCTACCAAGGATCTGTTAAGGGATAGTGATAGATAGTCCTTGTAGCGAGTGCCCCTAGTGACGCAGGAAGCTCCTGGATTTGTTTTCTTGAAAGTATGATCCCGGAGATTGCGGCATCTAGCTTGGTTCGTGGCAGCCGGGTTGCGTCATTATTTATTGTTTTTGGTTGTCAAACGTATCTATCTGTTTATTCATGCGCGAGATAGCTTCGCTCTGCTCTCTTTGGAGCTTCTCAATCTCTTCCAAAGATAATCTAATCTCCTGCAACATGTCCATGTCTATCTTATGGGCATCTTGTAGACTGTCAATCGTTGATTGTAACCCAGCCATTGGTTTCCGATAATCAGATCGGCTCTCATTTAATTCGTATTGAATGCTCTTCAATGAATAGACCGAAAAAAAGTACGTACACGCCAGAACGCCACCGAAACAAATAATGATAATCCACTTCCAAAGCTTTTCTTTTCCTTTATGATACGATTTCAGAGTAACACTTAAAGCCCTCGTGTAGGGTGAATCTTCATGTTGACTCAGCATAATTAGAACTCGCTCATTGTAAGGCTTACTCTGAGAAAGCAATAGGATTAATAAAAAAACGCAGCCTACAAAAAAAGGAAGCGCATACTTCGTAAAACAATTCATATTTGACGAACACAACGACACGACTGCGCTCGTCAACACTGCAAGCATTGCACTGTATACTGGTTCAAGCCTTAGAATTAAGCTGATAATATAATCAACTAGGGATTTGGCTGAAATAGTCATCAATGTATTTTTTAAAGGATTCATAAATCTCATCTGCTATGGTTGTACTTCTAAGCGTGACGAAATATTCGTAAAGATAATTGAATGTAGTATTTTCAGGGCAGTAATAATTATGTGTTAACATCTCGACCAATTGGGTATAATATCCCCTTCGATCACAGTCATGCATTTGATAGTCTTGGAAATGCATGAGTGCTAGTACCAAATCATGTTTTCTCTTCTGATCAACGGGCTGGGCTACTTTCCATCTTGCTAAAAGGTTCTCAATAGCGTTGGTTATGACTGGATCAATAAAATCCTCAGGGAGAAGCTGAGACCCCCAGAATCCTTTTACTTCCCATGCGATCCTGTTATAATTCTTTTTATTGACTTCCGTCCATTTCAACTTGATGTCCTCTCTTGACTGTTCGTCCCGACTTAGAATCAGAATTGGGATATTCTTCTGTTTCCAAATCTCTAACGCGATATCCAAACCTGTCATACAAGTTAACTGAGATCCCAATCGATAATCCATAATAATGAGCTCGCTCTCATTTACGTAACTCATTATGGAATTCCAAGCCTTTTCTCTATATGCCTTTTCTTGCCTATTCTCCTCTTCATCCAGAGATAAGTCATTTTCCTTCTCAGGTTTATATATGTAGACCTTGACTGAAGAAAGAAGATCTACAAAATCCTTGTAAACTGCCGAGGGGTTGTTGCCGTTTCTTAAGGGAACGACACCGTATCCTTTCTTATTTTTTAGACAGTCTCTCAGCGCTTTATACTGATTGAACTGATTATCGATAATCAAGACATTCATTTAACACAAAACATTATCTATACTGAATGAAAACAGAAACGGTATTCCAATAAACTGGGCCATCATCTTTTTGGTAATTGATGATTAATTTATTCCTCTGATCGAAAGTAGTTATTAACTGAATAATCAGATCGAGCCCAGAAATATTATTCTTTTCCTTAATCTCCGCATTATCGTCTATTCTTTTCTTTGTGGAAGGCCATACTCGATGACCTGTTCCCGACACTTGGATTTCAAAGGTGTCGTCATGAGGGAGAATGGTCAACTCAAAACGATTGCCTTTAAAGTTCGTTTCTTTATATACATCATTAAAGGCAGCCGTCTTGATAAAACGGTTTTTCTTCGCGTTTAATATCAATTCGAAGCAAATGAATTCCAGCAAGCGGATACTGAACTTCCCTTTGAACTGATCAACATCCTTCAAGGTCACATCGATCTCCTCCCCATTTTCATCCCATTCAACGATATTATCCCCAGAATAAGCCCTTCTCGCCATTTCTTGAAGTCTGGACCGAAATGATTCATTCAATTCCGTAGTCAGTGTATCCGGGCTGAAATACTTATCCAACTGTTCAACATTGACATCATTCGTGGATTCGTTCATCAGGAAAACTCCTTGAACTCTTTCCATTGTTGAAACGACCCTTTCAAACACTTCCTTATATGTGGTTGCTAACTTCTGAATCGTCTCTCGTCCATGCCCCGACAAGTATTCAAATCTCCTTTTATTCTCCGCGAGCACCAGCGCGACAAACTCATCGTTCTTGTGATGCATTGAGATAAAGTGTAAGAAATCTCGTCGCAAGAGCATTAGATAACCATTTCCAATCGAATCAATAAAGTTTGTCTTGGAATAGAACCCGATGATTCCATAGGTCTTCTTCTCTTCGATGGATCCAATATGCAGCAAATCCAAATAATGATATTCCTCGCCAAACTTCGACAAGAAATCCATGTCTATTTTAGTACCGTTACCTTCATAAACGGACTTCACAACCGAATAATCACGTCTCAAATCCAATTTCATCAAATATGACTGAAACTCATCTTGACGAATCTTATTCCTTAAAATGGCAGCGCCGCTCTCATTTCTATCATACACTAATCTCAAGTCACCAGCTATATCAAAAACTGCAAAGAAAGCTCCTAATTCATGAACATCGTCAAACAATTTTTTACAGTTATCGAAAATATCATCCAATGCTTCCCTAACATTCTCGTATCGACGAATCTTTCGATCGGAATCCTTATAGAATTGATGCTTCAGATAGCAGTAACTCTCAAAAGCTTTCCTCCCCCCCTTGTTGACCTTCAAAACTGCATCGGCAATCACAAAGGCGTTTTTCAATTCTTCTTTCTCTCTCAATTCAGTAACAACTCGACTGACCAAAGCAGGAGTAACTGATTCCTTAACGGCCAATGCCGAAATCCTATCATAGAATCCCGATGCAACCATTTCATCGAATAGATAGTCAACAACCGCTAACGCTTCTTCTTTAACTCTTCTTTTAAACAGTATTCCTCGTTCCGAAGAAAAAACAACTCTTTCAAGATTGGAGAATAGTGAAGGTACGCAGGCGGTATTCTTATGGATCAATTCACAGTAATGGCTCTGAATTCTCTTATCAAAACAACGAGTATCCTCTATTGTCGTTCCGTCGGATTCAGCACCGTGTGGTGGTTTGAAAAACTCTTCGCGATCAAGTTCGGTTTCCTCAGACTTATAAAGATCTATGGGTTCCTCAGGTTCAAAGTCCTCAATGGCCTCTTTCGTAGGTTCTGTTTTCTTGGTCGTTCCATTAAATACACCTTCCAAAAACCGAAAGAAATCATCTTGTATAATTTGATAATTTCCAATCAAGACCGATCTTCTTATCAACGAGTCTAAATTATTGAGATCCTGTTCTTCCAGAGGACGATCCAACACTCTTGACCTATCTTTACTCGTTTGCGGAAACAACCTGCCATCTTCGATCTTTCCGGTATTGATGCCAACCTGAAAACCGCCCTTTTTCGGATCTTTATATTCCATCCAACGTTTAATATCCTCTTCATAGGAAGGGAGTAAATCCGTAATCCATTCGAAAACCTTTTCCTTAATCGGTCTATACATCGTGAAAGTATCCCTGACCAGAACACGAATAATCGCAAAACGATTCACAATCTGATCATCATAGGATTCACACTCATCGCATAATTGCTCAAATGACATTGATTGAAAATCCTTTTGGGCGAATACATAAAATAAGGCATTCGTCGCCAAGAACATTTGCAGATGCAATTCTGTTAATTTAGAATCTTCGGGATCTTTGTCATCCCGCGATTGAAGCCTTGCTCGCTTCCCTTTGAAATACTCCTCTTGTTCATATGAAATAGAATGCCTTTCAATGGCACTATACCTTAAAATTTCCCTTTCAAAGGGGCTGCGTTGCCGAACAGAATAGTATTGAGGGAGGTTTACAGCAACAAAAGAATGTACCTTTTTCGATGCTCGAGTCACACGTTGATTAAGGGTTGCTGATGCTTTGTTCATCAAAAAGATGGCACCCGTCATCGATAATGTTTTACTAAAATTCGTCGACGACCTAAACAAGTCATAAATGGTAAAGAAAGACCGGCCACTAACTAAATCATCGTCCACATAAAAGACGCTCACCTGATTATCTTGACGCTCGATATCCTCTCTTTTCAAGAAATCATAATTTAAGAGCTTAAAGTTCTCCGGGTACTCGCGATCTGCCTCATGATAGATAATCGTGGCAGCTGAACCAAACACTATTTCGTTAACCAGATTAACAAAAGGCATATTCGTCTCGTTATTTTGACACGGACTCAAAATAACCACCCTAGTGTTTGGCTTAATATTAAAATCCTCCTTGACCTTCTTCAACCACGATACTATTTTATCATAATTTTTATTTATAAAAACATCTGTTTTATGCGAATAAGTCCGGAAGCCTTGATTATTGTCGTCTTGCAAATAGACTAGAGAATCCGTAAAATCTGCGTCCTTGAAAGAGCACCCTACAAAAGATTGTTCATCATCAATAACACCCTTTTTCCCATAAGGATGAACCTTTTTGACAGACGGTTTCCCAAAGACGACGATAGGATTCAAATTGGATTGATCTGCTTCCAGCAGAGCTTTCCCCCGTGTTTTGGCCTTATCATCTTGTCTCGGAAAACATATAGGACAATCATAAGGTCTATACCAATCTAGATTCTCTGTGAGAAAAGTTGTCAATGAATCCACATCTAATTCCTTCTCATTCTTTGGACAGAGATGGAGAATATGAAAAACGCGCAATGGTAGGCTGGTGATGCCGGACTTTTTCTTATATGTAGTGATCATACTCTGAGTAGTGGTTGCCGTACTGACAATCGGAACAATAATCACATAGTCGTGACAATAGACACAACGAGAAAAAACGGAGAGTTTATCATCATCATCAACCATAATGCATGTGGAGATGGTCAGAGTTTTGTACATCGATTTGAGGAAATGTGCAACCATCCCCAAAAGCAATTCGCTGTACCGTTCATAGCCGACCAATGTAATCACAGTTTTGTCCTTCAGGCTCGAACTTAACTCCATTGCTATTTTCAAAGCAATCCGAGAAGTAAAAAAGCTATTGTGCAACAATACTTTTGCATGGACAAAAGTATTCGTATGATACTTCCGGCCAATACGAAAGTGAATGCCCGACAACTTGTACCCTTGTAAACTGTTAATATACCCGCGGGCGCTTTCAATCTTGAACATGCTCATCAATACTCTTGTTTAAAAGATAATCTAAGTTGCTCAAAAAAATAGAATACTTCCTCTCGCTCTCTTCTTTGACTCCATATAAAATAATGTCAAAGGGCAATAATGATTGCCCTGAGAAGAACTGGCATACGGGAGCATCCTGAATACAATCCTTTGTAGAGTCCTTTTGAGAACTGGGTGGTAAAGAAAGCGTAACAAAGTTGGGAAAGACATAGCTTATTGATCTATTCACTCTGGCGAATTCGTCCTTCGATTGACCGAACAGTAAGTCTGCAAAAAAGAAATGGTTCTTCCCAATACTATCATCGCAAATCTCTTCTTTCTGCTGAGGATCGTTTCCCACATTTGGTTCCGACATTCCAAGATGAGAATATACCAACAGCGATTTTCCTTTCAACCAATAACCGACATCCGTACAATCCTTCAAACGCTGAAAATACTCCTCATTTACATTCAACATCTCACAGAATGTATCGGTATCTATGTTAAAAGCGATAAGACTACACTCTGTATTCTTGGAAAAAAGTGCCAGAATCCGGAGAAGACTTGTCGCAGAGCCAACCTTAACATCCGAAAAATCAACAGCATAAAACTTAGTGCCTTCTTGAATGGCGGCCGCATTATGAACGAGAAGTATCTCATCCTCTCTAGTTCGTACAGTCTGTTTCTGCAAAGGGACGATCTGGACAGAGTCTTTGTTCTTGAGCAGTTCAGACATAGCAATGATCTGACCCTCAGATGTCCCATTTTCGCCAATCTTATTATTGCTGTGGAAACGCTTCTCTTTCTGTAAAGGCAATGTAAAATGGAAATTCGTACCATGGGCCAGATTACGTTTAAGAACATTCTCGCCTAACGTCTCTCTCTTCCCATCAAACGATGCGGTTGAAACAGAATAATGGCCATTTCGAGACCGAATCAAAGAAGCAAAATGAATCAGACCGAGATGTGCCATCTCCCTATGAATCTGACGGAAAAGAAGCTTATCACTGCGTTCCATCAGGTCAACTAAACGAAACTCCTTGGATGAAAGCAACTCCAGATCCTCATTATCCTCTGTGGTTCTGACATCTTGATTCTGAAGATCGGCTGTCATTCGGGGGATTATTCCAATAGTTCCAAAGTCAAAAACGAATGTCTCCAAATTCCTGACGGCATCCTTATCCTTGGAGTTTTCCTTATATGCTCTAAGGGTGATAATCCCCGTTTTGAATTCACTGTGGGTAACAATATTCTTTGCCAGTTCTTTCAAACCTCCGACAAACTGCTCCACAAAATCCTTCATTTCAGAAATGGCCTTTTCTGCCATTTTTGTCACCATTAAATTCCTGGCGTTTTCTTTCTGTCTTTTCTTTGTTCTATTGGTCTTTCCTTGTTTTCCAAGTTCTTTCAGTATGGCAAAAGGATTCGAGATAGAGTACATCATATTGAAAACGAATGTCTCTATCGCCGGTTTTGTTCTCAATTCATCTAGTACATTCCCAGAACGGGCAAAATAAGCCTTTGCCAATTCATTCTTGTTTCTCTTTTCTAAACCTGTGAGATAACTATTCTTATATCCCCCTAAATCAGTACCTTTTTCTTCAAAGAAACAATCAAAACTATTTTCGTCTATAAAAAGAATGGGAGCATAAACGGTAGGCGATTCAACTTTATCCTTGTTGGTTATATAATCCTTGCTTCTACTGATATCTAGCCAATCAACTTCAGGAGTATAGAGTTCTTTAATTTGCTGGAGATACTGGAAAAAAGCATGAAATCCAGTACCTCTAAAAGGATCGAAGACCATATCATGATATTGGCCACAAACACCGGTCAACATGAATTTCAAACTCCTCTGCTTATAAAGCAAGAATAGTCCTCCAACAAAAGCAATATCAATCGTATCAACAATTTGCTCAAATCGAATAGTAACAACTAGGTTTTGCAAATTAGAGCAAACAGTCAATACCATATCCAGTTCTTTCACAGAAACAAACCGGTCATTCTTTAATGGATAAACCGCCATACACAGTCTTAATTATGCATTAGTACAACAAAATAGTTCATACATCCCAACGTCGTAGATACGCACCTGTCTGATAGAAAGAGGCTTTTGCTTTGTGTCACAATTCATTCCGGAACCAATGCGAATATAAGAAAAAAACGACTCCGTGCCAAACGGCCACCCAATTGCCGCCGAGGTTGACACGGAATCTCACCCCTCCGGCGGGGCCGGAGTCTCGAGCCTTCAAGGGGCTGCCTTGAAGTCGATGCAAAGGTAAGGAATACCTCCGAAATCGCAAAATATCATTGGCGGCGAAGGGAGATCGCCGGGGTTCGTGAGCGTGCGGGGGCGGTTTTTGCTACCGGGGGTTCGGGAGATTCCGGGTCAAGCCCGGAATGAGGAGAAGGCGGGCCCGTGGCCTACCCTCGGCCAGGCCCATCTCGTCCTCGTAAACAGCCTTTCCTGTGGACGAAACTAGGTTCAGGCCCATCTCGTCCTCGCAAACAGCCTTTCCTGAGGACGAGCCAGTGCGCGGTGCGAGGGCTAGCCCCGATCGCCGCTCATCGACCGTACCTTTCCTCCACGACCCCCCAATCGACAATCCCCCACAGTGCCTCGAGGTGCGCGGGGCGGCGGTTTTGGTAGTCGAGGTAGTAGGCGTGTTCCCAGACGTCGAAGGTCAGGAGGGGGCGTAGGCCGTGGGCGACGGGGTTGTCGGCACCGGGGTACTGGCCGATGGACAGGGCGCCGGCGGCATCAGCCTGGAGCCAGACCCAGCCGGAGCCGAAGAGGCCGACGCCCTTGGCGACGAAGTCTTCCTTGAAAGCTGCGATGGAGCCCCACTGCTTGGTGATTTGCCTGCCGAGGGCCGAATCCGCGGAAAGATCACGCGGCTTGGGCGGGCGAGGCATGATCGCCGGCATACCTTTCCCCTTCGGGATCGGGGGCAGAACCGATGGGACGGGAGCCTTGAACTGGGTGAAGTACAGGTTGTGGTTCAGGATCTGGCCGGCGTTGTTGAAGATCGCCTTAGATTTCTCGACTCCGCCTGCGGCTGTGCTCGAAATGACAATTTGCTCCAGCGACATGGACTCGTACTCCGTGTCGGCGATGAGTTTGTTGAGGTTGTCCACGTAGGCCTGCAGGTGCTTGCCGTGGTGGAAGGACAGGGTCTGCGCGCTGATGACGGGCTCGAGGGCGGCAGGGGCGTAAGGAAGGTCAATTAGCGTGAACATAGTGGTTATTGTTATTCCTCATCAAATTCAAAGATAGTGAATTATCTCCAAATGTCCACCAGCTCCTCCATACAAAGATGAAAAGCGGCCGCCCCCCTGCCCGCCGGTCCTTCGACAGGCTCAGTCAGCGGAGCCCTTCCCATTTCACGCAAAAATGGCGCACTTTTACGTGAAATAACGACCATAACACACTAATTGACAACTAATTAAAACTTAAACGTTTAAAAACGGATAGTTTCGCGGAAATTGCTCATCTTTGTAAAAAATGAATGTGCGTGGTGGAGAACTATGTGCCGTTTGAGAGGCATCCCGTCGAGGATTGCTATCACATTTATTCCGATGGGACCCGGGTGTCCGTGCTGTTCGAGCGGGACGAGGACAAGGTCTATGGGCGGAACTTGAGACCTTCAATTAGTTTTTCGATGAGATGGGTCTTGCAAATTAGTAACAAATTCGCTACTTTTGTGACGTGTTCTTTGCAATACGTCAGCGATCATCCAGAAAGAGATGAGAACACTTGAATTGATCAAGCTCCTGAGAGCAAACGGCTGTTCGCTGATCCGTCACCGTACAAGGCATGACGAATGGTACTCACCCACCAGTGACGCCACTTTTATGGTACCCAGGCATGAGCACCAGGAAGTGCCTTCAGGCACATTGAACAGTATCTTGAAACAAGCAGGAATCAAATGATGAGAATCACCGCAATCATTGAGAAAGGATCGGATGGAATGTTTTCCGTCCGGTCAGAACAGAAAGTCGGGAACCACTACTTCGGCGGTTTCGGGGAAAGCGTGGCCATCGCCAAAAAAGATTTCTTGGAAAGTGTCCGGGAAGTGATGGACGAATCAAGGGCGGAAGGGATCAAGGTCCCGGACACCTTTCAAGTGACTTATCGATTCGACCTTCCCTCTTTCTTCAACTTCTTCGATTACTTGAATGTCAGCAAGTTCGCCGAGTTGGCCGGCATCAACGAGAGCAAGATGCGCCAGTACAAATGCGGATCGGCTTATCCTGGGGAAAAAGTAACCAGAAGAATCTCGTCGGCCATTCGGAAAATCGCGTCCGACTTCAGCACCGCAACTCTCTAGTACAACCGAGGCACCCGCACCTCCACAAAAAAGGCCAGCCGCGATGGCTGACCTTTTTCGGTGGAGGTGAGCGGACTCGTATTCAGACTGTATTCAGCCCTACAGGGCTCTAGAAATCATTATTCTACGCTGAAGAAATGCAGGTATAGGTATTGGATATTACCTAATTTTGTTACATTTTTGTACCAGAATACTGGATAG
>JAEEGL013416744.1_pt1 | contig 10531 bp, 8 predicted proteins | sample 9134231 | NCBI WGS metagenome assembly JAEEGL01 (sample SAMN16246548, study PRJNA631951) | gut metagenome | biome: gut microbiome; feature: rumen; material: fiber-attached | host: Bos | place: Iran: Karaj | collected 2018-10
CCGCAAGGACGGAACTCTTTCCTATTTAAGACCGGACGGAAAGAGCCAGGTCTCCGTGGAGTATAATGCCGACAACAAGCCTGTCCGTCTCGAAGCGATTGTTATTTCGACACAGCATGACGCGGAGATATCCCAGGAGCAGATCCACAGTGATATCCGCAAATATGTGATTGATCCTGTGGTTGACGCCGCCATGGTCGATGAGAATACCAAGATTTTCATCAACCCCACCGGGCGTTTCGTTATCGGAGGACCTCACGGCGATGCAGGTCTTACGGGACGCAAGATCATCGTTGACACCTACGGCGGTGTCGGCAGACACGGCGGCGGAGCATTCTCCGGAAAGGACTGCACCAAGGTCGACAGAAGCGGCGCGTATGCCGCACGCTACGTCGCAAAGAACCTTGTGGCAGCAGGCTATGCCGACAGACTTGAGATCCAGCTTTCCTATGCGATCGGTGTGGCACAGCCGACTTCGGTCAATGTCAACACCTTCGGGACAGGAAAGGTTGATGAGGAGAAGATCGTTGAGATCATCCGCAGACACTTTGACCTGCGCCCGGCAGGCATCATAAAGATGCTGGATCTTCGCAGGCCTATTTACAGGACAACTGCCGCATACGGCCACTTCGGAAGGACAGACGTACAGCTTCCCTGGGAGCAGCTCGACAAGGTTGAGGAATTAAAGGACGAAATCCGGTAAGAGGCGTCTGCGCATATTTACCTGCTGACAAATTATCAAAGGGCGTGTAATGAATGGCTCTGGAGTTCAAGCTTGAAGCTTTTGAAGGACCGCTGGACCTTCTGCTGCATCTGATTGACAGGAACAAGGTCGACATCTACGACATCCCGATCGCTCAGATCACCGACCAGTATATGGAGTATGTAGAGGATATGCAGCGCCGGACAGGAAACGATGCACCTGACATGAATGTCATGAGTGAGTTCCTTGTCATGGCGGCAACTCTCCTCGATATCAAGTGCCGTATGCTGCTGCCGCGTGAGGTAAACGAAGAGGGTGAGGAAGAGGATCCCCGGGCGGAACTGGTTCAGAAGCTTCTGGAATATAAAACATATAAATATATGTCGCTGCAGCTCAGGGACATGTCGTCAAGCGCGGCAAGAAATGTCTACAGGAGCAGGAAGCTGCCGAAAGAGGTCAGGGATTACATTCCGCCGGTAAACTATGAGGAGCTGATCGGAGACACCACGCTCACAAAGCTGAGCGATATCTTCCGGGAAATTCTCAAAAGACAGAAGTTCAGGGTGGATCCGGTCCGGGCCGGTTTCGGGAAGATCGAAAAGGAAGAGATCGACCTGAATTCCAAGATACTTTATATCGGCGCTTATCTGAACGAACACAGGCATACCGGTTTCCGGAAGCTCCTTGAGAACCAGAAGAGCAGGGAGGAACTGATCGTTTCCTTCCTTGTGATTCTTGAGCTGATGAAAACGGGGAATATCATTATCCGCCAGGATGAACTGTTCGGCGACATTATTATTGAAACAGTCAAAACCATTACCTCCCAGACTGCGCTTGAAGACATAGCCTGAGAGGGACAGTTTACGGCATAGCCGAAAAAGGCGCCGGAAAACGCTGCAGATATAAGACAGGGCAGAACCTGCGCCGGAGGATACCGGCAGGGTTTTGCCTTTTCGCTGTAATTGGACGATATATGGAAAATCTATTCAGCGGGGAACACCCGGACAAACCAGAAAGCACACAAAAAACACAAAAGCAGCAGTATGTCCAGGAATCTGTATTCCTGGACCCGGAAGAGGATGCCCGTGAAGGAAGGGACACATCCGCGATACCCGCACCGATGGACACAGATCCGGAACTGATGGCTGCCGTGGAGGCAATCCTGTTTTCCATGGGCGATGCCGTGGAAATATCGGCGCTTGCAAAGGCCCTGGAAAAGACAGAGCGTCGGATCTCGAAGGTAATTGACCTTCTGAGGGAAAAATACGATGGCCCGGGGTCAGGCCTTATGATCTGCCAGTTTGAAAACTCGGTACAGATAAGCACAAGGCCGGAACAGTACGGGAACCTCATCCGGATAGCCAGGGTGCCTAAAAAGCTGACCTTATCGGATTCTGTTATTGAGACGCTTTCGATAATCGCCTACAAGCAGCCTATTACAAAGGCCGAGATTGAAGCGATCCGCGGCGTATCCTGCGAATATGCGGTCAACAGACTTCTGGATTATGACCTTATAAAGGAACTGGGAAGAAAAGCCGACGTACCGGGCAGGCCGATCATATTCGGAACAACACAGCAGTTCCTGCGATGTTTCGGTGTAAAGGAGCTCTCGGAGCTGCCGTCGCCGAATTCCATGGTTACGGAGGAATTCAGGGAAGAAGCGGAGAAGGAGATTGATTCCCGGCTGGGAATCTGAATTCACACCGGTACAGACACTGTAACGGCCGTCCCTGCTTGTTTATACAGAAATGCATGTATATTTATATAATGAAGATATTTCGATGTGCAGTTGACGATTAGTATGATATACTGATAAATGGCGCAGTGAGCGGGTTGGCGGACTTGAGTGCTACAAGTCTTTGTTTTACCCGTTATTACTACATATATGGAGGTTTTATAGTATGAGCAGTTCTTCAAAAGCGAGACAGAGAGTTGATTCTCTGCTCGACGGCAACAGTTTTGTTGAAGTCGGCGCGCTTGTAACGGCAAGGGCGACCAATTTCAACCTGAAACCGGAAAAGACGCCTTCTGATGGTGTCATCACCGGCTACGGGACAATCGGCGGAAACCTTGTTTTTGTCTACAGCCAGGATGCATCGGTTCTCGGAGGCTCTATCGGAGAGATGCACGCGCGGAAGATTTCGGACCTTTATAATCTGGCCCTGAAAATGGGAGCACCGGTCATCGGTCTTCTTGACAGCGCCGGATTCAGGCTGCAGGAAGGAATCGATGCACTCGGAGCTTTCGGCACAATCTATGCGCAGCAGGCAAAGGCATCCGGCGTGATTCCCCAGATTGCGGCCGTCTTCGGCAGCTGCGGCGGCGGACTTTCTCTTATTCCCGGCATGTCTGACTTTGCGTTTATGGCAAAGGATGCGAAGCTTTTCGTCAATTCCCCGAACGCACTTCCGGGCAACAGCCAGGACAAGAACGACACTTCCGGCGCGCAGGCAAAGGCAAAGAGCGGCAATGTCGACGCCGTCGGCAGCGAGGAAGAGATCCTGGAAATGATTCGTGAGCTGATCACACTTCTTCCTTCCAACAATGAAGATGAAGCGGTCTGCGACTGTGAGGACGATCTGAACAGAGAGAGCGCAGCCGTTGAAAACGGAATCGCTGATCCGTCCGTTACCGCAGCCGATCTCTCGGACGGAGGCGTTTTCTTCGAGACAAAGAAAGAATACGCAAAGGAAATGGCGACCGGCTTTATCCGTCTGAACGGCGCTACGGTCGGTATCGTTGCCAACAGAAGCGCTCTTTATGACGAAAAGGGCGAGGCTGCGGAAGAGTTCGAGAATTCTCTTACTGCACAGGGCGCCGAGAAGGCTGCCGGATTCGTCACCTTCTGTGACGCGTTTGAGATCCCGGTTATCACGCTTACCAATGTGAACGGCTTCAGGGCATGTGAGTGCAATGAGAAGAGAGTCGCGAAAGCGGCGGCAGGCCTTGCGAGCGCTTTTGCAGGCGCTACAGTTCCGAAGGTCAATGTGATCGTCGGCAGCGCGGTTGGCAGCGCGTATAATGTCATGAATTCCAAGGCCCTGGGCGCGGATCTTACCATTGCCCTTCCTTCAGCAAAGGTAGGCGTCATGGATGCGGCTCTCGCGGCAAAGATTCTCGCGGCCGGCAAAGACGGGGATGCCGTCAGGAGTGCCGCCGAGGAATATGACCAGCTGCAGAACGGCATCGAGAGCGCCGCTTCTCACGGGTATATTGATCAGATCGTCGAAGCGGGCGAGCTTCGCAAATACCTGATCGGCGCGCTGGAAATGCTCTATACCAAGAGAGAGGATGTTCCTTCCAGAAAGCATGCGTCGGTCTGATAAAGGAGGCAAGTCTATGAAAAAATGGTTAGCAATACTTGCGGTCATTGCCTGCCTCTTCTCACTTACCGCCTGCGGCTCAAAGACCGGCAGAATTGCGGGTGAACCGATAGACGCGGCAACGGAGGCCCAGTGGATCGCTTCCGGCGAACAGCTTGTCGATTATCTTAAATCGGCTGTCGGGACCGAGCAGGAGCAGATGCTCGCCGAGGATGAGGTTTTCGGCCCCGCCCTCCAGAGCTGGAACGGATCCGTAGGTGATATCGGTGAGATTATCGGATACCAGAATGAGTATGCGGTAACTTCTGCAAAGAATGAGGTTTCCATCAATATCGGAATCGACGGTTCCGATCATGATGCGGATGTGGTGATCGTGGCCGGAATGACGGATTACGGCGTTGAGACGAAATCCGTAACCACGAATGTACAGTATTCCTTCGGAGAGCTGATGAAGCAGGCGGCGCTCAATACGCTGCTCGGAATGGGAACAACCTTTGTTGTCCTGATCCTCCTTGCGGTCATCATTGCGCTCTTCCAGTATATCCCGAAGCTCCAGTCAGTTTTCGGCAAGAAGGAAGAGACTCCTGTCCGGGAGGTTAAGGCTGCTCCGGCACCTGCTGCCCCGGCTGCTGTCGAAGAGCCTGTCGGGGACGACACAGCACTGATTGCCGTAATCGCCGCCGCAATCGCGGCCAGCGAGGGCAGACAGACAGCGGACGGCTTTGTAGTCCGCTCGATCCGCAAGGCAAGAAAGAAAATCTGACAGACCGGCTGTATTCACGCCGAGTATTGAATACAAAAGTAAAAATACAATTCAGGTCTGTTGGATCAGACCATAATCCGAAGGAGGATTCAAATGAAAAACTATACAATTACCGTTAATGGTGTCGCTTATGATGTAACTGTTGAAGAAGCCGGCGCAGCCGCTGCAGCAGCTCCCGCAGCGCCCCGCGCAGCTGCTCCCGCAGCACCCCGTGCGGCAGCTCCCGCGGCACCCGCAGCACCCGCCAAGGCAGCAGCAGCTGCAGGCGCAGGCTCCATCAAGATCGAAGCCGGTGCGGCAGGTAAGGTTTTCAAAATTGAGAAGAAGGTCGGCGATGCAGTCAGCGCGGGCGAAGCGGTTATCATTGTTGAAGCCATGAAGATGGAAATCCCGATGGTCGCTCCCAAGGACGGAACCGTTGCTTCCATTGACTGTGCCGTAGGTGATGCGGTTGAGGCAGGTACTGTCCTTGCTACTCTGAACTAAGGTGTTATTAGGTTAAACGGAGCGGAAATTTTCCGCTTCAATGGAGGTACATATGACATATATTGCAAATACCTTAAATAACTTAATACATCAGACCGCGTTTCTGAACCTTTCCTGGGGCAATTACCTGATGATTGCGGTGGCCTGCGTATTCCTTTACCTGGCCATAGCCAAAGACTTTGAGCCCCTTCTGCTGGTTCCGATTGCCTTCGGTATGCTTCTTGTCAATATCTATCCGGATATTATCAAGACGGCAACCGACAGCTCGACCGGCGGACTGCTGTATTATTTCTATATTCTTGATGAATGGGCGATACTGCCTTCCCTGATCTTCATGGGAGTCGGCGCCATGACAGACTTCGGCCCGCTGATCGCCAACCCGAAGAGCTTCCTTCTGGGCGCAGCGGCACAGTTCGGTATCTTTGCCGCATATTTCGGAGCGATCGCGCTCGGGTTTAACGGCAAGGCTGCAGCCGCGATTTCCATTATCGGCGGCGCGGACGGCCCTACATCCATTTTCCTCTGCTCCAAGCTCGGACAGACGGAAATCATGGGACCGATCGCTGTTGCGGCATATTCCTACATGTCCCTTGTCCCGATCATCCAGCCGCCGATCATGCGTCTGTTCACGACGGAAGCGGACAGAAAAATCAAGATGGAGCAGCTGCGCCCGGTTTCCAAGCTTGAGCGCATCCTTTTCCCGATTATCGTTACCATCGTAGTCAGTATGATTCTTCCTACGACAGCTCCCCTGATCGGTATGCTCATGCTGGGCAATCTTTTCCGTGAGTGCGGTGTTGTCAGACAGCTCCAGGAGACAGCATCCAACGCTATGATGTATATCGTTGTTATCCTGCTCGGTACTTCCGTAGGCGCAACCACCAGCGCGGAAGCGTTCCTGAACGCGGCTACCCTGAAGATTGTCGCTCTCGGACTTGTTGCGTTTGCTTTCGGTACAGCTGCAGGCTGCTGGTTCGGCCAGCTGATGAAGATTATCAGCAAGGGAAAGATCAACCCGCTGATCGGCTCCGCCGGCGTATCCGCGGTTCCGATGGCTGCGCGCGTTTCGCAGAAGGTTGGTGCCGAGGCTGATCCCACAAACTTCCTGCTGATGCATGCCATGGGCCCGAACGTCGCAGGCGTTATCGGTACGGCAGTCGTTGCAGGTGTGTTCATGGCAGTGTTCGGAATTGTCTGATCGACTGTGCTGACAAAGCGGCACATCGCAGTTTTAATTACAGGCCGGCGGTCCGCGCGGTGAGTGATTCACCCGGTGCGGCGCCCGGCATACAGAAATATAAGGAGAAGAACTATGGCTGAAGAACAGATCAAAAAGCCGGTACAGATCATGGAAACGGTTCTGCGCGACGCGCATCAGTCCCTGATTGCCACAAGAATGCCCACAGAAGTAATGCTTCCGATCGCAGATAAGATGGACCAGGTCGGATACGCCGCGGTTGAGTGCTGGGGCGGCGCGACCTTTGATTCCTGCCTTCGTTTCCTTCATGAGGATCCGTGGGTAAGGCTTCGCAAGCTTAAAGATCATTTTAAGAAGACACCTACACAGATGCTTCTTCGCGGACAGAATATCCTCGGATATGCCCATTACAGTGATGATGTAGTGGAATACTTTGTCCAGAAATCCATTGCCAACGGTATCGACCGCATCCGTATCTTTGACTGCCTCAACGACCTCCGCAACCTGGAGACTTCCGTAAAGGCAACCAAGAAAGAGGGCGGCCACGCGCAGATCGCGCTTGCCTATACAATCGGCGACGCTTACACAGAAGAGTACTGGATGAATATCGCCCGCCAGATCGAAGAGATGGGCGCTGATTCCATCTGCATCAAGGATATGGCAGGACTTCTGGTTCCCTATGAGGCAGAAAGACTGGTCAAGGCGCTGAAGGCCGGATCAAACCTTCCTGTAGACCTTCACACTCACTACACCTCCGGTGTTGCTTCCATGACCTATCTGAAGGCAATCGAGGCAGGCGTTGACATTATCGACTGCGCGATCAGCCCTCTTGCACTTGGAACATCGCAGCCGGCGACCGAGGTTATGGTCGGCGCTCTCCAGGGAACACCTTATGACACCGGTCTTGACCAGAGCCTGCTTAAGGAAATCTGCGATTACTTCACACCTTACCGTGAGGAGTGCCTTGAGAACGGCCTGCTCTCCACAAAGGTTCTCGGAGTTAATATCAGGACGCTGCTGTATCAGGTTCCCGGCGGAATGCTGTCCAACATGGTCAGCCAGCTCAAGGAGCAGGGCGCTTCCGACAAGCTGACAGAGGTTCTTGAAGAGGTTCCGCGCGTACGCAAGGATCTCGGAGAGCCGCCGCTGGTTACACCTTCTTCCCAGATCGTCGGCACACAGGCTGTTATGAACGTCCTTATGGGCGAGCGCTATAAGGTCGCTACCGCACAGACAAAGGATCTGGTTTCCGGAAAGTACGGACAGACGATTAAGCCCATGAATGAGGAAGTCGTCAGGAAGGTTATCGGAGATACGCCGAGAATTACCTGCAGACCCGCTGACCTTATTCCGCCTCAGCTTGATAAGTTCGAGAAGGATATCGCCGAGTGGAAGCAGCAGGATGAAGATGTCCTTTCCTACGCCCTGTTCCCGCAGGTTGCGCTTGATTTCTTCAAGTACCGTCTTGCACAGCAGGAGAAGGTTGATCTCACAAAAGCGGATACCGCCAACGGCGCTTATCCTGCATAATTAAGCACAGCGAATGACGCTGCTGTATACGGTTCAGCAATTATATGCCCATGTGCCGAAAGGTACATGGGCGATTCATTACATCTACAGGAAGCATATTGAATGAAACTTAACGACGCTGTAGAAGAGCTCCTGCGCCTTTCCAGGCGGGAGGTTCGACATAACGAAAAACACAGGGATGAAGTGGAAAACCAGTATCGCCAGGCCGGTGATATTGCCACACAGCAGCTCGAGCCAACGGATGAAATTGCGGGATTTAAGGTCCGGCCGGGAGAATATACCATCAACGGTGCATTTGAATTTCCGGGAGGGGTCAATTTCACCCTGTACTCGATCGGGGCAACATCCTGTGAACTGCTGCTGTTTCACAGAAAACAGACTGTGCCGTTTGCCGTGATACCGATTCCCGATACCTATCGGGTCGGTAAAGTATGGTCCATCATGGTATTCGGACTCAATGTTGAGGAATTTGAATACAGCTACCGGCTGGACGGGCCCTGGGATCCCGAGGCCGGAGATTATTTTGATAAAAACACGGAAATCCTGGATCCGTACGCCAAGGCCGTCGTCGGCCAGAGAAAATGGGGGCAGCCGAGGAAAAGAGGCAGCGCCTACCATGCCAGGGTGGTAAAGAACAATTTCCGCTGGGACAAGTCGGATTTTCCGAATACAAAAATGGAGGATTCGATTATCTATGAAATGCACGTGAGGAGTTTTACGAGAGATGATTCCTCCGGCGTATCTTATCCCGGGACATTCGCCGGAATCATTGAGAAAATTCCGTATCTGAAGGAACTCGGCGTCACAGCTGTTGAACTGATGCCGATCTTTGAATTCGATGAAGTGGCAAACGGACATGTCTACCAGGGAAAGCAGCTCTACGAATACTGGGGCTACAACACTGTAGCGTTCTTTGCGCCCAATACAAGCTACGCCGCCTCCGCCGAGTATAATCGCGAGGGACGTGAGCTCAAGGAGATGATCCGCCTTCTGAAGGAGAACGGGATTGAAGTGATTCTCGATGTCGTCTTCAACCATACGGCAGAGGGAGATGAGAACGGCCCGACGATATCCTTCCGCGGTCTGGATAATAAGATTTATTATATGCTGGCCCCGGACGGGAGCTACTATAACTTCTCCGGCTGCGGCAATACAGTCAACTGCAACCATCCCATAGTTCAGGAATTTATCATCAACTGCCTGAGGTACTGGGTTACAAGCTATCATGTGGACGGGTTCCGCTTTGACCTTGCAAGTATCCTCGGAAGAGCCGAGGACGGCACTCCCATGGAGGATCCGCCGCTTCTCAAAAAGCTTGCCAATGATCCTATCCTCGGGAATGTCAAGCTGATTGCGGAGGCATGGGACGCGGGCGGAATGTACCAGGTCGGCAGCTTTCCCGCTTACAACCGCTGGGCGGAATGGAACGGACGCTACCGCGACACTATCCGCGACTTCCTGAAAGGAAGCTACTGGACAGCGGAGGAAGCCGCCAACAGGATCACCGGCTCCACGGATATGTATTACAGCGTGTATATGGGATACACATCCTCGATTAATTTCCTGACCTGCCACGACGGGTTTACGCTGTACGACCTGTATTCCTATAACCAGAAGCACAACGAAATGAACGGTTGGGACAATTCGGACGGTTCCAACGACAACCGGAGCTGGAACTGCGGATTTGAAGGGAATACGACAGACAGGAAAATACTCTCACTCCGGTTCAGGATGATGCGCAATGCCATCACGACGCTGATGTGCAGCCGCGGAACGCCGATGATCCTGGCAGGCGATGAATTTGCCAATTCCCAGGGAGGGAACAACAACAGCTACTGCCAGGATAACAAAATCAGCTGGCTCGACTGGACACAGCTGAAGGCGCACAGCAGCTTCTTTGAGTTTTACAAGAGCATGATCTCGTTCAGGAAGCTTCATCCATGCATCAGCAGGGTGATGCCGCAATCCAAAGCAGGACTTGAGGATCTCACGGTAAATAACGGTTTCCCGGGCGGGTACCGGATTGACGAGAATACGAAAATGCTCGGTGTCCAGTACGCGGGCTTCGATAAAGACAAAGGGGCGGACGATATTGTTTATCTCCTAATTAACCCTTACTGGGAGGAACAGACAACGCAGCTTCCATGGCTCCCTGAAGGCCTTGCGTGGGGACTCTGCGTCGATACCGCGGCCGAAGAGGGATACCAGTATTACAGCAGGCCGATGTATATGGATAAGCCGGTCTTCAGGATTGAGGCAAGGAGTGTAAAGGTCTTTACTGCCGTGAAAAGAAAGCATCCCGGCAGCCGTAATCTCCATGAGACCTGACGGAGTGAGCATATGAGTAACAAGATACTGGTGGTAGACGACGAGGCCCGTATGAGAAAGCTTGTCAGGGACTTCCTGACGAAGGACGGGTATACAGTGGTTGAGGCCGGAGACGGCGAAGAGGCACTGAATGTGTTTTATGAGCAGAAGGACATTGCGCTGATCCTGCTCGACGTCATGATGCCGAAAATGGACGGCTA
>JAEEGL014414660.1_pt1 | contig 10531 bp, 5 predicted proteins | sample 9134231 | NCBI WGS metagenome assembly JAEEGL01 (sample SAMN16246548, study PRJNA631951) | gut metagenome | biome: gut microbiome; feature: rumen; material: fiber-attached | host: Bos | place: Iran: Karaj | collected 2018-10
GCCGCGAGAACGAGTGCGGCGGCGTTGAGGAACGCGGACGTGCCGACGAGGAATCGCCGCTCGACGATGGCCGCGTGCTTCGGGATGATTGCGTAGACGGGGAATCCCTCGATGTCGCGCCGCTGCCAGTAGCAGTCCGCGCCGGGGCCCCGCCACTGGCCGCTCTCGAAGGCGGGGTCGGGGTGCGAGATGATCGTTCCGGTTGCGGTCGTGATGACGATGAAGCCGTCCCTGCCGCTCACATGCCGGTTGTGGGTGAGACCGGTGACTGCGGAGCGCGCGAGGCGGCGCAGCGATGATTCGCGGCAGCCGACCTGGACGAACCCGCCCTCTGGCAGCCATACGCCCACGTACTTTACCATCTCCCCGGCGCGTGTGTTCGGCAGGATCGGCTGCGTGATCTCCGTTTCGCGGTCCAGCAGCGGCCGGAACCCGGCGGCCTGGCCGCCGATTGTCTTGAAGTCGAAGCCAATGTCGCGCGGATCCGCGCTGTGGGTGAGGATGCCGCCGGCGTCGATCACGCAGAGCTCGTCCACGAGCAGCTCGTCCGCCACCGCGCGCAGTCGCGTGGAGGCGGACGGCGGATCGGCCCATACCGGTTCGGCGCGCAGCGCGGGCAGACGGTTGCGGAAGAGCATCGCCTGGCGGATGAGCCGGCGGTCGACTGTCTCGCGGATGGCGTTCTCAATATCCTCAAAGGCGATGTCGATGAGGCGGTGCGCGTTGCGCTCCGTCACCCAGTCGTGCAGGACCCATGTAAGAATGAGGGAGGCGAGGAACGCCGCCACGACGGCGCCTGCAAGGCGAAGCGCGAGCCAGCGGTCTACCTTCATTTCGAAACCTCCCCTTTGCGTTCGCGGATGACGGCGTTGACGGCCTCGAGCAGGTCGGGACGGCCCTTGCGGACGGCGATGCCGTAGTGTTCGCGCGTCTCAAGCGGTGTTACGGCAAGCATGCCGCCGGAGGCTTCCGACTCGACCACGAGGGCCGGGCGGTCGTAGAAGACGGCGTCGAGGTGGCCTGCGACGAGGTTCGTGACGAGTTCGGGCAGGCTTTCGAAGCGGAACGGCTCAAGGCCGTGGCGCGTGAGATAGAAGTCGCCGGTCATCGACTCGACGACGCCGACGCGCATCGATTCGGCGTCGATGATGTTCGGTGGCGGGTCTGCGGCGCGGTAGAGGAACGCGCAGCCCTCCTCCGCGTAGGAGTCGGAGAAGTCCGCGTCGCGGAGGCGGCCGTCCGTGATCGTGATCGCGGCGGCGGCGAAGTCGGCGGTGCCGTTCTTCACTGACGGCAGCATCTCGGCGAATGGCACCTGGCGGATCTCCAGTTCGCGTCCGAGCCGTGTGGCGGCGGCGCGGACGATGTCCACGTCGATGCCGCGCACCTCGCCCGTATCGGGGTCGAGGAACGCGTATGGCGGAAGGTTCGGCATCATCGCGACGACGAGCGGCCCGTCTTTGCGATTGTCCGTGACGGACTCCTCGGCGCGCGGCTCGCCGCCGCACCCCGCCAGAGCGAGCGCAACGGCCGCGGCGAGGGGGAAAAGATGTGTGATCCGGTTCATTGTCACTGCTGGTGCTGTCAGGTACACGCGTAACGGTTACGGCCAGAAGACCTGGAGCGAAGCCGCTTCGTCGTCGGGGAACGAGGCCTTGAGGCGCGCGACGAGCGCGTCCCAGTCCTCGCCGGCGTCGAGCGTCTCGCCCGCCGCGTCGGCGAGGTAGTAGCGTTCGCCGTCTTCGTCGGCTTCCACGAAAAGTCTCGCCTCGCCGTTCGAGAGGAGCGTTCCCGCGTCGGCGGCCAAGAGGAGAAGGATCGCGAGGCGGCAGGCGACGCCGATCCGGGCGTTGTCGAGCTGCTGCGCGTCTTCGCCCGAGAGGACGCGCGCATACGGGAGGCGGATGTCGATGTCGAGCGACGGCTCGCTCCATGTGAAGCTGAAAAACAGGCTCTGGAGACCGTGGCCTTCGACGAACCGCCCAAGCCCGCCGTCGGATTCCAATTCCGCCAGCGCGGCCCGGAGTTCGTCGATTGTGTTTTCGCGTCGGGAATCTTTCATGGAAACAATTATACTATTTATTGCTTCAGCGAGGGGCTACTCCTCCGTGCCAATCGGGGTGGCGGCGGACGCCCTGCGTGGTTCCGTCAACCTGCCAGATCTTCACCGTTCGCGCGGTTCGGCTGGAGGCGAAGGGTTACACCGGGGGGTGCTCCATGTAGATTATAGCATAGGGAGCACCTTGGAAAGTGAGACTGGTGGCGGCAAGTTGCAGATTGTGCGGGGTGGGGTGGCGGCAAAAACGGCATTTCTGCTATAATTGTGTCAAAAGGAACGAGCATGGCTACAGACCCTAATCCAAACAAACCCGTCTATTCCCCCATTGCGCTTGACTTGGGCGCAATGAACACCGGCGTCTATTTGGCGCACGCCAGCGAAAACGGCGGCTTTGACACGCGCGGCGCCGTGGTGTGCCTTGCCAACGACAAGCTGACCTTTATGCAGACCGGCCGCACGGCAAAGCGCCACCAGAGAAGGGGCATAGCCCGCAAGAGAATGGTGCGCCGCCTCCTGTGGCAAATCCTCGAAGACCATTTCGGATTGGACTACGACTCCCTGCCGAAGCCTGTGTCCGAATTTGTGAACGGGCTGCTGCACCGCCGCGGCTTCACTTACCTGTCCCTTGACGAAGTGCCTTCGCCGGAAGAGTTCGCCGACATCGAGGCTTCCCCGTATCTTGACCTTTTCCCCGCCTTGCGGGGCAATGACGACGCCTTTTGCTCCCTCGTGGACCTCCTCAAGGCCGTGATGGAGGATGTTGAATTGGCGCGCGGCATCGTCAAGAGCCGAATCGGCAACAAGGAGGCAAAGGACTTCTTCAAGAAGGCGGCGGAGACGGACGCCATTCTTGGTGCGCAGGAAGACTATATGGAGGGCTTCAAGGCGCTGAAACAGACGGCCGAGGCGACGGACAACGCCTTGTCCGGCGGCCACAAGCCCCGTTGGGACTATCTGCGCGACATAGAGGCGGACATCCTTTCGTCCGCCGGACTCCTCTCGCCGGTCGTCTCGAAGTTCGCCGGTGGCGGCAGGGCCTTCGCCAGATTGGTCGGCAACCTTTCCAATCTCCAGCTCCGGGTTCTCCGCAGGTATTTCAACGATCCCGGAATGAAGGGCGGCGGTTCGTACGACGGCGCCAGGCTCAGGGGATGCATCCACCGTTGGATGCTGTCCTGGCATGTCGCGGACAAGGACAAGGCCGCCGCGAGGAAGGAGCTTTGCGCCGCGCTCGGCGATGCGCCCTCGGCCCTCGACTGGCTTCTCTCAACTCCGCCCGAACGGACGATTCCGCCGTTCGAGGACCAGGACAACCGCCGCCACCCGACAGACCGCACCCTTCTTCTGGATGACGGCAGGCTCACCCGCCTTTTTCCCTTGTGGCGCGAACTCGCCGACGCCCTCATGGAGGCGGAGCGGGACGACTGCTCCGGGATGCTCCTCGACTCGCTGGACGAGATTTGCGCCCTTCCCGACCGCAAGGCGGATGCGGCCTACCTGACCGCCCTCATGCGGCGCGACGAGGCCGCCAAGAGCGTCATGCGCCCCTTCCCGGACTTCGCCGACAAGCGGAGGCTGTATTTCCTCGCCAGGCTTTTTGACCGCTCAAAGGCGCTCGACCCGTACCTCTGCCGCGAACTCGCCCGGTTCGGCCTTGACGCGATGGAGCGGCGCGAAAGCGCCTTCCCCGCGGCGGACGACGCCTTCTCCCGGCTTCGCCGCGCGCTCAGCCCGTCGGACGAGAGCATGGAGCTGATGAAGACGTTCTTCGCCCTTGCCGGCAAGTACTATGCCGAACAGGGCAGGGCAAAGGACGGCCTGTGGTTTGACTCGCCGGATTGCGTTTTCCGCGTGTCCGGCCTCAATACGCCGCGCAAGGGGAAGATCAAGTGCGTTCTTGTCGGCAACATTCTCGGTCAATCGTTGTCCGCAGACGAATGGAATTCGGCCGAAACGGCCCTTGACGGCGTCCGGCTGGGGCGGACCGGCTTCTGGCGGGCGCTCGAGTTCATCGAGGACACGCGCAAGCGGATTGGCAACTCCTTTGCAGAGGAATATGCCGCGGCGAAACGCCGGATTGACGCGGAGAGATTTCGTGGCAACGGGGGCGGAAGGCGAAAGGGCAAGGTGAAGTCCGACGGCGTAGCGCCCGAGCTGCGCAAGGTCGCATTCTTCGTGGAGGAAGCCGCGAAGGCGATTGCGGACTGCCTTGGCCACGACGAGACCCGGTGCGGACGCTACGGCAACCCGTTCAGCCTGGCCCAGCTCTACGTCCATGCGAAGGGCGACGTCGTCGGCTTCTCGCGTACGTGCGAGGCCGTCGCGAGGGAAAACCAGTGGAGGAGCATGGCCGCCGGCACAAGCGCCGAAGAGAGCCCCGCCCGTTGCTCCCGCATGGTCGCGGACACGACACGGCCGTTCGATGGCGCCCTTGCCCGGATTCTGGAGCGTCAGGCGCGGAGGATCGCCGACCTCAAACTCGCGCAAATCGGTGACGCCATCCCCGCCGCCCTTGAAATCCACTTGTTCCTCGAGGAGAACGCCTTCACGTTCACGGAAGGCCTCGCCAAGGTCAAGACGGGCAAAGGCCCGCAGGGGAAGCAGAAAAGGCGGCTGGCACGCCTTTCGGAGGTGCAGGAGCGCTGGGCCGACAAGGACACGCGCATCAGGGAGGCCTCCAAGGGGCTGTGTCCGTATACGGGGGCTTCCCTGGGCGACAAGGGCGAAATCGACCACATCATTCCAAGGTCGCTCACCAGAAAATTCAGCGGAACGGTCTTCAACCACGAGGCGAACCTCATCTACTGCAGCAAGAAGGGAAATGCGGACAAGGGCGATCGGGCCTACGGCATTGAAAACCTCGATCCGCGCTACTTGGCGTCCCTCTTCGGCACGTCTGATGTCGCGATGGTCAAGTCCGCCATCCGCGAGACGGTCTCGCGCCTGGCGCACCGCCGTGACATCGTTTTCCAGTCGCTGTCCGAAGAGGAGCGGCGCGACATCCGCCACGCGCTCTTCATGCGCACCGAGCCGGAAGTCTTCCATGCCGCGATGGACATCGTCAGGACGCAGGTCAAGACGCGTGTCAACGGCACGCAGGCCTATCTCGCCAAAATGACATGCGAGTTTCTCGCGGCCGACATCCGCAAGCTGCGCCCTGACGCTGCCCTCGTCTTCCAGACGCGCAAGGTACCGGCCGAAGCCATTTCCGACCTTCGCCGCCGCCTTGCGGAGCTCTCGCCGGAAAAGTGGCGCAAGGACAGCCCGCAGCCCGTTTCCAGCCATGTACGCGACGCCCTCCTCGCGCTGGTTTGCGGCGAGGACGGCTCCTCGGAGTCGGTCTCGTTCTGGGAGGGCGACGCCGCTTCCGGCAACGCCGGATACACGGAATTCCTCGACGGGCGCTTCCCTTGCGTCGTGTCCGTTCTCCAGCAGTCGCGCAGGGACGGCTGCGATCTCCCGAAAGCGTCCTCACGCGCCCTCTTCAAGGACACGCTCTATCAGGAGCATTTCATCCCCGTATGGTCGTCCGGCGGGACGGTCTGCCTGGGCTTTAGGCGCGGGACGCTTGTCAAGGTTAAGGACCGCAGGGCCGAGGCGTTCTACGCGGCTGTCCGTCCCTTCCTTCGCGTCGGGGCGGACGGCCATGCCCCGGCGGAGACGCTTGCCGAATTCGTGGCGTCGCCGGAGACCTGCTGGCCAATCGACAAGGCAAAGGCGGTCGCCTGGCTTTTCGAATACGAAAGGACACGCGCCGAGGACGACGGGAAAACCTACAAGGCGCTCGAGGCGCTCCGCTATACGACATGCAAGGCGAATGTCATCGCGACGCTCTTCGGCAAGGGGAAAGTCGACTACGGCGCGATTGGGAAGATGAAGCCCGTCAAGATTGATTTCGCCGAAGGCGATGTCGCGTTGCCAATCCAGGATGCCTGGTTGCGGCTGGAACAGGCCATGCGGGCCGCCGGCGTGGAGGACGGCTGCGCCGACGCGGCCAGGGTCGAAGGCGCCGTCCGAAGGTTCTTCGCGCCGCAGGGCAGGGCCGGGTTGCAGCACAGGCGCGTCCGCAAGGTCTTTTCGCTTCCGATTCCCGCCAGCCCTTCGGGCGGTGTCCGCATCCGTCGCAGGGACTGGCGCGGCGGCGAGGTCATTCAGCTCGCGGCGGGCGACTTCCCCAGTATAGGCTTCCGACGCGGTGACGATGGCGTTGTGGACTTCAATTCCAATGTCCGTCACCCTGCCCTGGCCGGTGGCAGGAACATTTCGTTCGTCGGTGACGCTCCCACGCCGGAGGGTGCGGCGTTCGAATCCTTCGGGGCATGGCGGGAAGTTCCATGCGGGCCTCAGGGCCCCAAAGCGACGGGAAGGATTCTGCGTCTTGCGCTTTCGCCCAATTCACGCGATCGGATGCGGGTGAGATGTGCCGTCGCGTGGGAGACTGTGGCGAAGGCTGTTGAAGCAGCTGGTTTGTCCAAGCCGGAATCGGCGTTTAGTCTGATGTCAGAATTGCCGCCTGATGTGGCCGCCCACTGCGGGTTGTGGAAGGCCCGCAGCAAGCTTTTCGTGGAGGAAATCCGACCCGATGCGGTAACGTTCTCCTATATTGTGGAATCGACTTCCGCCGACATGAAGGAACGCTACAACGCCAGTCTTCCTAATCAGCGCCAATGAGGCCGTTTTACGGCGGCAATAAAAAACTCCTGATGCCGAAGCAGAGCAGGAGTCGAACACCACCTTTAGGTGTTTTCAGCTCATTGAAGAGCCTTGATATCATTTGTGACGAAACTATTAAACCAAAATGGCGTCGCAAAATCAAGTGTTTTCCCGACAATTTTGGCTTTTGCGACAATGCCGCGATTTTCCGATAGTCTAGAACTTTGCAGTTAAGCTCTTTGAACATCCTGTCACAAATGATATCAAAGAACTTCGGAAACTGAAACTTCAACAAGGTGCTCGTCGAGAACTACCGGCGTGTCAAGTCACAAATGATATCAAAGAACTTCGGAAACTGAAACTATCAGGCTTTCCAGCGCGCCGAGGAAGACCATAAGTCACAAATGATATCAAAGAACTTCGGAAACTGAAACCGGAGACGGAGCTTAACTATGCAAAGACCTATGCGTCACAAATGATATCAAAGAACTTCGGAAACGGCATCATCCTGCCTATCACGATTGGATTATCCGTGGCCGGGGCTGGCGTTTTTCCGTTGCCGGCGCGGCGGTCGCCGCGCTACGAAATAATGATATCAAAATGGGGACTGGGACGCAATTCAGATTTTGGCTTCCAGGCACGAATCACTTTTGCGCCTTCCATCCCCCACTTCCGCGCCTTATCCCATCACTTCCGGCAGTATACGCGATATCGTTCATGACGCCGTGCCGCTCTTAGCGCTCTTCATTTCAGCACCTCGTCTTCCTTGAGTCCCGGCCGCTGTATTTCATGCGCCTTAATGGCGATTTCAAGTTCCTTCTTGGTCATGGTTGGCCCCCGCTGGGGCTCCTACTTGCGAGGTTGACCTTCTGGAATTGCGTCGTGCTCATCGAAATAGTGTTCGCGCCAGTGTCGACCAAGCGCCTTGTCAATGTATTTGATGAACTCATCGTCATTAAACGTTTCGTACGTTACACCTCGCTCAATCATTTTAGTTTTGGGGTCGAATTCGTCAATAGCCTTCTCAATCTGTATGCTGAAATATTCTGCCATGATCTCTTTCACAACCTGCTTTTTCTGCGTGTCTGTCTTGGCGATCGTAAGCCGATTCCGCCATTGTATCGGCGGGTGCTCAATTAGTTTGCTGCTTACTTCTTCCGCAAGCTTTTCGCAGGACTTCAATGCGATGTCACGACACTTTCCCTTGATGCCATCTTTGTAGGCTCTCAGCATGGCTTCAATTTCATTCACAGCAACAGCAAAGTCTTGCATGCGGGTTCGAAGCATTATCGTTCCCCACTTGCCAACGTTAATCAGAAAATCTTTTCGTGTGTTTTTGATTTGTTTGTCAATATACTCATAAGACAGTTTCACTTGGTCGCCATTTACGTTTTCAAACGGTATGTCATCAGGAAGCAAGTCTTTGTCAAAAACTTGAAATCTGTTGGAAAGTCTCTTCTGGGTTTCATCATCCACGACAAACAGTTCAGGAGGCAACTCCAATCTTTTCGAAGCAATCTTGTAGTCGGTGACTTCTAACTCCATAAAGCATATCTGAGAGGAGAAAACCCGCTCTTTCCTCGTCACGTCAAATGACTTCGGGGGATTCGTGTCGATCGATTCCTCCACCTCCTTGACTTTCGCCCCCATGACAGGATCAAGGCCGATCTCTCTCTTTTGATAATTACCGTCTGCCGCACATGCATCTGCGAGATTTGAAGGCACGGATTTCTTCAGAAAGATTCCATTAGGCTTGACTACAGGCCTGCCGACTTCTAAAAGGTCACTCGCATTTCCGAATCCAACATTTGGAGGCTCTTTCGCGACTTCCGGCTCAGCCTCAAGATAGAGAGGTGTCGGCGAATAAACGAGCGTATCGTCGTCGGCAATCAGAACGCCAACTCGAACTCCAGGCTGAGAACCGAGGAACCCCGTCCTCGACGATGCTTCCTGAATCTTCTTGAGCCCTTTAATGTCGCCATAACCGAGTCGACAGACTTCCGCAGACACATCCAGGATCACATTGATGGTTCCGTGATCCCGCAATCTTTCGGCCGCATCCACAAGCGCCTCGGCAACCTTTTCCCGAACGCCAGGGGCAATAAATACAAGTCGACTTTGCACTTGATTGATGATTTCAATCAACAACTGATCGTTAACAGCCTGAAAAGTTCTTTCCTGTTCCATGGGCTCCTCCTAATCTGGCGGCTTTTCCCCGGCAACGTCATTTCAACGATGGCGTTTCCAATTTCCAAAACGATGTTTTGGATTTCCAGTCCCGTCCCTTCTCCGTAAGACGATATTTTTGGAGCTTGGAATTTGGCTTTTCCGGAATCGTGTATTCCACTAGCCCCATGTCCAGAAGAAGCCGGAGATAGCGCCTGCGCAAGTTTTTCGGTTGGCCGATACCGACTTTCGCCGCCAGCTCGGATGTGGACATGGCTCCGTCGCGCAACACTGCCAGAAGTTGTTGTTGAATATTATCAAACAGAGATTCGGCCTGTCTCTCAACTGGGGTCACAACTGGGGGCGCAACTGGGGTCTTAACTGGGGGCGCGACTGGGGTCTTAACTGGGGGCGCAACTGGGGTCTTAACTGGGGGCGCGACTGGGGTCTTAACTGGGGGCGCAACTGGGGTCACGACTGGGGTCGAGTCACTGGGCCGCTTTACAATCTCATTTACAACCTCCCAAGAGCCGCCGTTGGCGGAACCAAGGCGACGGACAACTCCTTCGTCTTTCAATTTTTCAATTTGCCTAACTATGGTACTTCTAGTAATTTGCAACTTTGAAGAAATGGTGTCGATTGTGATCTTCGCATTGGCCTTCAGCAGAATCAAGACGGCGTTTCTTGTCTTGATATCACCCTTCTTCTGTCCGGCATTTTTCATTCCATTTTTCATTCCATTTTTCATTCCGGTTTTCATTCCGGTTTCTATACCACCTTTCCCAGTTTCTATACCACTTTTTTCGGTTTCAATACCACCTTCAGTATTTCCGGCGGTCCCTTGATTTCCTTCACTAGTTGACCCCGATTTCTGCTTTAGGCGGGAATCGTAGGCCGTGATGAAGCTGCCGTACTTCTGCGACCATTCCGGTGGCTTGTTCCCGTTCTTCGCGCATTCGTCATTGATTCGCCGAATGCCGCTACCGTAATGCTCGATCTGCCTCATCTTCCATCCCGGATTGTTACAGCTGTGCAAGCCACTCTTTGAGCAGGAAGGCGCAGAAATGCGGAGCGGTGTGGATTCGGTTCGCGAATCCGACATTGCCGGCAATGAGTTTCACGCCGAAGGCGATGTCTGGATAATGGCTGGATTCTATGAGTGTCCGCAGCGATTTTGCTCGCCCGTCGGTCGCCTTGACCTCGATTGGGACAATGTTGTCGCGTGAGCGCAGGAAAAAGTCCTCCTCGAGCTTGGAATCCTCGCGTCTGTAGTAGTAGAGGTCGCCGCCGGACTTCCTGATTGCATCCGCGACGATGTTTTCGAAAAGCCCCCCTTTGTAGGTGTGCAGGTTTCTGCGGACACGCAGATCTTCCTGGGCACCACTGTCCAATTGGGCTACAAGCAGTCCCGAATCGGCAAAATACAGCTTGTACCGCGAGGCGTCGTAGTTGCCTTTGAGCGGCAACTCGGGGAAGTTCAGGCAGTAGCAGACATTGACGATTCCCGCATCGCGCAACCATTCGACGCACCCCCAGTAGTCCAGGGACCTTGCGCCGCGCTCAACCTTGGAAAGCATGAACTTTTTGTTTTCCTTGGCCAGCTGGGCCGGAATGTGTTCCAGAACGTTGATGATGCGCGTCTGTTCCAGCCCC
>JAEEGL014805014.1_pt1 | contig 10531 bp, 8 predicted proteins | sample 9134231 | NCBI WGS metagenome assembly JAEEGL01 (sample SAMN16246548, study PRJNA631951) | gut metagenome | biome: gut microbiome; feature: rumen; material: fiber-attached | host: Bos | place: Iran: Karaj | collected 2018-10
CGCTTTTCTTAACGTTGCCGGGTTTTTGTGGCTTATTTCGGTTTACTTCAGGCTTGCGGACAGGCTTTGGCGCTGCAACGGATGTCTTGACAGCGTCTTTTCTTTCCGGTTCTCGTTTTACGGGTTTAATAGAATCAGGCTTATGTTCCTGCTTTGGTTTCGGCTTTCCTGCCCTCTTTTTCTGTTCGACATCGCACTTTTTTTCCGGCTCCCTCTTTTGAGGGACAGAGGATTTGGTTTTGCCGGGTTTGGGCACCGTTAAAGAGCTTGCCGGTTTCCGCTTTACGGATTGCTTGCAAGCCCTAGATTTTGTCGCCTGCGTCTGTCCTGCCTTTGTCTTTTTGACTGGTTCTGATTTAACCGGGGCAACAGACTTTGCTTTTGTCTGTCTGATTTCCTTCGGCTTTACGTCGGACTTTTTTGGCGGCTCTATTTTTTCTGTTTTACTACGAATATTTGACAGTTCTTTTTCCTCTTGTTGTTCGTATATTTATATGGGAGGAACAGGATTCGAACCTGTGTTGTTTACCTCATAGGTGTCAGATTTACAGTCTGATGCGTTCGCCAACTACGCTTATCCTCCCGTATTTGCCCGCAAAGGGGCTTTACGTTTTGTGCTGCCCGTTGAGGGCGGTGTTGTGAACTACTCGGCTACCTTAAAAAAGGAGTCCCCCATCGCTGTTTTGCATCCCTAAAGGGGGAGTTTCTTGACTTGGGATACACAGGGCTTTAACAGCTTACGCCCAAATCTCAACAAAGCCAAAAGAAACATCTGCACTAATTATTCTAATTCAACTACACGAAAAGTGCAAGAATTCATCAAGCAAAAGCTTTCTTTTTTCGTTTTCTGGAGATCCTCACGGCATTGTAGTCGCCAAAGGCGCGTTTTATGGTACTCATCCGGCTGTTGAACGTCTCCTGATCCTTCTGATATTGCTGATATTTTTTGCATACCGAATGGCATATTGCGTTTCTTTCTGTACAGAATTGGCACGGGGCCTGGGGTTTTGGCATAATCTTTCTCCTTTTTCTTAGTATGTTTGTTATTGTAATTTTCTGAACCAATGCCAGGAATCAGGTTGATTCCGTTCTCATCCAGATGGAATGTCTCTTTTGTACAGAGCTATGATCTCTATGAGGTCCCGGAAGTCCTCTTCCGCTAAATTGGCTAATTCTGGCAGTTTCCTGAATGCGGCCTGTTTCGACATATGGTCCTTCCTTACTTTTTTGTGCTGTCCATTTGTTAACGCCTTCGTACATTTCATCTAGAAATGGCGATGGTATGCACTCTCTTGTGAATCCGTTTATCGTCCTTTCGTCCACGTAAGTCAGTGCAAGGGTCTTCTTTGCCCTCGTGATCCCGACGTACATGAGCCTGCGTTCTTCTTCAATGTCTGTTGACTTTATGAATGGCAGAATGTCATCTTCTGCACCGGGGATGAATACGTGATCAAACTCAAGCCCCTTTGCTGCGTGGAGGGTCATAAGGGATACAACATTCTTATTTTCCTCGTTTCCGTCTGCTATGAGGGATATGTTTTCGAGAAAACCAGTCAGCGTCGGAGTTTCTTCGTCTGCGATGTAGTCGCAGAGCTTCAGGGTGAGTTCGTGTATATTCCCTTCCCTCTCGCTGTAGTCCATGTCATCTTCTGCTATTTTATTAAGAGCCTCCCAATACTTGACTTCTCTGAGGACATCGGGGATAAATCCCGTATAAAGACCGTCTTTATTAAGTTTGTCCCTCAATCCTTCAATCAGGGCAAGAAAGTCATCCACGCACTTTCTGGGCTTATCCTTAAGCCCTGGCATTTTCAGGCAGGCTTCGTAAAGAGAAAGCCCGTTCTGGAATGCATACGCCTCAAGGCTGTCTACTGTTGCCTTACTTATACCTCTGGCGGGGACGTTTATGATGCGTTTAAGCGATACACTGTCATTCGGATCATTTATAACTCTCAGGAATGCAAGAACATCCCTGATCTCGTGTCGGTCATAATACTTTGTCCCGCCTACAATCATGTAGGGGATCTTATTTGAAAGCATTGCAGCTTCTATGGGCTTTGACTGCGAGTGCAGCCTGTAAAGGACAGCGAAGCTGGAGAAGGGAACTCCCTCTCCTACTTTTGTGAGTATGCTGTTTGCGATATATGAAGCCTCATCTACCTGATCATTCGTCTGGAGAACAGTTATGCCCTCACCAACCTCATTATTAGTAAACAATGTCTTATCAGTCCGGTTTACGTTGTGATGGATCACATTGTTTGCTGCCTGGAGGATAGTCTTTGTGGATCTGTAGTTTTCCTCAAGTTTTACCACCTTTGCTTCCGGATATTCGTCCTGGAAGTCCAGAATATTGCTTATATCCGCACCCCTGAAGGAATAGATCGACTGGTCGTCGTCGCCCACCACGCATATATTCCTGTATTTATCTGCGAGGAGTTCTATCAGCCTGAACTGGGCGTGATCAGTGTCCTGATATTCATCTACCATTATGTAGCGGTATTTTGCCTGGTATGCCCGAAGAACGTCCGGAAACTGTTCGAAAAGTTCTACGGAATGTTTTATGAGATCATCGAAATCAAAAGCGTTATCGGTGTGGAGTCGTTCTTCGTAAGCCTCATACACATCCTGGAGTCCGCGGATATAGCAAAGTTCTGCGTCGTTCGTCACGTCTTCCGGGTTAAGAAGTCTCATTTTTGCATTGGAGATTGCGCTGCCGTAATCATAATCGGCGACAAAGAACCTTTTGCAGGCGTCCTTGACCCTCTTTTTCTTATCGTAGTCGTCGCAGATGGAGAAACTGTTCTTATATCCAAGTCTGTTCGCAAATCTCCGGAGGATACTTGCGCCGAAGGAATGGAAAGTAGATATCCTGATACCGCCCATATCGTTTCCGACCAGATCCTCAGCCCTTCCCTTCATTTCCTTTGCGGCTTTATTGGTGAAGGTGATGGCAAGGATATTACCTGCATTGACACCCTCATTCTTTATGAGATGTGCTATGCGGTGAGTTATCACCCTTGTCTTTCCGCTTCCGGCACCTGCCAGAATCAGAAGCGGGCCGTTTGTATAGGCTACCGCTTCTGCCTGTGGAGGATTAAGGCCTTCAAATATTGAATTATCATGATTTTGATTGCTTTTCTGCATGCTTTAGGCAATTCTCCTTGTCGCTATTCGTACAAAAGTTGTCAAGCGACCCAAATTTGGGTTGCTGGATTTTTTGTTCTTCTATAATGCTAATACACTTTTTGTGCGAATAAAAGGTTTCATTCCTTAATGTATTCTTCGCACATTGCTAACTCCAACTTCTGCTTTTCGCCGGTCAGAGTGCTGAAGAATTCTTCGAGTTGTTCTTTGTATTTCTCACGAGTTAATTGTCTTAGGTTATCATATATATGATTTTCCGGAAATGGAAACGTTCCTGCAAAGAAGAACATGCTGTCGCCATTATAATCTGTCACGCTACGGAATGATCCATATGGGTATCCGTACATATCTTCGAAAGCATAAGCGAACAGATCAGTAAACACATGCGTACTGAATTCATCTACTTTCTCGAAAAGAACTTCAAAATCCTCTTTTGTTAAAAGGGATCGGTCTTCTCTGGTGTAATATTTTCCATTTGGTACCGTTATCTTGTCTTCGATGTCGGGAGGGAAAAAATAAAATTCCCCTGACGCAAGATGTATTAATACTGCCTTCGCCCCGGGAGACTCAAGGGATTTAAACGTTTCCAGGAGCCGTGGGTAAGCACCTGCTTCCAAACAAAAAGCATGTTTAAGCATTTTTTCATTTATATCGCTTAAATTTCAGACCTACTGCAAATTTTCCGTTGCAACAGATATAGAGTAAACCCTTACAAATTAAGGATTTTTAGAGCGTGTATCAATTTGCACCATACCCGGAATTACCATAATAAAAGGCTTTGGAGAGGATTTCCCAGACTTACTGCAAAACATCATAAATTTGCAATAAGTTTGGGAAACAGGCAATTAGGGACACTTACAATTTGCAATAAGTCTGGGAACAGCAAAAAGCCGGAGGGTGATCCAATACCTCCGGCCTTTCGTTATATGACATAGTGCAAGTTAGTCTTCGTACCAGGATCGTTGTTTCTGATATATCCGAACCGGGTTCCCATCAAGCTGGACATCAAATTTTAAGCCTGTGGTTTTGACCAGGGAATTAACGTTGTGAAGCCTCATAGATATCGTCCATCCGGAGTCCATTATAAGTTCCAGAGTCGTCCTGGATATCTCTCCCGTGCGGTTTTCCTTGAAGCGCACTTCCATGAGCTTCGTAGGGAGTGGGGTTTGTCCTATCCCTTCGATTGATGGATGGCCCTGGACAAGGGCATTGAGGGTCCCATACATATTAAAAGCCATTATCTTTGTCTGAGCGGTTTTTTCAAGGGGAACCACCCTGTAGAGGTCTTTATTTCCAAAGAGGAACGACAAAAGCCTTTCAGGGGCATCAGAATGGGCCGCGCATATGTTTTCCAACTCCTCTTTGAATAGTCTAAGGACTGGGGCGTATACATCCCCGTGAAGGTCGTCAAATGCAGATACCCATGGCTGGCCCTCTTTAGATGAAATCATTTCCATGATAGCGGCCATTTTGTCAAAATACCCTTGGCTGCACGGATAACCTATCCAGTTCGACCCAAAGTCAGCTACGGTTTCAGAAATCTTTTCTTTTGGCGCAGGATGGTTTTTATTGGCAATGTGAGGCTTTGGCGGGTTCGTAAGCCGGAGATGCTTTAATGTCTCGTAGTTATGCTTGCAGGATATCCCTATATCCCAGTTTATATCTTTGCGGATACATATAATGTCCCGGACATCCTCGTTTTTGTCCCTTATAGAAACGATAGGATTCAACTTTAATTCCAAAGGATTATCTGTCTCTGCGAATTCCAGGCGGGGTTCAAGCTCGAATATCAGCACATTTCCCGTATCAGCTGCAAGCATACATTTTTCCTGTTGTTCCGTACCAATACATTCAAATGCGGCTTTTGCCCTGAAGTAGTCTTTGTATTTCTTCAGTATGTAGTCAACGCCTTTCTTTTCAAGGAGGCCGGCCATAGACATCAGGCAGGCGTATTCAAACGCCTTCCCCTTGATTGACTGTGGGACAGTTTTCTCAGGCATAATCAACCCCCATACTGCACGGTATCCATATATCAAGTCCACTACCTCGGGGGTCACCGCGCATCATTTCTATGCAAGCAGCAATCTAGCATTTTAGCCATTATAACATCCGCCGCCACTATTTTCAGCTTCATAGCAGAATAATACAACTAACGTTAATAGCAAGGTACATACAATATTAACAATCGTTAATATCCAGCTGTTATTATTAACGATCGTTTAACTTCGTAATGGAAATATGGTAGAATCGTTCATATTGGGGGTATGGGGTTATGGAAAATGAAGCCAAGAACAGGGCTTCCGGCGACAAGGAAGATAAATTCAAGTATTTGGTTCCGTACAGGATGCAGACATACCGCCGGAGTCAGGGGATAACCCAGGCGGAGATGGCGAAAAGGATAGGTGTTACACAGACCTACATCAGCAATATAGAGCGTGGTATTACGAAACTTCCGGCGCACATTCTGGACGAATACTGCAATATCCTTGACATACCGGCGGATCAGTTTCTGTCGCCTGAAGAAGGTAATGTGGGGAACGGGGCGACTATTCTGGCCGACATCATCAGCGAGGTAAAAGGGCTTACCGATGAGGAACAAAGGTATGTTTACAGGCTCATCAAAGGACTCAAGGCAACAAGGATTAAATGAAACAGAATCACGAGAAGTAGTTCACGGATAGTTGCACCAAATAGCACAAAATGAATATTTGGTGGGATTTGTATTTTTAAGAATCATGACGTATAATGTCAGCATACATTAGACAATTTCAGTTAAATTCCCCAGTCAGGGCTTGCAATTTCGTCCCAAAAGTGCGACAATACACTCAAATATTATTTATTATTTTTTTAAAGGGTAGCAATCCAGGTTGCCCGAAATAGTGACTATGTTTTGAAGCGATTGCTTCGAAACAGATTTTTGAAAGGAATGATTATCGCCCGGTCTTTATACCATTATTATTGAAATGCGATATAAGACCGGAGCACAACTGAATAGCATATGGCGCATGCCACTTTACTTTATTTACCAGGTGGCACCGCCGAGGATACAGACCTCTCCGATACTGCCTGTTCATCATAGATGTAACAGTAGACAACGAGGAAACTGCTGTATAGGCAGTAGAAAGAGGTGGATTATGGGAACAGAATTAACCCAACACGAACAGGATCTAAGAAAGATAGAGAAGTTCAGACTCCTGGATGACGAGTTTATGACCGCCGTCTTTAACGGGGCCACTGAAGAAGTTTCTTACATCCTTACCGTAATCCTTGGTTTCAAAGTTACGGCAATAGATGTTAGGACGCAGTACGAACTCAAAAATCTGAAAGGAAGATCGGCACGGCTTGACATCTACGCAAAAGACGAAAAAGGAAAGTTTTTTGACGTAGAAATCCAGAGAGCCGATAAAGGAGCAGGATACAGACGGGCAAGATTTAACAGCAGCATGGTGGATTCAAACCTCCTAAAGGCAGGCACAAGAGACTATTCCTTGCCAGATGTTTACATCATCTTCGTTACAGAAAATGACGTCATGGGAGAAGGCCTGGGAGTCTATCATGTTGAGAGGGTTATCAAGGAACTGAACAAGCCGTTTGAGGATGGCGAACACATAATATATGTTAATGGACGGTTTGTTTCGGATAATGCCCTCGGGAAGCTTATGCACGACTTTAGGTGCAGGAAGGCAAGTGAAATCTACAACCCGCTGCTTGCGGAAAAAGTACGGTACTTCAAGGAGACCGAGGAAGGAGTGAGCGCTATGTGTAAGATGATGGAAGATATGCGTAATGAAGCTGTCCTAAAAGATCGTGCGCAGATAGCGGAAAATCTTATAAAAGATACGGATTTTTCTGACGGGAAGATAGCTAAACTCCTAAATCTTCCTGAAGCGCAGATTACGGAAATCCGAGGCTCTCTGCAACCTACGTAACGCTATTCAGTTAAAAGGCTCCCCGATTGGGGAGCCTTTTATTATGCTCTATACCCGTTTTCTGTATTAACGATAGTTAATATCTATAACTGTTCATTTCCATACCTCTATGAATATCTCTTTAACCGGCTTCATATCTATTGAATCAACTACCCTCTTCGTTTAGAATGAGCCGTGAGGAACAAACATTTGTTCATTAATGGCAAAAAGAAAAAGCGCCCATGGGGTTGCCGCCCCAGAGACGCCGCGATGCTTATGAGCACCCCTCATTCATCTGCCAATTATGATACATCTTTTCGGGGTCGTTTGCAAGCCCCTCAAGAAACAATTTCCGGATGGGTGCTCTCTGCGTCGAATAACGACAAGGAGGAGCCGTGTCATGAGCAAGAAAACTCCAAAACACAAGGTTCTATCAGAGGGCGAGCGGTATAACATATGCTTCCTTTTGAACGAAGGCAAGACTTTTTCTGAAATAGCACGGACACTTAACAGGAGCGTTTCTACTATTACAAGGGAAATTGATGGCCATACAGTAAAATACAAGAGTAAGAAAAATAACTGCAAGTCCTATTTTGCCAGGACCTGCGAACGGAAGGGGATTTGCGACAGGGATTGCAACAGGCGTTACCTGTGCAGGAAATGCTCTATAGGAAAGTGCTGGACATACTGCAAGGACTACGATGAAAAGACCTGTGATAAGCTTCTCGAACCTCCCTATGTATGTAATGGATGCACCAAGAACAATACAAACTGCCGATATAGCAGGGTGATTTACGATCCTAAGATAGCCCATGAAAAAGCCGTCGATGTACGTAAGACAAAATCCGCAGGGTATGACTATACGGACGAGCAAATCGAGATCATCAACGCCCTCATTTCACCACAGATCGAAAACGGCGCATCTCCGTTTGCTGCCCTTGTCGCCAAAAAAGACGAACTGGCGAGGCATAACATAAGTCTCAGTAAAAATACCCTGTACAGAATGGTGGCCCGTAACGACTTGGATTCCATAAACCTCAGCCTTCCAGAAAAGGTAAGGCGCCGTCCCAAAACGAAGAGGCGGAACCATGAATTACAAACCATCAGTGTGCAGAAAGCAGGACATTTATGGGAAGATTATCTCGGGTATATGTCTGAACACGACGTAGTGGTTCCTCAGATGGACTGTGTGGAAGGAAAGAAAACCGACCGTGCGGCATTACTTACCCTGTATTGGGGCGATTCACACATCCAAACGGCCATCATTCTGGACAGGCATGACTCTATACACGTTGTTGAAGCTCTTGACGTTATCGAACGCTGCATAGGGTTTGAGCTGTTCCGCAAAATGCTCCCCGCCATTCTTACAGACAACGGACAGGAGTTTACCGACATACAGGGCATGCAGCGCTCCTGCACCATTCCGGGTGAGGAACGGACGTATATCTACTTCTGCGAGCCTAACCGATCCGACCAGAAGGGAGGCTGTGAACGCAACCACCGTGAAATGCGCCGGATCATTCCTAAGGGGACATCGTTGGAGCCGTTCATACAGTCCGATATTGTACATATAATGAACAACATAAACAACTATCCAAGGGAATCCCTTCGGGGGAAATCTCCGTATGACATGGCCGAGATGTTAGGGTATCCTGAGGGGTTTCTTACAGGTTTAGGTATGGAGAGAATCCCCTGTGATGAGATCTGCATGAACTCCCATCTCCTTATTGCATTGCTTCAATCAAGACGGGGGCGGTCAGATATACCAGTTTGATATCTCAAGAAATCAGTTCCCAGACTTATTGCAAAAAATCGCTTCCCAAACTTATTGCAAAACCGAATTGCGATAGTAATGGGAATTTACCTTTTCATTTATATCTATCTTGTCAAGCATTTCTTTCTTGAACGAAAAATCTAGGTTAACACCCATTCCCGCTCGGTCTACGTGTAGCCATCCCATTTTAATATCTCCTGTACATGTCGCGATACCTGAATTAGGTTCATTTAAGCCTTCTTATCGCCGTTTCAGCCAGAGCGCTCCTTACGCACTGCGTTTCGTCAAACGACACTATCGCAGTTAGTGTCCCTCTCATCTGCATGCTGTAAGACAATCCATTGTTATATTTATCAAGAGTAGGCGCATCACACTGGCTTTCGTCCCCGGCGATCACTATCTTCGTGCCACGTCCTGCCCTGGTGATTACATCTTTTATTAAGCCTTTTGTGGCGTTCTGTGATTCATCGCAGATCAGATAACTATTCGAAATACTCCTGCCTCTGATGAAGCTCAAGGGGCATATCTCTATAGTTCCACTGGAGAAAAAGTCGTCGACCTGCATCTGTACTTGCTCCGAAGAAAGTCCTTTATCGTTTCCTCTGATGATGGACTCAAGATTGTCTGTATAACAGGCAAGGAGCGGTTCCATTTTGTCATCAAGACCTCCGGGGAGATAGCCAAAATCCTGTTCTCCGCGCCTTGTGGTGTTCGGACGGCTGATTAAGATTTTTGAATATTTGTCCTCCCTGGATTTTTGTCCGAGGTTTGTCTGTGAAAGCCCTGCTGCGAGGGAAAGGAATGTTTTTGCGCTTCCGGCAGGTCCCCTAAGTATCACTAACGGTATCTCCTCTACCGGCGCAGTGAGCGCGTACATAGCGTATGTCTGCATCCGGTTCATAGGGCGTATTCCCCCGTACAGTGATTGTTCATGGATTACGTGGAATTTTCCGTCCTTGTAAATTGATAATGCGGACTGCCGACCCGAAAGAAGGGTAACAAATTCGTTTTCAATCAGATCCTTTCCGTATCCTCCTGCAGTCACTTTCCCCTGAGCATAGATGTCATTTATGAGTTCCGGCTCTACTTCAAACTCAATGTGACCTGTGTAGTTGTCATTCTTTACGATGTCATTTTTGACCGCCTGCACCTGTAATCCGCAGATCGAAGCATTGACCCGCATAGATATATCGTTTGTGAGAAGAATTATGGGGGATTCATGACATCTCCCACCCTCCTTGTTAAGAAAGAGGCATGTACTGATGATCCTATTATCTGGAACAGATATGTTAAATCCATCCGGCAGCAGGTCTTGTTTTACCCCATCGGGTTCAACAAGCAGATGCCCGCCATTCCCAATATCTACTCCTTCTACGAGGTCACCCGTTTCCCTCAGACCGTCAAGGATCCGGCAAGTTTCGCGGGCATTATAACCCACCTCGTCCGGTTCTGTCTTCTTTTTGTCAAGTTCCTGAAGGGTGGTCCCACAGATCCAGACATTATTATCGTCAAAACCGTAGATAGATAATGGATTTTGAAGAAGGATGTTCGTGTCAAGAAGGTAGTTTTTTATCATGGGAGCTCCTTTCTCTGTTTTGTAATTGTAATTTCTGCCCTTTATTCCTGTCCGTTATGGTATTTCTGTCCGTTATTTTTAAGAAATCGTCGTTTTTTGGCTATTTCTGACTTTATTGCTGTCCGTTTA
>JAEEGL015096126.1_pt1 | contig 10531 bp, 12 predicted proteins | sample 9134231 | NCBI WGS metagenome assembly JAEEGL01 (sample SAMN16246548, study PRJNA631951) | gut metagenome | biome: gut microbiome; feature: rumen; material: fiber-attached | host: Bos | place: Iran: Karaj | collected 2018-10
AATGATGCCGTTTCGCATCTTCCCCGCCGCGGAACCGCAATCGTCAACGTTACCCACAGACTATCGGTCATCTCCGATTATGACTGCATTTATGTCGTTTCCGAAGGGTGCATTGCCGAAAGCGGAACCCATGCCACTCTTATGAAACTTAAGGGGATTTATGCACAGCTTTTTGAAAAGCAAAGCGGCTTTAAGGTTACGGACGACATGTCCAGTGCCACCATTACACCGGAAAGACTTTCAAAGATCGATCTTTTCAGCGAATTCCCCGTAAAGTCCCTGGCAGAGCTTTGCAAGAGCTTCAGTTCGGATCATTTCCCCGAATCAAGCACCATCATTTCCGAGGGCGACGAAGGCGACCTGTTCTATATCATCGTTCGGGGACGCGTTGAAATTCTGAAAAGAATCGGAGATCGGGATACCCGCGTTAAGATTCTTGAGGACGGCGATTATTTCGGCGAGATTGCTCTTTTGTCAGACGTTCCCCGTACTGCCACGGTGCGTACGGTTGAGCCTACCCTTCTTATTTCCCTGAAGCGTTCCCGTTTCTTGGAGCTTGCAGGCTCTGTACCCGGTATGCATGACAAACTGGAAAAAACCATGGGCATCCGCCTCGGAGAACTCTCCGAACTCAGTCACCGGGAACAGGCTCGGAGGACGTAATATACCAAACGTGTAATAAATGAAAAGGAAGTAAAAGCATGTTAAAGTTCCTGCATTTGTATAAACATTACTATTTGGGTATTTCCTTTATCGGCATAGCCGCTTTTGTGATACAGGAGATACCGTACATCATAATGCCACTGATTAAGCCGGCATCGAATCCCATAATGAACATGCAGAATGAGATTAAATGGATTCAGACGGTACAGGGAATATTCGGCATGCTGTCAATGTTCCTGTTGATGTTAATCGTAAGGGATGATGTTAAGGCTTTCTCAATAGCCGGAGCAGGTGAGAGAACCTTCTTTTTCATGACGGTTATTATCATACTGATTAACTTTACCGGTTGGGCGTTCTACTACACCGGGCATCAATACGGATGGCTGATTGTACTCACCCAGTTCGCTGCGGTGCCGCTTTACTACCTGTTTTTCGGATTGTGGAAGAGCAATTTCCTGCTTGTGGCGGTGGCGATTCCGTTCTTTGTGATTCACACAGTTAATGGGATTTTGAATTTTGTTGTGAGGGAGTAATATTAAATCTCACATTATTCCGACCGAAAACCTCACATTTCTCCGACCCAAAATCTCACATTCTTCCGATTCAAATCCTCACATTTCTCCGATTAAAAATTGATTTTTTCTCCGATTTGGGGTAAAATATCCATAAAAGACAGGAGAAAACTTGATGAGCGGGAAAAAATATATTAGCAGATTATTTGATGGTATAGTGGAGTTTACACTAAAAAGTAAGGGGGCTTTGGTGATAGTTGGCCCTAAGTGGTGTGGAAAATCAACAACAGCCAATCGATACGCCAAGACGGTTATCGATTTGATGCCTCTTGAAACTCGCCATGAATATATAGAACTTGCGAAGATTTCCCCATCAAATTTTTTAAACTACGGCCCCAAGCCAATATTGATTGATGAGTGGCAGCATGTGGCCTTTATTTGGGATCAGATTAAATACGAGATTGATAAGACCGGTGATTTTGGCCAATATATTCTGACCGGGAGTGTTACGGATAAAACAAAAACGGAAACAGAGGGTGAAGGCAGTCGGCATACAGGGAATGGCAGAATTATCCGAAAGATGATGAGGACCATGTCTCTTTATGAGACCGGAGACAGCAATGGAGCGGTATCATTACTCGATCTTAAGAATGGCAAATTTACCCCTGCTGTGTCAAAGAAAGATATCAATGACTATGCCTATTATATCTGCCGCGGTGGGTGGCCGATTGCCATAGGGAAGGAAAGGAGTGTGTCCCTTGCGCAGGCTCGAGACTATTTTGAAGTTGTAGTTACGGATGATCTTTTTTCGTTAAAAGATGTTCCGATAAAGAAAGATGAACAGAAGGCAAGAAAGTTGATGCGGTCTTATGCAAGAAATGTATCTATAGCCGCAGCGGATACTACACTTCGGGACGATTGCGCAAGTAATGATGATTCTTTCGATAAAGATGTTTTCGCCAAATATTTAAATGCGCTTCGAAATCTATATGTAATTGAGGAATTACCTGCCTGGAATCCGAACCTCAGAAGTCAAACAGCCATAAGGACCAAAGAGACGAGACATTTCACTGATCCTTCAATAGGGGCAGCAGCATTGGGAATCACTCCGGAAGGAATCTTTAAGGATATAACTACATTTGGTTTGATGTTTGAGTCACTGGTTGTGCATGATTTAAGAGTATATGCTGATACCATTGGCGCCCATGTATATAAATATCGGGATTCCAAGAAAAGAGAAGCAGATGCTGTTATTCAGTTTGCTGATGGTTCATGGGCATTGGTAGAAGTTAAACTAGGCGGTGAAGATGATATTGCAAAAGCCGCAGATAATTTGATTAATATCGCTCAAGATGTGGATTGGGATAAATCAGGAAGGCCGGCTTTTCTTATGGTTGTAACAAAAAATAAGGTCGCATATCGCATGGAAAACGGAGTTTATGTTGTGCCGCTTTGTTGCTTGAAAAACTGATTCGGATTTACCATAGGATTCATGGAGATTGAAGTTCTTGATCTTGACCATGACCTGGGTGACTTTGCCGCAGACGGTGGCGATGCAATTAAACTCCTTGACTGGCTGACGGAAAGAGAGACTTTTTATCCTGTCGAAATACATACCGCAAATCCGGTAGGAAGGGCCAACATGGAGCGCGTGCTTGCAAGGTTTTGGAGTGAAAAGAACTGGCATTAATTTCGTGCCTTTACAAAATAATAAATCCGTGGTAAGTTGAATTGCTACATAAAACCAAGCCTTACATCCCTTGGAGACAGAGGTGTCGACTGCCGGAGGGCGGGGGATGTTGTAACCTGTTATTTTGTTTACAGCACTTACACAAGGAGGCACATAATGGATTATCCTGTATTGGATGTAAGAGCAATCGGAGCGAGAATAAAGTCGCTTCGCAAGGAAAATCACCTGACCGTAGGGGACATAGCAGAGTTCATGGGCTTCGAATCCGAACAGGCTGTCTATAAATGGCAGCGGGGTGACAGCCTTCCCACTGTTGACAACCTTTACGCACTGAGCGTACTGTTTGATACTTCGGTGGACACTATACTGATAGGTAACAGAGAGGAGGACACAGGTCCTTCTCTTCCTGTTTTTATGAGTATGTACGTTTTTACGCCCATCTTAGCTGATACTATGGCATCATAGAAGAACTGTCTAAGGAGGCTCAATGTCAAAGTATGTAATAGCCGATATTCACGGCGAATATGATATGTTCCTGAAACTGCTGAATAAGATAGAACTCAAGGATTCGGACGAACTGTATATCCTAGGTGATGTCGTAGATCGGGGACCACATCCAATCAAAACTCTGCTAAAACTTATGGAGATGCCCAATGTAATTCCTATTGTAGGAAATCACGAGTTAATGGCGCTCGATGGTCTTAAGTTCTTAAACGGTGAGATTACACACGAGTCCATTGAATCGGTAAATGCAGAGACTTTGGGAAACCTTTTTGCTTGGCAGGAGAGCGGAAGCAATACAACGATTGCAGAATTTAGAGAACTAAATCCTGAGATGCGAAAAGAAATAATAGACTTTATCCTTAACTTCTCCATGTATGAGGAAGTTGAGGCAGGAGGCAAACAATTCCTGCTGGTTCACGCCGGGCTTGGTAACTATACACCGGATAAGACGATAGAAGATTATTCATTACGGGATATAGTATGGGATCGAGCCGACTATGATATTTGTTATTTTAAAGATATCTTTGTTGTGACCGGTCACACGCCTACTCAGTTTATTGATGACAATCCTAAACCCGGCTTCATATACAGAAAGAATAATCACATCGCCATCGATTGCGGCTCTTGTTTCCCAGGTGGGAGGCTGGCTGCCATAAGGCTTGATGACGGCAAAGAATATTATGTGGAGCGAAAATAAAATAAAACAGAAGCACTCGGAGGGATGTACGGAATTTTGTACATCCCTCCTTTTATATTTTTGGCATAGAAAGAAAACAAGAACATAAAACCGATAACGAAAGGCAAAGGTGAGCGTATGCAGATACAAATAGGTTTACACACTTTGGGTAGTAAGAAAATTGAGAAAGAAGAATTTGACAAGATTATGGAGGATCACAAACTGTGGCTGAAGGACAAAAATCAGGGAAAGCGCGCTGATTTGAGTGAGATGAGCCTAAGCAATATGGATCTTTCCGGTATAGATTTTTCATATGCCGATATGAGGCATACTAATCTGATGGATTCCAAACTGATAGGTGCGAACCTTTCAAGAGCCAATCTCAGTACTGCCGGGCTCCACGGAGCGGATTTGTCTGAAGCCTTAATTGATGGTACAGATTTCACAGAAGCAGATATGACAATGATTACAATGGACAGATGTAAAGGAAACCATGCTCGATTTATGTTTGCTACCATTTGGGATGGTGAGATAAAAGGAGCGGAAATACCGAATGCTGTCTTTTTTGAGGCCCAGGTCTGTGACTGCGATTTCACAGGATCCAATCTTGAAGATGCAATCTTTGATTACTGTGATCTTGACAACTCTGTTTTCGTCGATACTGATTTGAAAAATGCTTCTATTTGCTATTCCAGAAGAACATATTGGTGCGATTTCAAGAATGCGGATATGACAGGGACGCAGACTAGGGATATTGATCTTGATCCTGAAATGCTGGAAGGAGTAAAAGGATTATACAGACCGCTTTTTTGCCCGGAAGAAGGCTCATTTGTTGCCTGGAAAAAATGCCGTGAAGGAAAAATGGCTAAAGTATTGATTCCCGAACACGCAACAAGACAGGGCGAGTCTATTTATGCATGCAGAGCATCAGAGGTAGTTGTTTTGGAAATATATGATTCTGACGGCAATCCTGTTGACGAAGCGGTAAGCATAATAGATCCGGAACTTAAGTTCATTAAAGGACAAACAACTGTGGCAAAACCGGTTGATTCGTCACACTCCGGAGATGTAGAGGGAATATCTTTCTCATTATCGCGTGCAGAGGCCAATCGCTATTGTGAGAGGAAAGAAGAGGATACAGACGAGGATTCTTTGGCCGGAAGCGAGAAAGAAAACAATGAAAACTGATATGCTTACGCTTTCGAGAACAACATACGAAAAACTCCTGACTACGTTCATGCCATCTGAGGATATGAGAAAGTTTCTCATTGACCAGGATCTTACAGACAGGAATCTTCAAGAACTGATAAACGGGTCACCGGTTTCACTTAATACAAAAAGATTTTGGATATCTGACTTGGCTAAGATGGAAGATACCACTTTTGACAAGGATAAATTTACACTCTCTTATTGGGATATTCTGTCTGAATATGATTTGGCTTTGTCAAACTTGTATGAACCGGGAATGTATACCCTGGAGGACTGTTGGTACGACTTGGACATTTCAGAGGAAAAGAACGGTATTTGCGGCGTTTTTACAACGTACGAGGATGTGAAAGCGTTTATTCGTAAGAGAATAAAAGAAGCGGATATATATGGTGAAACCGATTGGTGGACACTTAAGAAATGGAATACCACATCAGGCACGGAACCGCAACTTCTCTATACATATTATCTGATGCATGAAGAGGCGTGTTGGTTCGTAGATGAAGCTAAAGAATGGAGCAGAGAAGAAAGAATCCGTTGGAGAAATGCAGATCCATTTCTTGACAGTATACATATGTGGTTACCGGTTCCATATAAACCCGGTGACATAGTGGAGATAAACACTTATCCATTTGGCCCCAAGCAACCGGCCATAATTACAGAGATAGCTGATGATTGGATTGATATTGCCACAAGAAATTATCAGGGGAAATGGATCGAGGGAGGTATTGTCCATGGATTCCTTGGACACAGCATTTATCAGAATGATCATATTTCCGCACTGTATCGGATTCGAAAGTGGCTGGGCAAACTGACAAGGGGAGACAGACCTTATGAATAAAGGTATATTCTGGGTTTACTTTGCATGTTTTGATGATAGTAGGTGGTATCCAACCGTTATAAATGTGGAAGTCAAATGTGACATAAACGGGAATCCTCTTGAACCCGCCGAGTTTTCCTCGAAATCAGGGGAAAACTTTAACCATGAGATAGAATGGGCGAGAATCCTTAAAGAAACGAAATCGCGAAGAAAGAAACCATTTGATTATTATCCCCGGGGTCGTGTGAAAATAAAGGGTGGAAAGATAAAAATATTTGCAAACCCGGTAATTGTTGTTCTTGACGAAGCAAAAGAAGCGATAATAGAGTGCTTTGAATTGGATGAGTTTAAGGACTGTATCCAATGGATAGCAGATAATTCCGGGCATTACAGATATTTTTCGCGATGCGATGATGGATTGCCCGGCTTATGATGATAAAAAGGAGGGCTGACATGATTGTATCATAGAACAGTGTGATGTTTTTTGTTAATAGTTATGGGGTAAAATACACACCCAGGGGAGCAAAGTAATAAGGCATTTAATATACTATAAATGCAGAAATAATATTCAAAACAAGGAGGAAAACAAATGCAAAGAAAATATAAGATTGAACATAGTCATGGGGCGGTTTATATTGACGCTCACAGCGAATATGAAGCAACTGAAATCTTTCAAAGGCACTTTCCGAATTATATATAAAATATACAATATAACGCCTGTATAATTTTCAGATAGTGCTTTTGGCAGGAAGGACATAATCGAAAATGTTTATGCTATATGCTAACAAGATTGGCGAGGATATCGAGCACCGATTAGAATCAACCGGAATTATCATCCGCCATAGTAAAGATTACTACAATCCGTTGGGACTGAACAATGAGAAACTGAAGAGCGATATAGAATCACATGTAGTTAGTGAACCATTCTTTGTTGTTGCCTTCGAGTACAAATACATTACCAATTTTGAATGTACTAGGTATTTTACTCAGAATGAAAATGGGCAATTCAGCACGTGGAATTATGATTTTAACGTTTATATGCCGGTTAAATGCCATCCTGTTGTGTTGTTGTGCAATTCTGCCAGTGGATTTAGTTCTAGAATTCATGAAACCTTGTTGTCGTTATATAGTGAAGGCAGTAATGTTCTTGCTCCACATCCGATAATGCCCAATGAATTCTTGCCTTTTACTGTTAAGAGCAATAATGTGAATGGCCCCATAATAGAGAGGGATGGATTTACTTACATCAATTGCTTTGAAAATGAGTTAATACCATGGTCAAACGGTAAAGAAGTATACGATATGAGCGAATTAACAAATAAGCGCTTAAAGTTGGTTGCACTGAGTCAAGTAAGGGCTTTGTTTGAACTCAGTGGAAATGCCGCTGAATACTATGGTAAAGAATCCAATCGTGGTGAAAAGGAAAAGGAAAAAGCAAGGGAACTGATTGCTGCCATATCCAATAAGCGTATCATTCTTTTGGAAAGACTTGGCATTCCGGAGTCGCTTTGGAGCATCGAGAAGATTGATAGGGTTATGCAGGTATTGAGAAGTCAAGAAAAGGATAGCAGTTTAAAACAGGCAGTAGACGTAGTGCAAAGAGAGATTTCGGAGGCAGAGAAAAACGAAGCTAAAAGGTTTATCAGAGAAGCCATGGCCGCTTCAGGGTTTGAGCAGTATAGCGAGAATCGGGAAGAATATGCGGATGACGGATATTATTCTTCCTATGATGATTCGTACGGATATGAGTCTTCGAATGGTTCTTCAGGTTTCTTCAGCAGTTTAGCGGCTTCTTTTATAGCGAATCAGGGAGTGAAAAAAGCAATTAAAGAGCAAACTGCAACTATGGAAAGAATAGAGCGTGAGCGGAAAAATCGGGAGAACGAAGAGAGAAGTCGCAGAGCAAGGCAATCACAGATTGAATGGGAAAATGTAAGAAAAGCCAACATGGAACGAAGACGAAAGGGATTGCCTGATTTACCGTATCCTCATCGGGAATATTGGTAATTATTGTATTTGAGTGAGGGAGATGATGGAATGGATGAAAGAGAAGTTTTTTTAACGATATTTGGTGAGATAAAGGAAAAGCGCAAGGATGAAAGGAAAGTATATTTAAAAATATCAATGGATGGGGATATAATAGAAGCTCGGTTGGTTGCGCCAGATAGCGAATATGAAGCTCTCTTGGTAGGTGAGCAGCGTTCGTTTTATTTGATTCTTCGGGACGAAGAGTTTGTTGTTTTCTTATCAAAAGAGGCTCGAACTTTTGTAACGAGCACAAAAAAAGGTATTAGTGGCGTTGGCTTTTTTTTAATTGGATGCCTATTAGATCTTGCTGATAAGAAAAACATGAGCATAGACGATATACTTTTTGAAATAGCGATGGGTAATACTCAGTTTTTTGAGGCAATAATGGGAAAGAACGAAGCCAAACGATATGTTGAGGGCAATCGAAACAGGGTGAATATACAATCTTTATCAAGAAAACCACAGATATCTTCGACGCAAGTTGAAAATGAGGATAATCCGTTGGTTGATGAAGCGCGTGAAATGCTTCAATCACTAGGATTTATGCAAACTGATATTAATGCTATGTTTAGTCACATGGATTTAAAATCTTTTTCAAATTCTTCTGAATTAATACAAAAAGCCATTGCTTTGTTGAAATCATAGTTATTGTACTATTTTATAACAACGTTTGGGATGACGTAAGTTTTGGTCATCCCTTATTTTATAATTGCCGTAGAGTGAATATTGGAAATAAAGCATATAAAATATACTATTATTATCGTTTGCATTATTATGAGGAAATAATGAGTAAGCCAAATAGAAACGTGGACAAAATTGTCCAAATAATGTAACAATATCTATAAAGACGCATAGTGGAGGAATTATGATGGATGCTTTTTATAACGGTGAAACAGATTGTTCTATGCTGGGTGCGGGTATTTATCCGGTCGTTATCTACGAGTATATAAAGAGAAACTCTTCGTTGGGGCATCCCATTGCAATTTCAGATATAGAGGAGGCGCTTGAGCCATTTTGCCCGGATGCAAAGAAGAGCAGTATAAAGAAGACAATAAAAAGAAATCTGCAGACCTTGGAGATCTTTGATAAAAGCATCTGCATAGAGTATGAGGATATTAGCCATCCGTCTTTTGGTACGATAAAAAATATATATTATGATCAGGATTTGTCTATGACGGATGTTCAGATTCTTTCTGATGCACTTATATACTCGAGACATCTTTCAAAGAATAGTAAGAAAGAAATATATGGCAAATTACTAGCTGCTTCGGGATTGTCCGCTAAAGGTGGGAATACGTGGGTGGATTCCGTTCTCAAGGATATTGATGAGGTCCCGTCATTTGAAAACAGGGTTTTGTATGATAATCTTTATTTTATAAATGAGTCCATTCTAAACAAAGAATGTTTGCAGTTCTCTTACAACTATTTTACTAAGAACGATACCAAAACAGTTGTGAGAAAGTATAAAGGTGTGTCTCCATACAAAATAGTGCTGGAAAATGGGATATACTACCTTGTTGGAAGTACGTTACATTCACAAGAAAACCTTGATATATATATCGAGAAGGGGCTAGCCTTTCCGGTTGTTTATTTGGAAGTTAATAAACTCGGACAACTATCTGTAGATGATAGGTATCCTTACATAGACGTTGATAATACAACAGCTGAGGGATGGAATCGGCAAGATTTTACAAATGCGGGATTCAATCCGTATAATAGGCAATTGAACTTTCGTGAATTTGATACAAATCCGTCTCTAAAGGTTTCGGCTCGAGGCTTGGATATACTTATTGACTCATTTGGGGATAGAGTAACCGCCGTAAAGACGAAAGAGAAGTATGAAGGGTATGCAGGAAAGCAATCTAATTTTTCATTTTATTATAAAACAATAATAAGACATTTTACTGTTAAGGATTTTCAACTGCTTCTGAATCTTTTGCTCAGGTATTCTGTAAAGGATATTCAGTTACTGAATTGTAAATCTCAGTTAAATCATGTTCTGCATATTATAAAAAAACAATGTGATTCGGATGAATCGGAATAGTATTTTATGAAAGGATGCTTGCGGTAGCAAGTATCCTTTTTCGTTGTATCAGTGAGTGAAGTGTAATTATATGTGACCGCGGACAAATTTGTCCAACCATCCTTGCTATATTTATTTCAAGAACAGGAAACAAGAACCGAAAGGGGGTGGACAATATGTATACTAAACAATCTAAGAAGATGATTGCATTCGATATTTTAGAAATTCTCCAGCAGTATACTGATGAAAATCATCGCCTAAGTCAGCGAGATATAGAACGAGTTTTGGAGGATAAGTACGACATGGTTGTTGATCGAAAATCCGTAAAACGTAACATCATGGATCTTATCGATTTGGGAATAGATATACAGTATACGGAGATGGTTCGGACTGTTAAAGATAAAGATAC
>JAEEGL017142119.1_pt1 | contig 10531 bp, 10 predicted proteins | sample 9134231 | NCBI WGS metagenome assembly JAEEGL01 (sample SAMN16246548, study PRJNA631951) | gut metagenome | biome: gut microbiome; feature: rumen; material: fiber-attached | host: Bos | place: Iran: Karaj | collected 2018-10
ACGCCGGCCGGTGCGACCGAGATCATGGAACTGCTCGGAAAAGAAGAGAGCATCGCACGTATCAAAAAGGGCATCGAACTGCTGGGCACTTAAGTTCCGGCACAGAGAGAAAAAACCATGGGGACGGACCTTCCGGTTTCGTCCCTGTTTTTTTAAAAAATTACAAAACCTATTGACATAGTAGGCAAATAGATGTATATTCATATCATCACGTAAGGGAAGGAGAAAACACAATGTCTGAACGCGTAATCTGTAAACAGAATATGGCGATGTGTTGTCGAATGTTTGGTTTCCGGGCATTTTATCTGGCCGGGGTGTGTGAACAAACGCGTATGCACCCTTTGATGGAACGATGTTGAAAGAAACACGTGAATGGTCAGCAGCCCGGAACCGAAACGAAGAGGTCCCGGTTTTTTTATGCAAAGAATCAGAAAAATCATTGAATTTTGGAGGATAAATTATCATGGCAATTTCGATCAATTCATTATTAATTCACGGCGGAATCGACGGCGACGAAACAACGGGAGCCGTAAACGTTCCGGTATATCAGACATCTACTTACAAGCAGGACGGCCTGGGAGAGAACCGTGGCTGGGAATATTCCAGAACCGGCAATCCCACCAGAGCCGCAGTGGAAAAACTGATCGCAGATTTGGAGCAGGGACAGTACGGACTGGCATTTGCTTCGGGACTCGCGGCGATCAATACCGTTCTTTCCCTTTTTAAGAGCGGTGACAAACTGGTGGTTTCCGACAATATCTACGGCGGTACCTTCCGCATTCTCGATAATGTATTCAAGCATTTCGGTATCACCTACAAGATTGTGGATACCTCCGATACCGCAGCGGTGGAAGCGGCGATCGAAGAAGATGTAAAAGCGGTCTATGTGGAAAGCCCGGCAAACCCGCTGCTCACGGTTACCGATATTGCAGCGGTAGCAGAGATTGCGAAGAAACATAACAAACTGCTGATCGTGGACAATACCTTTTTGACACCGTATCTGCAGCGGCCCCTGACCCTGGGTGCAGATATCGTGATCCACAGCGGTACCAAGTATCTCGGAGGACACAGTGATACTATTTCCGGTTTTGTGGTCGTAAACGACAAGGCGCTGGCAGACCGTCTGTATTATCTGCAGAATGCGATCGGCGGTGTCCTGGCTCCCTGGGACAGTTTCCTGATGATCCGCGGGATCAAGACACTCGGTGTACGTATGGACCGTCACGTAGCAAATGCGCAGAAGATCGCGGAATGGCTGTCCGAAAGCGGTTATGTGAGCAGAGTCTATTATCCGGGACTGCAGTCCGATCCGGGGTATGAAGTACAGAAAAAGCAGGCAGACGGACCGGGTGCAATGATCTCCTTTGTATTAAAGGAAGAATACGATTACAAAAAGTTCTTTAAGAGTCTGCAGCTGGTAACGCTGGCAGAAAGCCTGGGCGGTGTGGAATCGCTGGTATGCCATCCGGCGAGCATGACCCATGCGGCGATCCCGGCAGAGATCCGAAGGAGTGTGGGAATCGTGGACGAACTGATCCGTCTCTCCGTCGGTATCGAAGGTGTGGACGATATCATCGCAGACTTAAAGCAGGCGATCGAAGCATCGAAGCTTTGAGAACATAAAAACGATTCGCAATCGAGTATAAGAACAGGAAAAAGAAAACTGAAAAAGGAGCAAAGGAAGAAATACGATGAACGTATATAAGAATATCCGTGAGATGATCGGGAATACACCGATCCTGAAACTGAACAATATGAGCCCCAATCCGAATGTGGGGATCTATGCAAAACTGGAACTGATGAATCCGGCCGGCAGTGTAAAAGACCGTGTCGGGGTATATATGATCGATGATGCCAGAGAACGCGGCATCTTAAAAGAAGGCGGTACCATCGTGGATGCTACGGCAGGAAATACCGGGATCGGTATAGCGGTAGCAGCGCTCAATCAGGGATTCCGCGTGATCTTTACGGTACCGGAAAAGTTCTCGGTAGAAAAGCAGAAGGTCATGCGCGCACTTGGTGCAGAGATCGTGCATACTCCCAGAGAGGAAGGGATGCTGGGGGCAGATCGCGAAGCAGACCGTATCATCGCAAAAACACCCGGTGCGATTTCACTGAAGCAGTTTAAGAATCCGGCCAATCCAAGGGCACATTATGAGACCACGGGACCGGAGATCTATAAACAGATGGACGGGCAGATCGATTACTTTATTGCCGGTGCCGGCAGCGGCGGGACATTCAGCGGTGTTGTAAAGTATCTGAAGGAGCAGGATAGCAGAATCCGCGGCGTACTGGCTGATCCGATCGGTTCGATCATCGGCGGCGGAGAACATGCGGATTACGATATCGAAGGCATCGGCAATGATTTTATTGCAGATACGATGGATATCACACTGGTAGATCAGGTGATCAAGATCTCCGATACGGAAGCATTTGATACTTCCAGACTGCTGGCGAAAAAGGAAGGAATCCTGGCGGGATCCTCCTCCGGTGCGGCACTGGCGGCAGCAATCAAACTGGCGGAGACGATCGATCATGGAAATATCGTAACGGTATTCCCGGACCGCGGTGACCGTTACCTGAGCAAAGGATTGTATGACTGAGAAAAGAAAGAGCAGGCCGGATGCGGCTGAATGGATAAGGGCGGAATTATATGGGCTACGTATACGAATTGGAGCATGTCAGCAAGATCTATAAGAATGACGGAAAGGAATTTGAGGCATTAAAGGATGTCAGTCTGACGGTCGAGGAAGGAGAGATCTTCGGGATCATTGGTATGAGCGGCGCGGGCAAATCGACGCTGGTGCGGACGCTGAACCGTCTGGAAGAGATCTCGGAAGGAAAAGTACTTTTTTACGGAAACGATCTGGCGGAACTGAAACCGCGGGAGCTGCGGAATGTCCGTCACTCCATCTCGATGATCTTTCAGGGATTCAATCTGCTGCAGCAGCGGACGGTGATCGAAAATGTCGAGCAGCCGCTGCGGATCGCCGGTATGCGGCGGGAGGAGCGCAGAAAGATCGCCAGGCAGATGCTCCGCGTGGTCGGACTGGAGGAAAAAGAAAATGTATATCCGGCCAGACTTTCCGGCGGACAGCGCCAGCGTGTAGCTATTGCCAGAGCGCTGACGGCAGATCCCAAAGTGTTGCTCTGTGACGAGGCAACCAGTGCTCTGGATCCGAAGATGACCGGGGAGATTCTGGAACTGCTCAAAAAGATTAATGAGGAACGCGGACTGACGATCGTGATCATTACCCATGAGATGTCTGTGGTAGAAAAGATCTGTGACCGCGTGGCCATCATTGACGAAGGGCGTCTGGCAGAAGTGGGAGAGGTGCGTGAGGTGTTCAGCAATCCGCAGTCTGCGGCCGCAAAGAAACTGGTATTTCCGGCAAATGCCGCCAATCCGTTTGATCCTTCGGATCCGGACGGCAGGCTGATCCGCATCGTATTTGATGGTATGACGGCCAGCGAACCTTTCATTGCCAATCTGGTGGAACAGACGGGGCAGAAGGTCAATATTCTAAGCGCCAATACCAAAAGCGTCGGCGGGATCGGCTACGGACAGATGATCCTGGAACTGCCGAAGAGCCGGAAGGATCAGGAGATCGTGATCGACTTTTTCAAAAACAGCGGACTGGCGATCTCGGAGGTAAGATGACGATGAGTGCATATATTATAGAAGCAATACAAAAAGGAATACTGGAAACCCTGGAAATGACCTTCTTTTCGGCACTGATCTCGTATGTGATCGGATTACCGCTCGGTGTGGTTCTCTATGCGACATGCAGAGGGCGGTTGTTGGAAAATCCGGTGATCAACGGCATGCTCGGAACGATCGTGAATGTGATGCGTTCCCTGCCGTTTCTGATCCTTCTGGTGCTGCTGATCCCGTTTACACGTCTGGTGACAGGATCTTCCATCGGAACCGTGGCATCGATCGTACCGCTTACGGTTGGCGCAATCCCGATTGTTGCACGTATGGTGGAGTCTTCCCTGTACGAAGTGCAGCCGGGGATCATAGAGGCAGCGACTTCGATGGGCGCATCTCCGTTGTATATCATTCTGCATTTTATCCTGCCGGAAGCAACACCGTCGCTGCTGCAGGGAGCAGCAATCAATGTGGCAACGGTATTGGGATACTCGGCAATGGCCGGTGTGATCGGTGGCGGCGGATTGGGTGCGATTGCATTACAGTACGGTTATTACCGCTATCAGAAAGATGTATTGTGGACCACGGTCGCACTTCTGGTTGTGATGGTGATGCTGATCCAGGAAAGCGGTACATGGTTATCCAAGAAGAGCAGAAAGGTATAAAAAAGGAAAGGAGCAGAAAATGAAAGTATCGACCAGAGTAGAGTACGGTCTGATCGCGCTGGCAGATATCGTGATCCATTGTGAAAACGGGCAGAGTGTATCGGCACCCGACATTGCGAAACGTCAGAAGATATCGCATAAGTATCTGGAACATATCCTGTTGCCGCTCAGGCAGGCGGGCTTTATCACAGCGCAAAAAGGACTGCGGGGCGGCTATGTTCTGGCCTGTAAACCGGAGTGCGTCAAACTGAGTGATGTGTTAAATGCATTGGATAATACGCTGCTGGCGGGAACCGATGCAGTGGAAGAAGAGGGCGGTCTGCGTCCTGTGATCAATGAGTTTTTCTGGCAGAAGATCAACGGCAACCTGAAGGAATATACGGATCGAATGTCCCTGAGCGAATTTGTCGCGCAGGCGCGCAGCGGTGTATCTGATGGGTGGGATAATTACGTGATTTGATCGTACATTTCCATCTAAGAATACCGGGCGGCCTGACCGGACCGCCTTTTTGTTTGCAAACGTAGTTATAAAATTTATTGATAGCACTCGATAGAATCAGACAATTTTACATCACTGAAAACGGATGTTACGATAAATCAAGTTTAGAAATCGGAGGAAAAAAGAAATGTCTCATATCAATCTTGACGAACCGGCAGTGCTGATCCGGGAAAAGAGACTCGGAACGATCAATGCCTATTCCGGAACTGCGGAAGAACTGGTAGAAAAATCGCATTCCGGTAATCTGAAAGATAGTAAAAGAAAATTTTCACAGTGTCTCGGATGTAATTCCGGACAGGCCTTCTGCCAGCTGTCGATGATCGACGATGTAGCAGTCGTCAACCACGCGCCGGTAGGGTGTGCAGGCGATTTTATAGATTTCAATTTTACCTATCGGATCGAGCAGGAACGCAGAAACCTGCCGGAGCGTGACGGAAGATATTTTTCCACGAATATCACGGAACAGGATACCGTGTTCGGCGCAGTCAAAAAGCTGGAAGCGACCGTGGAAAAAGCCTACGAGAGGGTACATCCCAAAGCAATCTTTATCACGACTTCCTGTGCAGCCGGCATCATCGGTGAGGACATCGAAGGAGCGGCACACAAGCTGACCGAAAAACTGGGCATCCCGGTAGCCACCTGTACCTGCGACGGTTTCCGCTCCAAGGTATGGACGACCGGATTTGATGCGGCTTATCACACGGTGCTGCGCAACATTGTAAAGGCACCGAAGAAAAAAGCGGATTACGTGAATGTCGTGAACTTCTGGGGAAGCCACGTATTTGACGATATCATCGCGAGGTTCGGCTACAAGACAAGATATCTGATGCCGTTCTCTTCGATCGAACAGCTGCAGGAATGCTCGGAAGCAGCGGCAACGATCCATATCTGTCCTTCGCTTTCCACCTATATGGGAGCGGGACTCAACCAGTTGTATGGTGTGCCGGAGATCACGGCTCCGCCGGCCTACGGTGTGGAAGGTACCGACCGGTGGCTCAGAGCACTGGGAAAGGTGCTCGGCAAGCCGGAAGTGGCAGAAGAGATTATTGCGGAAGGTCATCGGGATATCGTTCCGAAGATCGAGAAACTGAAGGAAAACTTCAAAGGAAAAACGGCTTATGTAATGGCCGGTGCAGCACACGGACAGGCGCTGATCCATCTGCTTTCGGAGCTTGGATTTGAAGTGATGGGAGCGAGCGTGTTCCATCACGATCCGGTATACGACAGCGGTGATCCGGAGATGGATGTACTGCAGCACGCGGTGCAGACCTACGGCGATGTTAAGAATTATCAGGTTTGCAACAAGCAATCCTTTGAGCTGGTAAATGCGCTCAACCGGATCCGGCCGGATCTGATCCTTGCAAGACACGGCGGTATGACGCTGTGGGGCGCAAAACTCGGCATCCCGACTCTGCTGATCGGTGATGAGCAGTTCGGTATCGGATACAACGGTGCGCTGAATTATGCAAGAAGGATCGAAGATGCGCTGGACTCCGTAGAATTCATCAGTAACTATTCGGAGCATGCCAGCAAGCCGTATACCAAATGGTGGCTGGAACAGGAACCGGGATACTTCCAGAGCGGCGGCTCCGGAAAATGTCCGGGCGGCAGACCGGTAACGGAATTATAAGAGAAGGCGGAGGAGAAAAAAGTGTCATCAACAATAGAACAACCGAGATTTACATGTGCACTCGGCAGCTGCCAGAGTGTAGTGGCGATCAAGAGAGGCGTACCGATCCTTCATTCCGGTCCCGGATGCGGCGGAAAGATCGGAGAACTGATCGGCCAGGGCGAAGGATATGCCGGAGGATCGACAGCACCCTGTACCAATGCGGAAGAGCAGGATGTAGTATTCGGCGGAGAAAAGAAATTACGAAGTGTGATCGAGAATTCGTTCAAAGTCATTGACGGTGATCTGTACGTAGTGATCACGGGATGTACGGCAGCGATCACCGGTGATGATCTTGGAGCGGTCGTAGGAGAGTTTCAGGAGCAGGACAAACCGGTGGTTTATCTCGAGGCCGGTGGATTCAAGAGCAGCAATTACGTGGCACACGAAAGACTGGTCAATGCGATCGTCGATCAATACGTTGACAAGTTTGCGGAAGATAAGGAAGTTGAAAAAGGTCTGGTCAATGTATTCGCTTCCGTACCGTATCAGGATCCGTTCTGGAACGGAAATCTGGAGGGACTGAAAAGAGTACTGGAAGGCATCGGACTGAAAGCCAACATTCTTTTCGGACAGGAATCCGGAGGAGTGGAAGAATGGAAGACGATCCCAAAAGCGGAGTTCAACATTCTGGTCGGCCCCTGGGTAGGACTTGGGATCGTAAAGCATCTGAAGGCCAAATACAAAACACCGTATGTACAGTTTCCGTATCTGCCGGTGGGCGCGGTAGAGACCAGCCGCTTCTTACGAAAGGTAGCGGAGTTTGCGGGGATCGATGCAGAACCTTATATCGAAAAAGAGGAACGCAAGTATTACGCACACATTGACAAGATGGCATCGTTTCTGCTGGAGTTCCGTTACGGAACACCGAGAAGACTATACACGGTAGCGGATGCTTCCACGGCACTGGGCTTCTCCAAGTTTCTGCTCAACGAGCTGGGCATCATCCCGGCGATGCAGAACATCGTAGATGATACACCGGAGAAATTTCAGGAAGCGGTGCGGAAAGAATACGAGGAGATCTCCAATCTGGGAAGAAAGAGAGACATTGAAGTGCGTTTCGATCCGGACGCGGGAGCAGCACAGCTGCTGATCGAGGAGGATGCGAAAAAGTATCCGGACAAGAGGATCCTGCTTCTGGGCAGTGCCTGGGAGAAAGGGCTGGCATCAAGATTGCACGCAGATCTGCTGATCGTAACCGTACCGGTAAAATACCGGTTGATCATGAACTGCGGGTACACCGGTTACGAAGGCGGCTTGCGTACCATAGAAGATATCTTTGACAGAGTATTGGCAACATATCGATAAAACAAACAAGTAAACAATATCACAGGATAGGGAGGAAAAAGAAAATGAGACAGGTAGCAATTTACGGAAAAGGTGGAATCGGAAAATCCACAACCACGCAGAATCTGACCGCAGGTCTGACGGAACTGGGCAAGAAAGTCATGGTCGTTGGCTGCGATCCCAAGGCGGATTCTACCAGACTGCTGTTAAACGGACTGGCACAGAAGACGGTACTGGATACACTTCGCGAGGAAGGTGAGATCGATGATCTGAGCTATATCGTGAAGGAAGGATTCGGTGGTACCAAATGCGTTGAGTCCGGCGGACCGGAACCGGGTGTCGGATGTGCGGGACGCGGTATCATCACTTCCATCGGTATGCTCGAAGATCTGGGTGCTTATGATGACGATCTGGATTACGTATTTTACGATGTACTTGGGGACGTGGTATGCGGTGGTTTTGCAATGCCCATCCGCGAAGGCAAAGCACAGGAGATCTACATCGTGGCATCCGGCGAGATGATGGCTCTGTATGCAGCGAACAATATCTGCAAGGGTATTCAGAAATATGCAGTAAAAGGCGGCGTACGTCTGGGCGGCATCATCTGCAACTCCAGAAAGGTAGACCGCGAAAGAGACCTGCTGGAAGCTTTTGCGAAGGAACTGGGCAGCCAGCTGATCTACTTTGTACCGCGTGATAATGAGGTACAGCGTGCGGAGATTCAGAAGAAGACCGTGATCGACCACAATCCGGAACATCCGCAGGCACAGGAATATCGTAACCTGGCGCAGGCTATCGAGGACAATCAGATGTTTGTGATCCCCAAGCCGATGACCCAGGAGCGTCTGGAAGAGATCCTGACCGAGTATGGTCTGTTTGATGATATAAAAGAAGAGAACAAGGAAGAGGGAAAGTCCATCCGCATTGCGGGATAAAAAGGGATTTGCAGAAACACAGCTCCGGGGGGCATTCAGGGGGCTCCCGGAGCGTGTTTGATAGAAAAAAAGAGCAGGAGAAAAAGTATTATGAAGACCAGAGTTGCATTTGCGACGAGTATGGGCTTTTGTGTGGACCGGCACTTTGGTGCGGCGGAACGCTTCGATATCTACGAAGTGGACACAGAAGCACAGGAATATGAAAAAGTAGATATCCGGCTGGTAGATAAGGCTTGTCTGGAACACCGGCACCACACGGACCGAATGCAAAAGGTCGCGGATACCATCGCAGATTGCAACGCGGTATTTGCAGAGTGTATCGGCGGAGGAGCAAGAGAGGTTCTGGCGCAGTACCAGATCGAACCGATCGAAATGGAACAGAGTGTGCCGAAAGTTTTACAGGCGATGCTGAAATCAAAGGTTTCCATCATAGACCCGCGATTTCTGGAGAAAGAGAAAGAACGAATAAAGACGATCACATCAGAAAGTCTGGCGAATTTCAAACATCTTGCCAAAAAGCATCCTTGTATGACTCACGAAGCGCACATCTCGCGCGGTCGGATCCATCTTCCGGTAAGTCCCAAATGTAACATCGGCTGTAAGTTCTGTACACGTAAGATCGATAAATCGGTAATACGTCCCGGGGTTTCTTCACTTGTATTGAAGCCTGAGGAAAGCATCGATATTATCCGAAGAGCCAAAGAGCTGTGTCCTGAACTGGCGGTGGTCGGCATTGCAGGACCGGGCGATACTCTTGCGACCGATAATGCGCTGGATACCTTTGAGCTGGTCAAAAAGGAATATCCCGAGATGGTATGCTGCCTGTCCACCAACGGATACCGGCTGCCGGATAAGGTAGAACGGATGGCGGCTCTGGGGATCGATACGGTAACGGTTACGGTCAATGCGATCGATCCGGAGATCGAAGCGCAGATCAATGAATTTGTGGTGGATGAGAACAATATCGTGCATACCGGTGTGGAGGCAGCAAAAATGCTGATCGCGCACCAGATCGAAGGAATCCGCAAAGCCGCGGAACTGGGACTGGTTGTCAAGATCAACTCGGTACTGGTACCGGGAGTGAATGACCGGCATATACCGGAAGTGGCGAGAAAGATGCATGAACTGGGAGCATCGCTTTTGAACATCCTGCCGCTGATCCCGCAGAATCAGATGGCGGATATCCCGGCACCGGATTGTAAGATGCTCGAGGAGGTACGCGCGGAAGCAGGAAAGTATCTGGAAGTCTTCCGTCACTGCAAACACTGCAGAGCGGATGCCATCGGTATCCCGGGAAGCGGTAAGGACCTGCATACGGAATTGTACAAGGATTATGATGCGGAAGTGGTAGAGAACTTCAGCCACGGCTGAGAAGCGGATCCGGGCGCCGGAACGGTAATGGGATCTGAAAATAGAAACGGCGTGAGGTGAGCGGATGAGCGGGTATTTGGAAGTAAAGAATGTAAGCAAATCGTTTCCGGTAGGCGGCAGGGAGCTGCAGGTATTGAACCGTGTCAACCTGAGTGTTAACAAGGGGGAGATTTTCGGGATCATCGGGTTTTCCGGAGCGGGAAAATCCACACTGGCACGGTGTATTAACCGTCTGGAGACACCGGACGAAGGAGAGATCCTGGTAGACGGTGTGGACGTGGTAAAGCTAAGAGGAAAAGAGTTACGAAAAGAGCGTCGGAAAGTCGGGATGATCTTTCAGAACTTTAACCTGTTTGAATCGATGAACGTGGAAAAGAACATAGCTTATCCGCTGGAAATCGAAGGCCTGCCAAAAAAGGAGATTCAAAAGCGTGTACGCGAGACAGCAGAGCT